>SDBV01001631.1_pt1 | contig 33811 bp, 26 predicted proteins | sample 2277081 | NCBI WGS metagenome assembly SDBV01 (sample SAMN10402039, study PRJNA504765) | marine sediment metagenome | isolation source: marine sediment core GS10_PC15, 223 cmbsf | place: Arctic Ocean: Southern Knipovich Ridge | collected 2010 | reverse complement strand
GATCAAATCCTTGCCGCTGCCTGCCTTACAAAATGTCCGCCGCTATAATCCAGATTCAGCTGTGCGGCAGAGAGCATTCGAAGCTGAGATCAAAGCCTTGGAGAGTGTCCGCGAGCCGCTCGCTGCATGCATGAACGGAGTTAAGGGTTTCAATAACGTACTCAACCAGCGTCGAGACCGGAAGGATGCCATCCAACCCTCGTTAGAGATGTCTCGCATCGATCGCGCGACGCTTGAAGCCATGCAGAGTGCCATGCAATCCTCATTTCCAACTTTCCGGAGATATTTAAAAGCAAAAGCCAGGCGTTTTAATAAAAAGTCTCTCCCCTGGTGGGATTTGTTTGCTCCAGTTGGAGAATACAATCAAAAATACAGCTGGTCAGAATCCCGGGACTTTATCCTCGACAAATTTGGTTCCTTCTCCGGTGATCTGGCAGCATTTGCCAGACACGCTTTTGATCAGAATTGGATTGATGCCGAACCCCGCAATGGAAAACGCGGTGGCGCTTTTTGTATGCGCATCCCCGATGTCGAAGAGTCGCGTGTCCTGTGCAATTTCGATGGCTCACTCGATCAGGTTTCAACGATCGCTCACGAATTAGGCCACGCTTATCATATCGAATGTCAGAAAGGAAAGAAATACCTGCTGTATCAAACCCCCATGACCTTGGCGGAAACGGCCTCCATCTTTTGTGAGACGATCATTATGGAATCTGCATTAGAAGCAGCCTCCAGCCCAGGTCAGGAGCTTGCCATATTGGAAACCATCCTGGTCGGGGATACCCAGGTGATTGTTGATATCTCTTCACGTTATATATTCGAAAAAGAAGTATTTGAACGCAGGGAGAACGCAGATCTTTCAGCTGACGAACTTTGCGAGATCATTTCTCAAGCCCAAAAAGCCACTTATGGAGATGGTCTTGACGAGAACCATCTGCATCCTTACATGTGGGCCTGGAAGCCGCATTACTACCAGGAAGATATATCCTTCTATAATTATCCCTATGCCTTCGGTTTACTCTTCAGCACTGGGTTGTATGCCATATACCAACAGCGCGGGGTGGAATTTGTGCCCCAACTGCAGGATTTGCTGGCCAGTACAGGTTTAGGAAGTGCAGCCGATCTCGCCTCCCGCTTTGATATCGATATCCGTTCTATCGATTTCTGGGAAAACAGCCTTGAAGTAATTCACCAGCGAATTGAACGCTATCTGGAGCTTTGATGTTTATCTATGCGCATCCTGGCTTTTATTTGAGTGCCAGATAGATATCTGTATACTTAAATTAGAGCCCCCCTCCCTGCACTTCACTCAGTTCTACCTCGTATCCATTCGGATCGATTATTTACACCGACCTGGATGATTCCCATTCAATCACCCCGTACGGCATGCTGATCTTCAGAGTCTTGCATTTCTCAACAATTTCATCGAAGTTCTCGATATGGAATCCAATATGATTGATACCTTTCGTTAATACCAATTCTGGTCGTTCGTAGAGGCACAACTTGATCGATTCGTTGCCGATGATTTTTGACAGCTGGTCAGCTTGATCCTTTTTCAGTTCAAATCCGAACAGGGTCGAATAAAAATCCACACTCTTTTCAAGATTCTTTACATTCATATTTGCGTGGTCAATGGATAAAGCTTTCAAATATGCCATCACTCCATCTCCTAGAATATATCGTAATTGGTAGCAAGATCAGCCCAGTTTGAAGTTATTTTAGTGCACTTGATTCAGCATTTAGACAAACAGAACTTCAGTTTACCTGATCTCTCCTTGGCTGAATAAAATATCGGGCTATGATAAACTCTTATCATAAATTTATCCATACCTCTTATAATGAACTTTTTTTTGAGATTATCAGTATCGATACGGAGATGAAGCATGCTAAGACGACTTGAGAAGATAACCACTCCCAGATCTGTGAGACCATTCACCCTTGGGGAAGAGATTTTCCACAGTATTACCCACGGGATTGGTTCTGGACTCAGCATCGCCGGTTTGACACTCCTGGTCGTTCTGGCAGCGCTTTATGGGGATGTTTATCAGATTGTAGGCTTCAGCGTTTTCGGTGTCTCCCTTGTGGTTTTATATCTTTCATCCACCCTTTATCATGGTTTGCAGCACCCAAAAACGAAACGGATATTTAAAGTATTCGACCATTCATCCATATACTTGCTAATCGCCGGCAGTTATACACCATTCCTGCTGGTTGCAATTCGCGGCACAGCTGGTTGGATCCTATTAGTTGTTGTTTGGGCAATCGCATTACTTGGAATTACATTTAAAGTCTTGTTCATTGATCGATTCCAAATATTATCAGTCATATCTTACCTTTTGATGGGCTGGTTGTGCGTATTTGTCTTCAGAGAAATGTTGATCAGCATTCCTATTGGCGGCATATTTTGGCTAGCGGCGGGAGGGCTTTTGTACACAGTCGGAGTGATATTTTATGCTATGCAGAAGATCCCCTATATGCATGCTATATGGCACTTCTTTGTCTTGGGAGGCAGCATCTGCCATTATTTTGCAGTGCTCCTTTTCTTAGCTCCCCTTTAAACAGTAATAGATGTATTCCCAAACCTTTAAGTGATTAAATCCCTGCGCGCAAAATTCGCACTTTATCCCTTCCTTTTTGGTAGCTACCCGGTTTTGGCTCTTATAGCTCATAATGCGGCTGAGATGAAATTAACCGACGGGGGTAGGGCGTTGATAGCTGCAATCCTATTTACCCTATTCCTCTATATGATTTTGCTGATTGTGGTCAAGGATTCGACAAAATCAGCCCTGCTAACCTCCTTTTACCTGTTACTTTTCTACTCTTATGGTCAACTGAATATCCTTTCTCGCAGCTGGACGATCTTCAATCTACCTCTTGGTAGACACCGAACTCTCATTCCCTTATACATTATCATCTTTGTTGTTATTACATGGTTAATTCTGAAAACCAAACGAGACTTATCCGGCAGCACCCGCTTTTTGAACGCCTTTGGGGTTTTCCTGCTCATATATCCACTCTACCAGATCGCAGCTTACCAGATAGAAGATTACCAGGCACAGCAGAAGCAAGTACAAGCGCTCACCAAATCAAACCTTGCCAGCCTCACTAATGACCAACCTCCTCCTGATGTATATTACATTGTCGCGGATGGCTATCCTCGCAGCGATTTTATCTCGCAATATCTTGGGTCAAGTAATACCAGGTTTCTGGAAAGTCTGGAAAACAGGGGCTTCTTTGTTGCCCATTGCAGCCAGTCCAACTATACTGATACGCGATTCTCCCTTGCCTCCACCTTAAATATGACTTATTTAGACAATGGCACCGGTCAGTCAGAGGTGGTATTCACAGGTTCTACACTGGATAGTATGATCCGCTCTGGAGTCGTTCAACAAAACTTCGCTGACCTGGGTTATACCATTGTCACATTTGAATCTGGCTATAAATGGCTGCGTTGGGAAGGCATTGACATTCATCTTGATCCGGCAATTGAAAGAGCGAAACGCGTTTTCCTCAACATTGGCATCAATGACTTCGAGTATCTGCTGCTAAATACGACAGCCGCCAAGCTTTTCCTCGACATGCCTTTTGTGATCAATCCTACCCAGGCCAATAAGCTGGCTGAAATCATAAATAATCCCCGCGCTTCACATCACGACAGGGTGCTCTACACATTGGACAAATTACCCGAAATCCCTGAAACCATTCGCAAACCAAAATTTGTTTACGCCCATGTAATCATTCCCCACCCACCTTTTATCGTAGACGCGGAGGGGAATCCCCTCCAAAATTCTCCTGCGGATGAGCTGTCCGCCTACGCAGATCAGATTACTTACCTCAATAGGAGACTATTGGAGATCGTCGATACTTTGATTGAGAAATCAGATCCCGATCCTGTCATCGTTATTCAGGGAGACCACGGTGCCACCATCGAATACCAGGATCTCGGTATTGACCCATCAAACCGCTTGGGGATACTTAATGTCTATTATCTCCCCGCTCATCAAAATAAATTGAATACATCAGCGGCCGCGCCCCATGAAAGCTTGTACCCAAAAATTACACCAGTCAACACATTCCGCGTAATCTTCGATCAGTATTTCAATGGTGAATATGGTCTTCTCGACGACAGAAGCATCGTTGGTCGTCAAAGCCCTTACACAAACCTGGAGTGCTCTCAACGGTAATAGTCCAGGGGTCTTCGTCAAATTCTACCGGTTTTGAGGTCTAAAATTCTGATTTAATCGACAAACGCGCTTATAATACTTCCCATTAGATAAAATCACTATCGGAGGAACAGATGGATATCGGAGTTTTCAATCAATCTCAAATTTTTACAGCATTGTTCTCATCATTAGCACGCGAGTTTGCTTACCTTGACCCCGGCTCGGGGAGCTACTTTGTCCAATTATTGCTGGCCAGCCTGATGGGTGCTTTATTTTTGATCGGTGTTTACCGCAAGAAAGTGACAGATTTTTTCCGCAACCTGTTCTCAAAACGCGAGGATGATGAAGAACTTGACGAATAAAAGGGGTGTTGCCAGTTCTTTCCGCGATCCAACCGGCTTTCTATTTACTGATAATGGAATACTTTATCGCCAGATCAACCCATCTGGTTATAAGGATTACTTCTTTTTACAAACATCAGGTCTATACCAAGAATTGACCACAGCTGAATTGCTGATCCCCCATGAGGAGATCAGCAAGTACGATCAAAACTCCCCACCTGACCAGATTGTGATTAAACCAGAAAAAGTTGGCTTTATCTCCTTTCCATATGAGTGGAGCTTCAGTCAGTTAAAAAACGCTGCTCAACTTACTTTACTAATCCAAAAAATCGCATTGCAGAAAGGCATGTCGCTCAAGGATTGCAGCGCGTACAATGTCCAGTTTTTTCATGGGAAGCCTATATTCATCGACACCTTGTCATTTGAGCACTACCGGGAAGGGGAACCCTGGGCTGCATATCGCCAATTCTGCCAGCATTTTCTCGCCCCTCTAGCATTGATGGCCTACACTGATGTACGCTTAAGCCAGCTTTTACGCATTTACATCGATGGAATTCCCCTCGATCTGGCCAGCAAATTACTTCCCAAGAAGACAAATCTCAACTTTTCGTTAAATATGCATATCCACTTGCATGCTAAATCGCAAGAGCGCTATTCCGAAAGGGAGATCGACCGTGGGTTGGACCGCAAGCAGATGCAAAAACATCAGCTGCTCGGTTTGGTAGAGAACCTGGCATCAGGCGTCAACAAGTTGACTTGGAAACCTGATCAAACAGTTTGGGCTGATTATGAAAAGTTCCACAATTATTCACCTGCAGCCTTGCAGCACAAAAAAGATCTGGTTACAGACTATCTCTCCAAGACCCAGTCTTCATTGGTGTGGGACCTGGGGGGAAATATCGGTAAGTTTAGCCGTCTAGCCAGCCAGCAGAAGATCGATACCATTGCCTTTGACATCGATCCAGGTGCCGTTGAACTAAACTATCTCCGTGCGGTCGAGGAGGGCGATAGCCATCTTTTACCCTTGGTTGCAGATCTAACCAATCCAAGTCCTGGGTTAGGGTGGGCTCACGAGGAGCGGCAATCATTGTTGGAGCGAGGTCCTGCTGACACGGTCCTTGCGCTGGCCTTGATCCACCATCTAGCGGTTGGCAATAATGTCCCCCTTAATAAACTGGCCGAATTTTTTAGTCGAATTTGTAAGTGGCTGATCATTGAATTTATTCCAAAGGATGACCCTCAGGTGAAACGACTATTGAAAGTACGCCGAGACATCTTCTCTGATTACGATCAAGACCATTTTCTTAAAGAATTCAGTAATTATTTTGAAGTCCTCACCCAGCAAAAGATCAAAGACACCTATCGGGTCTTGTTCCTGTATACGAACAAGAATTCTTGATCCGCCAAAAAAACCTGAATTCCCCCAATTTATATTGTTGGTTTTCTGTATGGATTCGCTCCTCCTTGCCTAGTTGATCATCGCTTTTCAAAGTTGGGTAGCTATGCTATAGGCAAGCCTTGTCGTCTTTTTGTTGTTGAATTATCGGCGCAAAGTCCGGGGCACTTGTACTGAGCTCCGAATTTGCTGATTACTATCCTTGGGCATTGACCGGGTTGACTACCAACAATTCCCTGGAAGAGGGTTTGCCTTTAAACAGTCTGAGTGAAGCTATAATCCTATTTATTATGGCGAATTTGGATCATTCCCTTCAGGAACTCCAATAATATTCTTCGTTTTTTGAAATTTACCTCTCGAATTCCGCATTATTAGCTTCACATTGCATATTTGTTTGGCCGGCTTCTTGCACGGAAGCCTGCATCTGTCGACCCAAATTCCCTCAAATAGTGACAGAGGCTGCCATGAAAACTCTGACCGAAATGCCGAGAATATACTTGATCATCTTTTTGATCGCGTTGGCGGGATCAGCTTGTTCAGAAAACATGCTTACTGTTGAACGAAGGAATCCAAACAACCAAATCACATCGGTGCAGCCAAATCCAGGACAAAATTCTAGGTTTTCTGAATCCGAAACAATCACAGTCAAGGATGACCAATCCCCACACGAAGGCATGCTGGCCTTCGATGGTAGCATTTTTGTTGCCTCTACAAAACCTACAGTAAGCCGCTGGCATCTAGCTGGCTGGCAGATCGCCAAGCAATCTATTGCAGTCGAAGTTGATCAGGTACCAGTGGATTGCACACTTTACAGACATCTCGGTGTAGAGGACCAGTGGATCGGCAGCTGTTCTGGTCATACATTAATCCCTAGGGATGGCGCAAACCATATTGCTGTTATGCATACTCAACCAGATGGAACTTCGATCTTAGTTCAAGTAGCTCCGCCTCCTGATTCAATCGGACCCTGAACCAAATCATCTGTTGCCACCTTTCATATTTGTAAACCTCATTTAGCCTCTTTTATCTTGACAAACCCTTTGGTTATCTTGATAATTATAGACGGTATTGTTGTTATTCGGGCGGGCATGATTCTTGCACCATATGGTGGGACTCAGTTCAAAATCCATCCACTAACAATACCAATCAAAGAGAAATAACCATTATGCTTCAAACTCATTTACGCCAATCAACTCAGCTTCGACCCTTGACAACTGCTCACCTGGCGCAGACTATGGCTCTAATCGAGCTTTCAGCTGTAGAGCTGGAGCAAAAAATCCAGGCAGAGTTGGCCAAGAATCCTGCCTTGGAAGTCAATGACGCTCGTCGCTGTCCTGTCTGCGAACGCCAGTACGCTGATAAGGGACCTTGCCCTCGCTGTCATCCAACCAAAACTCAACAACTGGACCAACCCATCGTCTTTGTATCACCCCGTTATGACTTTGTTCACACCCGCAGTGATGAAGAAACTGTATTGGAAAGAGACGGGCAGATGGCGAAGGAGGATCTCCCAACTTATGTCCTAAAACAAATCGCACCTGAGCTACCAAATGAAGACCGCCAGATCGCAGCTTTTATCCTCTCCAATCTGGATGAGGATGGTCTTCTCGAGGTCCCAATTATTGAAGTAGCACGTTACTACCATGTTCCCCTGTCCCGAGTCGGTGAGGTGATCAATTTAATTCAGCATGCTGATCCAATTGGTGTTGGATCCCCATCACCGCAGGACGCCTTGCTCGTCCAGTTGGATGTGCTCGCTGAACATCAATCTGTCCCCCCACATGCTCCAATCGCCATTCAGGAAGGAATGGATTTGCTCAGCCGCCATCAATATGCCGAACTTGCTCGCCAGATCGATATCCAGGTTCACCAGGTAGAAGAAATCGCTCGATTTATCAGCGATAACCTCAATCCTTTCCCTGGACGGGCATACTGGGGTGACATCCGTACGGGTCAAAGTGATACACCTCCTGTATTCACCCAACCAGACGCAATCATCACACCGGTTGATGATTCGCCTGAAGCAGCGCTGGTAATTGAAGTTTTTTCACCTTATGCTGGAATATTAAGAGTCAATCCCCTCTTCCGACAAGCGATAAATCAGGTAGCTGAAGACAACACGGAACAATGGAAATCCGATTTAGGTCGAGCTGAATTATTGGTAAAATGTCTCCAACAACGCACCACAACCATCGTGCGGCTGATGCGTCGCCTGGCTGTCATACAGCGTGAATTCATTTTGCACGGCGACAAGCATCTTCACCCACAAACTCGCGTAAGTCTGGCTAAAAAGCTTCAGGTTCACGAGTCGACGATTTCCAGAGCTGTATCCAATAAATCTGTCCAGATTCCCAATGGACATATTATCCCGCTTTCAAAATTTTTCGATCGAAGTCTTCAGGTACGCACCGCGCTAAAGCAAATTATTGAAGATGAGAAATCCCCATTGAGCGATAATGCCATCTCCGAACTTCTCGATGAGCAGGGTTACTCAGTTGCCAGGCGTACTGTAGCAAAATACAGGGCTATGGAAGGAATCCTCCCCTCCCATTTACGCAGATCACAAGATGTCGTTGAGGTTTCATGAATCGTTCGCTCTCTATCCCGAAGGTCCCCTTTCTCCGCAATCGCCAACCATCCTTGGCGGAATTAGAAAACCTCTTAGATTACTTTCCTCACGCAAGTTTGCTCCTCGATTTAGAGAAGAATTCCATCGTACTCGCTAATGCCAGAGCTACAGAACTGACTGCTTACACTCGGGCAGAGCTAATCGACTCTGATATCGGAGATCTCTTGCCGTTCCTTTTAAACCATATTCAGGGATTTTCCACTTCCAGCAAACCAGAGATTTACATCGACAAATTGGCCACTCGCCAGGGCTTGAGCGTTGAAGTACGGGTCGAGCTGGTACATCTCGATCCGCATAGCAGCTGGGGATTGGTGATCTGCGAGCCATCAGGGTTACGTGATCAGGCTTCTGCAGAGCGAAGGCGTGGCTCTGAGAGACTGTCTGACCTGTCTGCGCTCGTTCGTGCAAGCCAGGAAAAGGATATGGAAAGCGCCCTCCAACTTGTCCTGAAAGTTGGCCAGCTGCTAACTGGAGCAAATATCCTTGCCCTTTACCTCGCTCATCCAAGCCATCCAGGCTTGGAGAGAAAGTTCACTCAAGGCACACAAGATGTCATTCCGGAAAGTGTGAAGCCAGACGAAATAGATGTATTTCTAGAACCAACCACTTGGGAACCGGGAAATCGGGTTTCTAATTTATTTTTCCGTGCGGCTAGGGTCGCCAAGATGGGTTATTTACAAACTTACCCGCTGGTTGAAGGAGAGGCTTTCATTGGTCTTTTAATTCTGGCAGCAGAGCAAGGTGGTATCCCAGAGGATAATTCCATGCTTGCCAACATTCTTTCGACTACCATCACTGGCATCATTCAGCAGAATTCTATGATCGAGAGTTTCCTCGCCGGTGAACGATCTGTGCAGCACGATCTATTAGTCGGAGATACAGTTAAAGAATCCACTCAAGATGGTATCATTCTTCTTTCTTCAGACTTGGTGATCGAGGAGCTAAATCCCCAAGCTGAGGTTCTTCTCGGGTATGCAACTTCGGAAATCTATGGTCAACCGGTAAACAATGTCTTGATCGGCCCTTCAAATCTGGTACCAGCATTACAGTCTGCTCAACAAGGGGTATCGACACCCAACCTTGGTGAAGTCCATCTCCACCGCCGGGATGGAGTTGCCTTTCTTGCCCATATCAGCACCATACCATTGATGAACGGCGAAGATATCGCTGGAGTAATCGTTCTGGTGCGAGACTTAAGCGCCCACGAAGAATCTGAAGTGCGCAACCAGCAGCTCGAACAGCGTGCTCTGTTGGGTGAAGTGACCGCGATTTTCGCCCACGAAGTTCGCAACCCGATCAACAATATCAGCACCGGATTGCAATTGATGGCGATAAATCTACCCTCAGATGATCCAAACCAGGAGGTGATCTGTCGCCTGCTCGACGACTGCAACCGACTGACTCACTTAATGCAGTCCGTCCTGACCTTTTCCCGTCCACCGGAGAATAAATTCCAGCAGGTTGAACTGGCGGATTTAATTCCAACTCTCCTTGAACGCTGGCGTCCCCGCTTGGCGCGCTTGAAGGTTAACCATGAATTTAAATCAAGCACGGAGAATACAACCGTTGTGGGGGATCCACGTGCCCTTGAACAAGTATTCAGCAATCTAATCGGCAACGCAGTTGAAGCGATGAAGGTAACTGGCGGCAGTCTATGTATCCATATCCATCCATCCCATCTGGAAGGTGGACGCCAACATATCAAAGTCAACGTGATTGATGATGGTCCTGGCATACCCCCAGATCTTATCGATCGGATATTCGAACCCTTCGTTACCACAAATCGCAACGGAACTGGTCTTGGTTTGTCAATTGCCAAGCGTATCGTTTCCGCCCACAAAGGCACAATCAGTGTTTCCAGTGTCCCAGGCGGGACTGTCTTCCAGGTGATCTTCCCGCTATCCCAGAAAAACGAGGTATAAGAACTTCATGAGTCTTACTGTCTTGATTGTAGATGATGAGGAAAATGCGCGCTTAAATATTGCCTCTTTTTTAATTGGCAGAGGTTACGAAATTCTCCATGCTGCCACATTAGGGGAGGCACGCGAACAGGTACTGAGCGGTAGTGCGGATATCGTCTTGTTGGATGTGCGCCTTCCGGATGGCTATGGACCGGTTTTGCTCGAAGAAACCCTGCACATCCCACATCGCCCCCCGATTATCGTAATAACTGCCCATGGCGATGTCGACAATGCTGTATATGCCATGAAAAATGGTGCCCATGATTTTCTGCAGAAACCCATAGACCTGGTAGAACTTGAAAAATCCATCAAACGCGCGGGAGAAGTTGTCTCCATGCGTCGTGAACTCAGCCACTTGCGAGAATCTCAACATAAAAACCTGAATTTTGTCGTTGGTCAATCTCCAGTCATGCGCACACTCCTCGATCATGCTCAAAGAGCTGCTGAAGCTTCGGTATCCGTGATAATCACCGGTGAAACTGGGACAGGTAAAGAGGTCGTGGCACGGGCTATCCACGGAATGGGACCTCGGGCGAAAAAACCATTCATTGATATCAGCTTACCGGCAATCCAGAGCACTATAGTCGAGGCTGAACTTTTCGGTTATGAAGCGGGTGCTTTCACCAGCGCAGAGAAACGCAAACTTGGATTAATGGAGATCGCCGATGATGGGATATTGTTCCTTGATGAAATCTCCTCCGCGCCAGTTGATGTTCAGGTAAAACTATTACGCGCCTTGGAAGAGCACAGCTTCCGCAGGGTCGGCGGTACAAATTTGATCAAAGTTGATGTTCAGGTGATTGCAGCATCCAACCGTGATCTACCAAAAATGATGGCCGATGGGGAATTTCGAGAGGATCTGTACTATCGGCTTAAGGTTGTTGACCTTCACATCCCGCCTTTACGAGGGCATAAAGAGGATATCCCGGAATTAGTGGGACTCTTCATCCGTTTAAATAACCCTCAAATGGGTCTCAATATCGAAGATGTTACCCCGCGCGCCATGGAAGCATTGATGGAATACAATTGGCCCGGCAATATTCGCCAGTTACGCCATGTGATCGATCGGGCAATGTTGTTTTGCGATGATGCTGCTATCGATCTATCGCACTTACCTGAGGAGATCATCAACACGGTGAAATAGGTATCAATTTCCGTCGCCTGGCATACCTCTTGCACAATAATTACCAGGAGCAAGACTATGCCAACCTTCCCTACTCCCCCTCGAAACAATCGCATTGGTTTTCATTACTTTCCCGACTCACACCATTACCGAGAAAGTGATTTGTATACCTGGCTTCCGGAATTAAAGACTCTCGGAGCATCATGGCTAACGATGATTGCGCCAACCAATCGAGCAATTCCCGAATTTTTTATCAATGGCTTGATCGAAAACGGCATCGAACCTATCCTTCATTTTCAGCTTCCTTTAGATCGCCCGCCAGCGGCTGAAGACCTCACCTTACTCTTCAGCAATTATGCCCGCTGGGGTGTCCACTACACCATTCTATTTGATTCACCAAATCGCCGCAGCTCCTGGCCTCCTACAAGCTGGCCACAAGAGGATCTTGTTGAACGCTTCCTCGATCGCTTTATCCCTCCAGCAATATCTGCTGCCAAGTCTGGCCTTGTCCCTGTATTTCCTCCACTTACTCCGGGCGGTGATTATTGGGATACAGCTTTCTTACGCGCTTCGCTGCAAGCTATTGAGCGGCGAGGGAATTTTTATCTTCTTGATCGGATGGGAATATCTGCCAATGCTTTTGCTGGTAACCGCCCATTAGATTGGGGTAGTGGTGGACCAGAGCGCTGGCCGGAAGCCCGACCATACCAGACTAAGGCTGGAGGACAAGATCATCGTGGTTTTGCAATCTCTGATTGGTATCTCGCCATAACCCAGGCAGTTGTTGGAGAAGCCCGTCCTTTGATTTTGCTTAATCTGGGTAGTTCAGCAAGAGACACAAAATCAATTGATCCTGACCAGAAATCCCACGTTCGCCGGACCCTCGCCATGGTGCAGGCATTGGCTGGTCCTTCATCCATCTCTAAGAACAATCCAACTTTAGCAGCGGTCAATGCTTTGCCTCCTGAAGTGCTTTGTGGGAACTTCTGGTTGCTATGCTCGGAACCAGGCAGCCCATACGCAGATCAAGCATGGCATCTCCTTGGAGAGAAAGCCAGCCCTAAGGCTCAAGCCTTGATCAGATGGCATTCTTGGGCTAATGGCACACCCTCACCTGGTGACCACAAATCACCACCACTCCAAATCACAAATCAAACCATCCCTCATTACCTTGTCTTACCAGCTTTCGAGTGGGGCATCACGGATTGGCACCTCAATGCTGCCCGGCCATTCATCCGCAAATATCGCCCAATGATCGGTTTTTCACTCAATTATGCATTCATGGCGGAACGGGTGACCGTAGTTGGGGATAATGAACAATTCCCCGAATCTGCCTTGGATCTACTGCGAAATGCGGGCTGCCGGGTTGAGCGTATCAGCGGGGATGGCGCAAGTATTGCAACACAATTAGCAGAAAAATAAGCGGAGGCTATAGATGAGTGAATTTAATGGATCAAATGATCAATCAACACCTTTGCCCGTGATTAAAGTACTGGGCTTGGGTGGCGGGGGATGTAATGCGATAAACCGTATGATCGAGCTAGGTATATCCGGCGTTGATTTCCTGGTTGCCAACACTGATTTCCAGGCACTGCAAACTAGTTTGGCTACTCTAAAAATTCAGTTGGGACCAGAAGTCACACGCGGATTAGGAGCTGGCGGAAACCCTGAGATTGGTCGCCAGGCAGCTGAAGAGAGTGAGCGCGCGATCGCCGATGCCTTGGAAGGCGCCGATATGGTTTTCCTCACCGCTGGCATGGGTGGGGGTACTGGTACCGGCTCCATATCTGTCGCCGCTCGCGTCGCCAGATCGATGGGGGCTGTTACGATCGCCATCGTCACCACGCCTTTTTCATTCGAGATGGGGACCAGACAGCGCAACGCCAACCAGGGATTGTTAGAACTTACTCAGCACACCGACACACTGATCGCCATTCCCAATGATCGCTTGCTGATGGTTGCCCCGAAAGATTTACCGCTTGAGGTGGCTTTCCGCCTCGCCGATGATGTTCTTCGGCAGGCAGTCCAGGGTATCACTGAACTGATTACTGAGCCCGGAATGATCAACGTCGATTTCGCTCATATCCGTCGCTTGATGAAGATCGGTGGGGGCGCCTTCATGTCAATTGGGCATGGCAAGGGACTTAGCAAAGCCCGCAATGCTGTCGAGCAAGCTTTAGATCATCCTCTCCTGGAGGAGATTTCCATCGATCAGGCCGCTGGAATAATTGCCAACTTCACCGGTGGAGACGACCTCACATTATTTGAGGTCAGTGAGGTCTTGAACGAACTCCATTCCCGTGTAGGCGACCAGGCCGAAATCATATTCGGCATCTCGAATGATGACCGCATGCAGGGTCGGACCCAGGTAATCCTGGTTATCACTGGGTTGGGAGCACCCACGCTTGAAGAGGTAATGCCTGGCATAACCCTCAAGATCGATGGTACTGCACCTTCCCGTCGAGTTATCGCTCCAGAACCTTTCGCTGAAACTGTTTCTTCATCTATAGAGGTGAAAGAACCTTTAATCGCTTTGCCTGTCGGTGGACCTCAATATGCTACTGACGATCTGGATATACCCGCGTTCTTACGACGCCGGGCTCGTTGATTTTTCGACAACATATTTGGGAATCAAGGTACTCAAAGATGAATGACAAGCAGCTTGAATCTATCTCATCCAAGGTCTCCCGCCAGTTTCCCGAGGTTGCTGGAACACAGCCGAAGGTTAGGCGTCAATCCGGACAGAAATCAAAATCCTCCGCTTCAACCTATCTGATAACGTATCGTGGAAAATCAATAACAGCTGACGGGAAGTCAATCACCCGCATCGTCCGGGTTACTGCGAATGATAACGGCAAAATTATCAAGATTTCCACTTCGCGTTGATGGAATCTCAGCAGCACAAAGATATTATAAGAAAACTAGGGAGCATTATGAGCTTGAGACAACTTTCATCCCGGATAGAGCTGAGTTTCTGGCATATCGTAATCGGCTTGTTGAGTGAATCTCACTCGCTCCAGCGGCTGATCAGGTGGTTTTATCTGGATTTCTTGCCAGCAACCATAAATTTCTTCCAACGATTTGATAGCCAGCGCGTCATCCGCTGGGCAGCTGTCGGATTAGGGCTGGGCTTTGTTGTAGGATTCTTAATATCGTTATTTTGATCCTAATCCATGGATTTTCTGAAAATATTCGGGAGGTTTAAAATCCCTGACCAAGCTTTTTATGCAGGTGTTTTCTTGGTTCTATTCTTCATCGGAATTGTGGGTGGAAGAGCCATTGGCATGATCACATTATCAATTGGACCTTCCCAAAAGGATTTCGTTGATGACTCCGCATCCAGAATAAATAATGGTCAACAAAATCTGTTGATCATCACAGTTGATCGGTTTACTTTAGCCAAACCTGCTCTGGAGAGCATCTGGTTGCTCATCACTTACCCTGAAATATCCAATCTGACCCTGGTCCCAATATACCCCTCGCTCCAGGAGGACTCGAAAACTGCTGACCTTATGTTAGCTCAAACTTTTGCAATGACTGCACAACAAACTCCGCATTCTGAGTTCCTTGAACTTTTACGGGAAAAGATTTATTTGGACAACTACCTGATCATAGACCAGAAAGGCGTGTCATCCGTCCTAAGAATACTTCACCAATTTGCTGAAGGACTTCCTGGAAAAGAGAAGAAAACAAACTCGATTCTCCTGCCACAGACCGGGCAAGGAGTAGATCGCAGTCTGGAAAATCAAGTACAGATTTGGTATGGCGTCTGTCTCGAGCTCACTCGGATTTCCAGGGCCGGCAAGATTGAGGATCTTATCCAGAAAATCTCACCACACGTCCGTACGGATTTGAAATGGGAAGAATTTTCTCCACAGTGGTCGTTTGAACAGCCTAAGGATTTTCAAATAGGTTGCGAATTTCCAACTTTAATCCTCAATAGTCCATGAGGAGGGAACATGAATACAGTGAATTTAGATATATTTGATCTCAAACTGCTAATGGTTATTGGGTTATTTCTCCTGGGAGCGATCACATTATTAATCGGAATATTATTGCTGGTCACTCGTTCCGCTGGTAAGGAGGTCCGTGCCCTGACAACCCAAACGGCTCAACTGGTGAAAAAAGGGATCGCTGAGGATGTGGCTGGCCTTGTTGGTAACGCATCCAATCTGCTCAGCGCCACGAACGATCTCGTGCGTACATCGGCAGGAATTGGCGTATTCCTGGCAATTCTGGGCTTCTTATTGATGACTGCTGCGACCTGGTTAGTGTTGAAGATTTCCTAACTGTTTCTCATCACTTAAATATTAATTATTTCTTCTCGGTGGAATTATGGCTGATCAACCATCTTTATTGAACTCCTTGAAATCCAAATTACCTGAATCGACTTGGCCTTGGGTAATAGAGGCATTAAAACATGATCCTCTGATTTGGGACACACTAAGTGATCCCCAGTTCTTCAAACTAACTTCAACGAAAATCACAGAACCCAGAGATTGGTCTCCCAGCCAATTAGCATTAATCACCCTGGGTGGTTCATCAGAACCTGATGCCATTGATAAAGAGATTCTCAATGATGCTCAATCCACACTCGATCAATATCTCCGTGTGGAGAGTCCTCCAGTTCAAGCCGAAATGAGTTTTAAACAAGCATCCATGATCGCACTTGGACTGTATCAGCGTACCAAAGAGAATGAGTGGCAAGAAATTGAAGAAACCCTCAAAGCCAACAGCAATCAGCTCAGCGGTTGGTTCACTCCGATGGCTATCCTGCTTGGTTGGGTCGAAAGTCAATCTGACCTAATCCATACCTTGGTCAATCTGAACGCTTCATCTGATCTCATCCCGCTAACCGTACACGCAGTAATTAGCCAGCCGGTTCCTCCAGAAGACACCCAGGCTTTATTACAACATGTGCTGGCAGATATGTCACTTTTCGAGGCAACAACCCACTTAGGCTACTTAAACCAGTTCCGCCCTGAACTATCCATGCGTCTCGCCAATGCTTGGCTTGAAACTCACCCATTACCCTCAATCGAAAGGGCTGTGTTCAATATTGGTGAACGGGTTTCCCAGGTTTCCGATTGCCTCCTGACAGCTGAGTTATTCAGCCTGGCAGGTCAAACGCAAAAAGCCGAGAGCTTCAAATCTCGATCCCTTGAGTACCTGAATAATATTCAGGTAGAAGTGACTAACCAGCTCGTTGGCGGGACTCTCCAGTCTAATAATATCGAACAATCATTATCATTGTGGACCCGGATCTCAGCACCTCCAGAACTGACCCCACCTGCAGGTCTGGTCGTCAAACTACTTCAAGCTGGCCGCACAGAAGACTCCCTGACCCTTCTACCAGATACAGACGGAAACACGCAAACCCCTCTTCGTTGGTTGAACAATATCTACCAGGCTCTGGAGATGGAGGATATCGCCCAAGCCCGATTATTTGGGCACCAGACATTAAACTCATTGGTTGAAATATATCAGGATGATTCTGCATCGCTGGTAAAAATTCTCGGTTCTCAGAGAGACGTGCTCTCGTTTCTTTCTGAATTAATCCATCAGCTCACAGACTTGGCTATGTACAAAGAAGCATTTCAAGCGGCTCAATTAGCTTCTCGCATCAAACCAAATGACCCACAAGTACTCATGACTTTGACCAAGACGAGCCGGTCAGCAGGAGAGTATGACATTGCTGTTCAAGCAGCTGAACTTGCGGTAGCTATCGATCCAACCAATCCTGAATTTCGGCGGCAGATCGCTCACAGCTTAGAAATATCAGGCTTATGGACTGCATCGCTTAAAGAACGTCAATCTATTCTCGAACATCGCTTTGCACAATCTGGCACCACCACCTGGCCAACCTCCGAGGATTTGCTCGCCTTGGCCAACTGCTCAATTCATGCAGACCAGCCACAGCAGGCTTTTGACGTCTGCCAAAAAGCTATCGACATCGATCCTTCGAATGGTCAGGCCCATGCGATTCTTGGTGAAGCACTATCCGCACTCGGCGAAGACGAGCAGGCGATGGAGCACTTCAGCCTGGCGACGCAGCTGGCACCACACAAAGCCTCACCCTGGCTCTTTCTAGCGAATGCTTACCGGGGATCAGGGAAAATCGAAAAGTCCATTGAAACTTTACGCACGGCTACCCACGCGGTACCAGATGATCCCTCCATTTTCTATGCTTTAGGGAAGGTTCACATCGCTGAGAATTCACTTTCTCAAGCTCAATCGGCCTTGGACCGGGCGTACCAGCTTGTCTCCCAGCCCAATATAGTCCTCTCCCAGAGCAAATTAAAAGATGGGAACCGCACCAAAGCAGAGCTATTTGCTCGAAATCGTGAACAACAATGTGAGATCGCCCTCGCATATGGAGACATATTAGTGCAGCTCGGTCACCCAGAGCAAGCCAAGCAAGTTTACGATAGCGCCTACCATGCCTACCCTTCATATCCAGGGCTGGCCTATATTTACGCTAAATCCCTGATGGAAATCGGAGACGATAATGCCGCTCTTGCCCCCCTGGCGATTGCAGTTGCAGCCGAACCCAGTGAACCACTTCCTTACATTCAATACGCCAGAACTCTAATGTTGGCAAAGGAACACCCAAAAGAAGCTGTTCAAGCTCTGCGCAGAGCATTAGAGATTCTTGATCATCAACAAATCGATCCAGAAGAAGATCAAAAAGAATCACGCGAGCTGGCTGTTGCCTTACTTGCCCAGGCACTAGAAGCTTCAGGCGAACTGCCAGCCTCTCTGCATTCGTATTCGCAAGCGTTAGAGACTGAGCTTGCCAAAGATGAAGATTGGAGAAAAACTTTAGCGATTGGAATGGGTCGCGTTGCTATGCAGTTGGGTCAACCTGAGGTAGCTATTGCAGCATTGCAAGATACCAATTGGGAGGAGATTCAAAATACAGAGGTTGCCCAAATTCTTTGTGAAGCTTACGATGCCATCAGTCTCAAACAAGAAGCCTTATATGCGGCCAGAACCGCGGTCCACCTTTCACCCGACGATGTCGATATTCTCGCTTGGTTTGCTGAGCGAGCCGTAGAATTGGGTGTCATCGCCGAAGCTGTACCTGCCCTGACCAGCGCCGTTCAGCTCGATCCCCAACGCACTGATTTAATTATCCGTTTGGGTCAGGTCTTGGCTCTCATGAAGAAAGACGGACCAGCTCGCAAAGCCTTCATGAGCGCTCTCTCCAGTCCATATTCCAAACCCGAAGATCTTTACCAGGCAGCAGACGGCTTGAGTGACTTGGGTGACAATCAGGCAGCAGCTGATTGTCTGGAAAGAGCACTCGAACTGCAGCCGCAGCCCCCATTGTCTTTAATTCTTGAATTGGCTAACGCCTACGCTTCTGCCGGCAAGATAGAATTAGCGATCAAGACCATTGATAAAAGTGTCGACCAAGATTCTGAAAATGCTCTTCTCCATACCTTTAAGGCAGATTTATTAGGAAAGCTCGGTCACCAGGAAGCTGCCCAAGCATGTTTGGAACACGCTCTCATCCTTGAGCCGGAAAATCCTCAGGTCCATTTGCGAATCGCGTATGTCTTACGCGAGCAGGGTGATTTAATTTGCGCTTTTGATCATGCCATGGAGGCGGTCAAGAATCTTAATTCGGGTGCTTCTACCCTGGCTGCCCGAGGCTTAGCCGCTGAGCTCGCTCGATCAACAATGAAGGAAGGTCACAACCAACAAATACTCGAGTTTTCCGATCCTCAGGAAAACAATCAGATTCCTGATGAACTAAATCTGTTCGGTCAACCTTCGTTAATTGATTATCACTGTATCATTGCCGAGTCTGCCCTCGATCGAGAAGAACAAATCGCTACCGCGGCTGCACTTAACGAGGCTTATTCCCTGGACCAAGAGCACCCACGTGTATTGGCTTTACAGTCAAGAATGGCATTAAGGCAAGGGGATCGCGAATCAGCCCTTCAATTTTTGAACGCGGCGATTGAAAAATTTGAAGCATCAAAGCCCAAAGATTCAACCAGTCATCTATCCCCAAGTTCTTTGCTCGGGATTGCTCTCACCGCGATCGAGCTCCATAAATGGGACCGGGCACTCGAAATCTTGGACAGAGCAATCACCCTTTCTCCTAACGATTCTTACCTCTACTTTCAGAGAAGCAGATTGTATGTCATACGGGCAGAATTCATGCGCCTCTGCCAGTCTTTGGATATTATCAACCATGCTCCAGGTGGTGTAGCGTTATCTCCCAGAACCTACCGAAACTTCGAAGATTCGATCCAGGAAACTGTCAATTCATTATCTGAGGATCTTCGAGCCGAGATTCCACTTTCGATACAGCGTTGGAAGAGCCGGGGAACCGTAGCATTTCAGCCAGCACAGGAAGCTTTTCAAGACTTGGAAATTCTCCTCACCGAACCATCCGACCAGGCGGCATTGATTTGCGGATTATCTCAATTCGGGGACATCAACTCCATAGCTAAACTTTATCACGACATCCAAAGTAGCGCCGATTCAGAAACGCTGCACCACAGCATTTATGCCGCTTATGCATTGGCGTTGAGCACAGCTGGAGCAGACCTGATCGCTGTAGAGCATGCTATGGAAGCCATTCAATCAGCGATAGAGCAAAATCAGACAGAGGCCATTTATTATGTGATTCAAGCCAAAGTCGCTGAGGTTGTCGGTGATTGGATGGTATCTCTCAGAGCTATGCAGACAGCTCTGTCTTTCTGGCCGGACGAACCTCGCTGGCAATCTTATATCGCCCAGATATTTTTGCTCAACGATGATTTCTCTGAGGCGATTAATCATTTTGAGAGCGCCATAACAATGGAACCCGCTTATCTTCAGCACTATCTTGATCTCAGCAATGCCTATCTGAGAAATTGTGACGGTGAGCAAGCCATAACGACTCTTAAACAGGCTCTAAAAATCGCTCCGGAGCAGGTCGAAGCATATCTAGCCCTTGCATCTGCCCAATTCGAAAACCGGAATTATTCACAGGCGGTGAAAAACGCGGAATTAGCCGCTTACATCGTTCCTGATCAGATAGTTCCGCTACTGTTAAGCGCGAAGATCACTCTGAAAATGGATGATCCCGGAACAGCAAAGTCTCATGCGGAAGCTGCCTTGCGGATTAAACCTGATGATCCTGAGGCACTTCACCTGCAAGCCCAAGCTTTGTCGATGTCAGGTGATGGTGAGCGTGCACTTAAAATCGTTGAGAAAGCAATCCCTCTCTCAACAGATCCCCTGCCCCTCTTGCTTCAAAGGGCTGAATTAATTACTCAATTTAAAGGCCCTGAAGCGAATCTGGACGAGCTGAAATCAATCTCGATTGAATACCCAGATGAACCAATCGTGTTGGCTCCTCTCGCTGAAGCGTTGGCTGAGGCGGGTCTAAGTGCTGATGCAATTCAGGCTGCTCAACAAGCCCTCAAGCGCAGCAGTGGCCAACTACCTCTCGATGAACAGGCTAAATTACATCATCTTTTAGGGCTTCTATTGCGTCAATCTGGACAGCTCGACCAATCGATCCACCAACTTTCTGAAGCTATTCGCATCACGCCCAACAGCCTGGATACTTATCTGGAATTAGGCATCACACAGGAAGAACGACGTCAGCATGGACAGGCTCTGGATACATATCAAAAGGCAATCCGTATCTATCCCACAGATCCACGGCCGTATTACCAAGCCGGTCTGCTGCTGAAAGGTAGTCGTGATTATCCGGCAGCTGAATCCATGTTCCGGCGTGCGGCAGAGAAAGCACCAGATGACATCATTATCCACCGTCAGTTAGCAGCTCTTGTGGCCTTAAATTTGGTCCACAACCGTCAACCTGTCTCAACGGATGTATAACCCAGCATGATTTCTCCAAAAGACCAATCTCATCACTCCCTGACTTTACGATCCGATTTCATCACCTTGCTTGATTCAGCGATCTATATTGGTTCCTTTCGCTTCGCCCGGCAAATAACGCTCACTTGGCTGGCTTACTACCCAGGTGACTTATCGGTTCGCTTAAAGTATGGTCGACTGTTATTGAATTCCGGGCAAAGCGATCAAGCTATCCAACATCTGAAAGATTTATGCCAGGCCGATCCCGAATATCTGGATGCTTGGAACCTATTAGCGATTGCTTTACAGGGAAAAACAAAAAGTCCAGCTGTCTCTGAGCAAGCTTTTATCGTAGCGGACTGTCAATCAGCGATTTATGCTTTGGGTGGAGGCGTTACAGCATCCGCGCCCCTGCCATCTTGGGCAAATGGAGTCCTTCTTTGCCGGAAAGCTCTCGCCCAGGAAGACATCGAGCGTGCTGAAGAGCACCTACACCAGGTGTTGGTAGTTGACCCAATGCCTCCTCTAATGGCTGTAACCCATTTGGAGATCATGCAGGCTTCTTCACTTCCATCTATCGCAGTTCAGAATCTGTCAGATTTTTATTGCCAGCGTTTTCACAGCACAATTGCACCAATTTTATACCTGGCGGAAGCGCTTATGGATGGTGGCCAACCTGAGAGAGCTGTTGCCTTGCTTCACCAAGGCGCTACCCTCGATGTAACAGGTCAGGTAGCCCAACGTATTTGGGGTCCTGAGCATACTTACACAGATCTCTGGCCTGATAGACTTGAAGCACCGATAGATATACCCATCCCAGGTGATGTCGCGGCACTCTTTGGTTGGAATCGCCTCCCACAACAGGCAACTCCATCGACATTTATTCCAAAGTTTGCTAGTGACGACCAGGAAATAGCCGCAAATCGAACGGAGCTGCTAAGGGATCAAATTCTTGGAAATACATCCCCAGCAGTCATTCAGCTTGGAGAGCCGAAACAGAGAATTTCAGCGGCCGTGAAAGTAAGTCTGCTCACTCCCCAGCGAGAGGCAATCCCTGAATCACTGCGCTCCATCCAGGTAGAATTGGAACGGCTAGCTTCCAAATTAGATAAAAAACCGCTCGCTCAAAAAGATGGGCGCTATCCTGTTTATGTCGTTTTCACAACCAGGAGCGGCCTGGAAAGCCAATATGGTTCTGACCAGTTTGGTAAATTAGACCAGGAGATGAAAAATGTCGTCTGCAGCCTCTCCTCGCGCCATGATTGGGATGCAGTCTTAGTGTATGCCGATGACCCAGACTGTATGTCCGCTTTCGATCTCAATCCTGTCTCACCCGATGATCCCTGGTCGCTCAAATTGTTATTGGCGGATTTGGACACATTTTTTAGAAGCAAAGGGGAAATGATCGGCGCTCTGCTGATTGTGGGCGGACCCGAAATCGTTCCTTATCACAACCTACCAAATCCTGTTGATGATATTGATCTCGAGGTCCCCTCCGACAATCCTTATGCGACTCGCGATGAGAATTATTTTATTCCGGAATGGCCAGTTGGGCGTTTGCCAGGTGGTTACCAGAAAAATGCATTACCGCTGATCAATGGTTTACAGCACATCGCCAAACACCATGCCAAGCTCAACCAAAAGAGAAACTGGCTCCAATGCTGGTGGAATCGTCTTCGGCTCCGCCGGCTCTTCTCGTCTAATGGGAAAAAATCGAGCTGGGGATACACCGCGGCCGCGTGGCGCAGAGCTTCCCTATCTGTTTTTCGGCCAATAGGTGCTCCGCATAGCATGTTTGTCTCACCACCTGTCCAGGCGGAAAGTCAAGAGGGCAACACAAATAATGGTTTATTCCCATCCGCCAGATTGGGTTACTTCAATCTCCATGGACTGCAGGACTCAAGCAATTGGTATGGACAGCGCGATCCGAGCGAACCGATGGAAATGCCCGATTATCCTGTTGCCTTACGCCCACAGGATGTCTCAAAAGATGGCCAGGCACCAAAGGTTGTCTTTAGTGAAGCCTGTTATGGCGCCCACATCGCTGATAAAAAAGTGGGAGAGGCCCTGGCGCTAAAATTCCTGGACTCAGGCAGCCAGACAGTGGTTGGATCTACTTGCACTTCTTATGGCTCGATCACAACGCCCTTGATCGCGGCAGACTTGCTGGGTCAAGCATTTTGGAAATTCCTTCGCGAAGATCTTCCTGCGGGGGAGGCTTTACGCCGCGCGAAAATCCATCTTGCAAAGGAAATGCACCACCGTCAGGGGTATTTGGATGGCGAGGATCAGAAGACTCTAATTTCTTTCTTGTTATTGGGCGACCCATTGGCTCAGATATCAGGAACATCCAATCAATCGAAGATCATCATGCGTTCAATGCGCGCTCCGGCATCCGTAAATACAGTCTGTGACCGAAATGGCAATTGTCAGGAGGAAGACCAGAACCCACCTCACCCTCTTCAAGAGAATCCCCCGGTTCCAAGCAAAACTCTTGCTCAAGTGAAAACGATTGTCGAACAGTATCTACCTGGCATGATGGATGCAAATGTTCAATGTACTCGCAGTCATGCAACCTGTTCAGGCGCAGGTCATACATGCCCAACATCGCTCAATGGTGCAAAAGCTGTTTCTCGTGAAATTCCGGAACACAATGTTGTCACTTTGAGCAAGCATGTTGAAAAATCCTTATCCCCCTCAGGACAGGTTCAAACTCATCACCACTTTGCCCGTGTCACGATCAATGACAAGGGTAAGATTATCAAATTGTCAGTGTCTCGATGAACCTTGTGGATTAATCGATCATAATCATAAATGATCCTTTGCGTTCAATTGTCATAAGTGAAAATCAACCCCGGGTAACAAATTTACCGGGGTTGTCTCGTTTATAAACCAATCAGAAGGTCGATATTTGGTTTTCGTTGTACTTACCGGATTTATTCAGAATTCCAGATCAGATAATTATCTCCCGCGCAGCGTGGTTCCTCATCCATCCAAAATAAACAGACTTTGTAAGCGATTAATGTCCCACTTGGCGCTTCTATTGGAGCCAGTTTGATTGAAGTTCGACCGTTTTCATCACTTGGCTGAAAATTAGCTCTCCTTTGGCTGCCATCTGGCATGGTGACGATGAGCACAAGTTCATAATTCACCAATGGTTTGCCATCTTCGACGAGAGCGACCTGGATCTCCTGTAAACCTTTTGAAGATACAAACGTGTCTTTTTCCCACACTTTCAGGTCGAGATGATCTAATTCTTGGCTGGCTTCGAAATTTCGAACGGATTCATAATTCACAGCTTTGTACTCTGTTCCCAGAGGTATGGGTCGCAGTCTTTGTTCTCCTTCGAGGTTGAGGTTGAACTGCAGGCAGAGATTCGTGAAACACTGCCTGTAGACACCTGCTTCATGGGAAAAAACTTCACTGATCGGTTCTCCCGCCACCTGCATCCCTCCATAAAGATCGAGGTATTCATTGAAATAAATTGGAATGTTGTAACCCAGTCCACCTTCGATCTCATAGAAGATGCTCAGAGAGGAATTTTGCGGGTAGGTCGGGTTTTGCGTGTGAGCACCGATACTCTCCGCAATCGGCCGCACATATACCTCATTTGGAGTTTCATGATCCGCTACCAAAACAAGATTCTCAAAAATTACCTCGTACCTCCCATCAGGAGCAAAATGAAATCCTGTCAGCGGTTTGCCGACAAAAGGCAAGCCTAGGGCGAGTGTCTTCTTCAAAAATGGTTCTGGCAATATCGGTTGCCGGATTGGAATCCCTGCTAAGGGTTCTTGATTTCTACAGTTCTTATCGCAGGCATAAGCACCATACGGCATCATTCGGATTTTTGACTCGGCATCAAGTCTATAAAAACCGAGGTTTTCAAAATATTGTTCAACCCTATCTTTTTCCGGGTTGTAATACGCTTCGCTTATCGGTCTTCCTACAAAGCGAGCTCCTCCCAATCGTTCATATTCTTCAAGAAATTCTGCGATCACCAGATGCCCATTGATGATCCGCCCAGTTCTATATGCCTTACCCAGTAATTCACCCTCACCAACACCCAGTTCCAAACCTAATGGTGCCAGTGCAAAACGACTGCTTTTTGCCACCGAGGGATCGAAGATCATCAATCCTGCTTCTGTAAATTGTTTGGTCTGACCCTCACTCGTTGATACAGGAGATATAACCGGACCCAATGTAGCCTCGCCCCCCAATGCCAGATAGAAATCGCTGAATAACAAGTCTACTGGATAAGTGCCAGGTTTCAAATTTCCTGAATAATTTTTGTCAGACTTTTCATCCGGTGATAATAGCCTGTAAGACCAGCTATTAAAATCGCTATCGCCAAAATCCACCCCGCTGCATCCAATTAGTATAACTGCCAGCAATATGATTGGGATCAGATAAATTTTTCGCGATAAGCACTTTGGGCGCATAAGTTCACCTCGATTGAATATCGGGCTGGCTCAACTTCCCGTTTTCTTCCCACCCACTCAACCAAACCAGAACAAGCCTGCCTCGAACGTTATTCTCTAACTCGAGTAAACTTTTCGGTAACTAGGCTGTCTCTTGCGGTGATCGTTATCCTTCTCTCTAAAGGATTTTAGCCTTATAATCACTGGGCAATGTTGCAGAGACCCTTGGTTTTGCGTCCCCGCCTCACAGCGGGTTTGCCTTTATCGAAGTCCTAAACTTGGTGAATTGATTGAATGATGGGTGAACACCGAGCGATTCAATTCTATGTTCAAAATCCGGAAAACCGATAGTGGTTCCCACACACCCCTTCTGCATGCATAATGCTACCATATTTGGTATGTGAAAATGCTAACAATCCTGCAAGTCATACACTTCATAAGGATCAATTGGTTCATTCCTTGCAGCTAAATTTATTCCCCAATCTTCTTCATGTTCAATAGGATAGTAATCTCCATTTTAATTTGCCTCGCATTTCTATCTGTCTCTTGTTCTCCTCAAGAAAATGTAAACCCCGGTGCAACCTGGGACTATAGTGATCTCCGCACTCTTTCTGATTACGATGATCTAATTTCTGAAGGAGATTTCATAGCTGGCTATTCCCGTTTAGCAGGAAGCGATCTGCAGTTGCGATTTGATCTTCTTGACTTGCCCACAACGGGAACACTCGATTTCTATATCGCCTTGGACACGGAGCCGGGCGGCACTCACCAGCTGCCTATTGATGGATTAACGGAGTTCGATTGGGATACCTTGCTTGTCTTACCTGCGCTTGGCAACCCCCAGGCTTTTTCCTCCAAATCTTTTGATGAAAGCAACTTAAATACAGGTGTTGAGTCACAGTTTTCTCTGCGGGAGGATTTGATTCCACGAGTAATTAGGATTCCCTGGCAGGATTATGTGTTAACTTCGATAAACCAAGCAGCATTACCTATATCCACTAAGGGATTCAAGATTCAGGTTTTCAGTACTGAGCAGGGCTCACCGAGTATCCAAGATTCGATCGGTCCTTTCAGCACAAGTGCTCTCCCGCCGCAGCCGGCACCTGTTGTTCTCGCATTTTGGAATACTTTTCCTGCTTATACCCCCGCGCAAGCTTTAAGACGTTGGGATGGAGCTCACACTGGCCCTTTTGGTGAACGCCATGGTCTTTCCATCCTGCTCAATAACATTAAACGATTTGGTGTGCCTGCTGTGCTTCTGGACCTGCGAGATCCTTTCGCCTTATCTGCCCTCGATCATCTTGGTGCCATATCTGCTATTAGAGAGCTTGTCTCAGAAAAGTTACTTATTCTGCCTGATTTAATTTCTGGCTCACCTGCATTACCCCTTTTTCCAACCGGACTCCCTGATTGGGCGCCCGGGCAATATCTTCAAGATTCGAGTGAGATTTCGGAGCAGTATGGATTACCTACCAGCGATATATATTACACACCACGTCAATCGGACGAGAATATCTGGAATTATGCGTTGACTTTTGGCCCAGAAAATTCACTCGGCGACGATCCACCATCTGCTACAAGTTTTTTACCTTTACCAGCTCAAATCCCTGATGAATTTCAGGCTACACCTGATGGGCCTTCAATCACTATCCGCAAACAGTTACTGGACAATGCTCTGGCAATAAACCGTCAGAGAGAGGAGCTCCCTCTGCTGATCCTGGGTGGCAGTCTGGTTGAAAGTGCCTTTGCAGATCCCCTCTCCGCCGCAGCCACACTGAGCTATATCGCCAACCATCCCTGGATCAAACCTCTCAACGGCGATGATTTGCGGACTTTACCTAGCCGTGTTTCCCCACAATTGATGCCCGGGGAGACCACAATCAGCGGGGTTGAGTCTTATTTTCATTCACCGATCCTCTCAAACCTTCCCAATCCAGGTGACAACTCCCACAATCTGCTTATCCAATCTGCCTGGCAGTCAGCCTTGTCTCTCTATTCACCCTTGCCACCAGAACCAGATATATTGCCTGCCTTACGGTGGAATTACTCTGGTCAGCCAGGAATCACTTTGGAGGCAGCTCGCTGGGCGGATAATCCGGCACCCCGCCAGGATTGCCTTTCAGATCCCGATCTTGATGGCTTACCAGAATGCATATTAGCCTCCGATAACCAGTTTGCTATATTCGACCTTGAAGGTGCCCGGTTAATCGCCTATTTCTACAGATCAGAAGCAGGGTTACACCAAATTATTGCTCCGACCTCCCAATTAATTGTTGGGTTAGGCGATCCATCCACCTGGCAGCTCGACGCTGGAGAAGGGGCTGAGACAGCTGGAATTCATGGTGCCTTTACGAGTAGTCCTCCACCTTGGGAGCAATATTATGTGATTGTAAGCGATGACCAGCTCACCTTTACCTCCCCGGATCAGCGCATCACCAAGATTTACTCACTCTCAGAGACTGGATTACGCGCGGAATTCCACACTTCAGATCCGATTAGCGCTCAGATTCCTGTCGTTATTGATCCATGGACAAGATTCTCCCCGGATTGGAGTGAGGTCTACAGCTACCATCCAATCCCAGAAGGGTATTTATTCCAATTAGGTGATCAATTGGTACTTGAGGTTTTGACCGATTCTTCCATATCAGGCCAGATGTTCATAGACTCGCGTGGCCAATTATCGATACCCGAAGATCCGAACTTCGACTACCCCAAGGGTCATTATTTACCTTTTCCGATGGCACTCCTTGAGATTGAGAGCCAGGGTGATTTCACCGTCCAATTCACCCTCTCTCCATAACAGTTCTCCAACCTTTTATTAGTCGGATTTTTAATTCCCACATCCACTAAATTTATCTTGACAATAATAGGATTATCAGTAAAGTTATTTTTGCCTGGATGAGAATTTATCCATTATCACCTTAAGGATAAAAAATGACCTCAGAGACAGTTGCAACCCAATTGGAAACATCTTCTGTTCCCTGGTGGTTGATCTTGATCGAGGGCATCGCAGCCATCATGGTGGGTATCTTATTGCTCGCCAATCCTGACAACACCTTTGCAGTTTTGGTCCGGCTGCTGGGGATATAATTCTTCGCCACAGGGATTCTGTCGATTATTGCGATTTTCATCGACAACACTGACTGGGGCTGGAAGCTGTTCGCTGGCATCATTGGCATCCTCGCTGGTTTCATAATTATTGAATACCCGCTCTAGAGCACACTACTCGTCCTGACAACTTTTGTTCTGGTGATCGCTGTATTTGCAATCATCATCGGTCTGATAAACATCATTCATGGCTTTCACGGGGCTGGCTGGGGCAAAGGAATAGCAAGTGTAATTAGCATTCTGTTGGGCGTTGTTTTGCTCGCCCGGCCCATCTTGGCCACCATCTCCCTTTCCCTTGTGTTGGGAGTTCTGGGAATCTTTGGTGGGGTTCTAGCCGTTATTTTTGCCTTCCGGCTCAAGAGGGAGGCAGAATCTAAAGCTATTATGCCAGCGGAGGTTACCTCAGTCCAACAAGGATCAGAAGTTGAAGAAACTTCACCTGATAAAGTTCCACCAGCTCCAGTTGCGGAATCGGCTCTTGATCCGGACTTTGAATTTTTGGGTTTATCCAACCTGGAAGACCTTGAGAAATTCAAACAGTCTTTAGAATACATTGAAGGAATTGGTCCCGCATATGCTGGCAAGGTAGCCGGGATCGGAGTTCAAACTCCATTAGATTTACTCCCCCAGGGGTCCACTCCGAAAGGCAGGACTGATATTTCCACTCAAAGTAAATCAGCAGCACTCTGATTCTGGAATGGATCAATCAAATTGATTTATACCGTGTCAAAGGTGTAGGCTCCGAATTTGCCGATCTCTTAGAAGCTTCTGAAGTCGATACTGTCGTCGAACTTGCTCAATGAAATCCTCACAATCTAATCCAGAAGATGGCTGAAGTGAATAGAGAGAAGCAATTCGTCCGCAGGCTACCTGCCAAAACCCAGGTTTGACGAGTGGGTCACACAGACAAAAAACTCACCTCGAGTGATCCAATAATAACCTGAATATCCTTGTTGAAATTCACCAGTTCTATCATCTCCATACTCGATTACTCGAATTGGAGTTGATCCACCAGGGATGCATAGTAAAATAATCTCTAATTTCCTGACTTTGTGGTTGCTCCCGTGGAGAATTTTCCAGTGAAGAAGTTAATCCATTCCACCATCCTGGATCGCTTTGCTATCTGTCAACTTGCACCTCAGTCACCAATTCCTGAATGGGTGGATGATAATGGTTTTTTCTCCATTACTCGAACCCATGAAGAACTATCGATTATCTGTCCGGAAGCGAATGTCCCCGAAAACATCATCTGCAATCGTGGCTGGCGGGCGTTTAAAATTGATGGTCAATTTGATTTCAATGAAATCGGAGTATTAAATTCAATCACAACCCCATTAGCAATGGCACAAATAAGTTTACTCACCATCTCAACTTTTAATACCGATTACATTCTCATTCAAGAATCCCATTTTGATCAAGCTCGATTAATTCTCAAAAGCGCTGGTCACCAAATTGATTGAGGGTTCAAAACCCGCTTATGTAGAGTTTCTCTCTCAACTCATCCAACCAATCTACCAGATACAGAATTTATCAAATGCTTCACGAAATCCATGAAAGGTTCGGTATATAATAATCATATGTGTCGCTCAATTAAGAAATTACGAGATCCAGAACATTTTCCGGTCGAAGAGGATATTCGCGCTGCAGCTTTACAGTACATCAGAAAGGTGAGCGGTTACCGGCAGCCTTCACGGGTCAACCAGCTTGCTTTCGAGCAGGCTGTGACTGAGGTCGCCGCATCAACCCGCACTTTGCTTGAAAAAATCCAACTTAACGCTGTGGGTAAATAATCTCCATACTCAACATTAAACTAATAATGATTGTTGGATCGAAAATTACTGAAAGCTGAACTTATATGAATTCACTCACTCTTGATCATATTATCCTAGTTGTAAGCGATCTCCAGGTTGCAACCCGACAATTCAGCCAACTTGGTTTCTCAGTTATTGCTGGTGGTGTCCACACTGGAGGGCTGACCCATAACGCACTGGTCCCTTTCCCAGATGGCACTTATCTAGAGCTCTTAGCAACCACCCGCTCATCCACCTTACGGACTTTAGGCCTCCTCAAGCGACTGCGCCTGCTTGGTATTTACACCTCCAATGAAACCGCGATAGGACGCCGGTTGATTGAAGATCTAGCCAGTGGTGTTGGCATGAATGACTATGCGCTTCTTTCACTGGACTTGCAGCACCAAGTTAATTTAGTTAAGGAGCGCGGTGCATTTTTTACCGAGCCCACCCCAGGTGGGCGATTGCGGCCTGATGGAAAGGAGATTACCTGGCGAACTGCTGTTCCCCCGTCACTCGACCTGCCGTTTTTGATCGATGATCTCACTCCTAGAGAGATGCGTGTGCCTGCAGTGGAAGAAAATTACCATTCAAATGGCATATTGGGCATCAATGGACTGACGATCTTAGTCTCGAACCTGGTTGAAAGTATGGCCCACTACCGTGCTCTTCTTAGTGATGATCCAGTCACCCAACCCCTTTATCCCCAACCCGGAACCCAATCCAGTGAATTCACCTTGGACACCCGTTTTCTCTCAATTGTCACTCCTCTCCCGGGAAATTCAGCGCTGCGCAGCTTACTCAAACGCCGTGTCGCCAGACCGCTGGGTATCTTCTTTCGAACAGTAGAAAATGGACAGGGTAACCTTCTTTCATTAACTTATCTCTCAGACAAAGGCGCCACTCTTTCCCGCTCTCGTGTACTCTTATCCTAATTCTTCACAACCTTAATCGGATTTTGAAGTGATCATCTTTTTTAACATAGAATTAAGATGATAAAATTTATCAGGTAACTGTTATTGAAATAGCTGCTAATTTAATCCTGCAATTGTTTCTTCGAGTTCCAACCAGATATTAAAGAGGAAAATTATGTCCCCCACAAATGAGATCAAACAAATTAAAGAAGCCTCAAAAGACAATCTTTTGGCGATGCAGAACGTCGTCGGTGTGGGAGTTGGTTACCAGATAAAAGGTGGCGAGCAAACTGATAATTATGCGATTGTGGTCATGGTGAGCCGTAAGTTACCCGTACCCGCTCTTCCCCCCAATGCCATCCTACCTAAAAACGTTAACGGGGTCACAATAGATGTGATCGAAGTAGGTGAGCTACGTGCCTTACAAGCCCGGACGGATCGCTGGAGACCTGCACCAGGCGGGATCAGCATCGGTCATTATAAAATCACCGCTGGCACTTTCGGTGCAATTGTCCGGGATAGGAATACCGGAGAACGTCTGATCCTATCCAATAATCATGTCATTGCCAATAGTAATGATGCTGACCCCGGAGATCAAATTCTCCAGCCAGGACCTAAAGATGGTGGCTCTCCAGATGTTGATACAATCGCCCATCTCGATCGATTCTGTCCCATCGAATTCGCAACTGAACCCGGGATATGCGATATAGCAAACACTTATGCCAGCCTGGGAAACGCGATTGCTGGCTTACTTGGTTCAAAACATCGGGTGAATATTCAGCAATCGGATCCTCAAGCTGTCAACCTGGCCGATGCAGCTGTTGCGAAACCCGTAAATGACAGCGATGTATTAGATGAGATCCTCGAAATAGGCACTGTCGAGGGCAGTGAAGAAGGATTGCTGGGTATGTCGGTCCGCAAGTCTGGTCGCACGACCAGCTTTACCACGAGCCAGATTAATTTGATTAATGCTACTGTGGACGTCAACTACGGCAGTGGCCGCACAGCCCGTTTTGAAAACCAGCTCGTCAGTGGTCCGATGTCCCAGGGTGGTGATTCCGGATCTCTGCTTGTTGCTGGTGATTCACTTCATGCGGTTGGTCTCCTGTTCGCTGGTTCAAATCAGTCAACCATTTTCAATCCTATCCAGGCGGTGTTTGATTGCTTGGAGGTGGAAATATGAACCAAGAGGCTGACAATCAAGACTTGAAAGCTGCTACAGCTCACATCCTGTCCGTCATGCAGGCACATAAAGGTGATCTGTTATCAAAACCCAATGTGGTTGGTGTTGCAGTCGGCTATCGCCAGATAGATGGCGAATCTACCCAAACTCTCGCATTGGTCGTCATGGTGGATCGCAAGATCCCTCAGAACTTATTGACTCCCGAACAGCAAATTCCAGTCACAATTGAAGACGTTCCCATTGATGTACAGGAGATAGGGGAGATTTCGGCTTATTAATATTTTTTTGTTTAAGGAGAAGACTCTATGAATACCAAAAGCTTGCTTGTTGAATTTATCGGTACATTTGCGCTTGTTTTTATCGGTGCTGGAGCGGTGGCATTAGGTGTTGGAGGATTAGTTGGAGTTGCATTTGCCCATGGTCTTACCCTGATGGTCATCGCTTATGCCTATGGGCACATATCTGGCGCACACATAAACCCAGCTGTAACAATCGGGCTTTGGATCGGAAAAGTGGTTGATTCTGTCACTGCCTTATCATATATTGTTGTTCAATTAATCGCTGGGATCGTAGCTGCGCTTGTTCTCAGCTATATTCTAGGAGGTACGCAAAGTGGTCTGGGTGCAACCAGATTGGCACCCGGTGTATCTCAAATCCAGGGCGTTGTCCTGGAGGCAATATTAACATTCTTCTTGGTTAACACAGTTTACAACACAGCTGTTAGTGGAAAAGCCAGTAAATTCGCCCCAGCAGCCATTGGCCTGACGTTGGCTTTCAGTATCCTGATGGGAGGTCCGATTACTGGAGCATCCTTAAACCCTGCTCGTACCCTGGGACCTGATGTTGTCACCGGCAATTATCAAGATATCTGGGTTTATTTTGTCGGACCAATACTTGGAGGTATTCTGGCAGCATTGCTCTATATTGGAATATTAAAATCAGATACTGACAATAACG
>SDBV01001630.1_pt1 | contig 33814 bp, 30 predicted proteins | sample 2277081 | NCBI WGS metagenome assembly SDBV01 (sample SAMN10402039, study PRJNA504765) | marine sediment metagenome | isolation source: marine sediment core GS10_PC15, 223 cmbsf | place: Arctic Ocean: Southern Knipovich Ridge | collected 2010 | reverse complement strand
GCACTAAACCCTAAATGCTAAACAATATCGAATTACCAAAATCCTAATTTTCAAAACAAAAGCGGGCTTTTCTGGTCATCGAGTGTTTTGAATTTTTGTCATTGTAATTTTGAATTTGTTTAGGATTGAGAATTTCACAAAAACAGGTTAATTTCTTAGTAAACAATAAGTTATAGTCGGTGATGCAATCTCAAATCGCGCTGTAGTATTAGGTGTCTTAATTAGTCCTCGAATTTCATTAAAGGCTTTAACCGCAACTGTCCGAGACGGGATCCGGCCCCAGGCATCCCTAACCTACTTATACAAAATATACGAGTGGTAATGCTTTAGTTTTTGCGAGGTTTGCGGCGGTGGCGATATGGCTTTTTGGCTCCGTAGGCGCTTTTGCTTCCTGGCAGTTCCCTGCTTTGCGAGGGGCTGGATGTTTTGGCGGTCTTGGGCTCGGTAGTCGGGGACTTGAGGTATGCAAAACCCTTGCACTTCTGCGCCGTGAGTTTTCGTTCTATGAACTTGCTGATCTCGCGCAGGTACTTTTCCTCTTCTCTTGAAACGAACGTGATGGCGTCTCCGGTGGCTGTCGCTCGGCCTGTGCGGCCTATCCGATGTACGTAATCCTCGGCGTGAGTGGGCACATCGTAATTGATGACGTGTGATATCCCCTCGACGTCGAGGCCGCGGGCGGCGATATCGGTAGCGACCATGACCTGATACCTGCCGCTGCGAAAGCCATCGAGAGCCCGCTGCCGCTGGTTCTGGGTACGGCCTGAATGTATCGAGACCGCAACGACGCCGGCGCGTTTGAGCCGTCGGGTGATCTTGTCTGCCCCGTGTTTGGTCCGCGAGAATACCAGCACGCTGAACATCCGCCAGTCCTCGATCATGTGCAGCAGAAGGTCCATCTTCATTACCTTCTCGACCGCGTAAATATGCTGGGTGATAGTCTCAATCGGATTATGCTGAAGGCCGATCTGTATCATTCGCGGCGATTTCTGTATGCTTTTGGTCAGTTTTTTGACCTCATTGGGCATCGTAGCCGAAAACAGCAGGGTTTGTCGTTTGTCGGGAAGTTCTTTGACTATCTTTCGGATATCTTTGATAAAGCCCATGTCTAACATGCGATCAGCTTCATCCAGTACCAACACCTCGACCGCGGACAGATTCACGGTCCGACGTTGAATATGATCCAGCAGCCTGCCCGGTGTGGCAACGATGACATCGACTCCGCGGCGGAGAAACCTTATCTGGCTTTCAATATTAGTGCCGCCATAAACTGCGATCGTTTTGAGCTTCATGAACCGGCCGTAACCTCGAACAGCCTTTTCGATCTGAACCGCCAGTTCGCGGGTCGGGGTCACCACCAGCGCAAGGGTTTTCTTATTTTTGGTCTTTTGAGGAGCCATCTCAAGCCGGTTAAGGATCGGCAATACAAAAGCGGCGGTTTTACCCGTACCTGTCTGGGCGCAGCCGATAATGTCTTTTCCGTCTAAGATGGCTGGGATGGCCTGGGACTGGATTTCGGTTGGCGCGGTGTAGCCGGTGGCAAGGATTCCCTGCACCAGCGGGTCAGCAAGACCCATTTTCTTAAATGGCATTTAATTTTCCTTAAATAAGGTTTCGCAAATAAAAATAAATACTCGCATCCGTTTAACTTTAACCACCGAGGCCCGTTGGTGACACCGGTTCAAAGGGATAAAGAGTGACCTTGGATTTGGCATTTACACGGTTAAAAAGCATACTTTTCTCGGTACGACGCCAATAATCTTACCAAATTGACCTTGAACTATCAAGAAATTCCTTTTTTAAAGCCACTTTGTTGAAAATTTGCATGAGAATATGGTTTTATATACATGGCCTTTCTTTTTACCGGCTGGATTGGTTAGTGGTAGCCAAAGTGGTCGTTTCGTTTCTAAGCAGGGGTAATAGAAAAAGTTAGCACGAAAATCGGGGCAGTTTACCGGCCATACCGGTCAATATGCCTTCAAAACGCAAACCATCGTGCCCAAAAATCTTCTGTGCGCAAGTTCCGGTTAGCAAAGAGGTTAAAACTTTTTTGATTCTGAGCAGGAGTTTGGCACGGGCTTCGCTATTAGTATAAGTGCAACAAGGCAAAGCAAACAAAGAAGCGAAAAAGCAAAGCAGTAAGCTCTTTCAAAAATGAAAATGACGCAGGAGAAAGCACGGCCTGTAGTGGGCTGTGATTACAAAGGTATACGAGGAGCTTCCCCTCCCGAAAATGCTGGGCTTGCTAACCGAAAAAACAAAACTATAAAGCGAGGTTGCCAGACCCAGCTCGAAAGCCGACACGGCATTGCCGTGATAATATATAGACGAGGCTACGAACTCTCTTACCTCTTCTTCGCTGGGTCTTGTGATAAATGATTACAAACCCAGCACGAAAGCCGACACGGCGTTGCCGTGATAATATATAGACGAGGCTACGAACTCTCTTACCTCTTCTTCGCTGGGTCTTGTGATAAATGGTTACAAACCCAGCACGAAAGCCGACACGGCGTTGCCGTGATAATCATAAAGGAGATTAAGGCTAAGAAAAACTCTCTCTCTCCTCTTCTTCGCTGGGTTTACGGTTACAAACACAAAGTTACCTTTAAGCCCAGCTGCAAAAACAAGCACGGCGTTGCCGTGATAATGATAAGTGAATAGTTTAGTGCCAAAGACATAAGCAGTTGAAAGTGCGACTGCGGCAAAGTCAGGAGATAAAATGATAGTTCTCGTACAAGCAAATGTGTTGATAGTGGGCCTGAACGGCAAACATAAAGTTTTGCGGGAACTGCCGATTCGACTGATAACAATGCAGTCAGGTATTAACGCTGCACGCTCATTGAAAAATGAAAAAGTAGACAGTGTAATCAGCAAGTGGGATTTGGATGATATGGATGATGGCCAATTCCTGAAGAAGCTAAAAGCCTTCAAGCCCGACATTCCGACCATAGCTTTCGTAAAGGCCGGTGACGAGGCGCAGGAGATTGCGGCCCGCAGTCTCGGGGTTTCGGCGGTGCTTACCGACAATGCCGACGACGAGCTCTTCAGACAGACAGTCGCCAATGTTCTGGGACTGCACGGCTATGTTTCCATAAAGGCCATATCACCGGCTAAAAAGGCTACGCACAAGAGTGAAAAAGCTACTACGTAGGCCGCCGAATTGCTGAACACAATTGAGAGCAAACACGACTGATATTGGGTTGTGATAAAGATAATGCTCACGAGGAGTTTTCTCCCCCCATAAAAAGCTGGGCTTAGAACCGGTTAGCGCAAGGCTAATCAAAATAAAGGTTGTAATGCCCGGCCCGAGAGCCGACACGGCGAAGCCGTGATAAAGATACACTGTAGTATGGATAAAGGCTTAAAAGTCTCTTTCCTCTTCTTCGCTGGGTTTGCAGTTGCAGGCGCAATGCCGACAATAAACTCAGCATGGAAATTACCGGGACCCGAATGCGGGTTCCGGTTTTTTTGTTTACCAACCTTAAGGGTGAAAGAGGGGAATCGAACCCCCGACCCCTGGATCCACAATCCAGTGCTCTAACCAACTGAGCTACTTTCACCACGAGCGAAAATCACGTACAAAATAATATATGCAATAAAAACAAAAAGGTGTGCCGGCCGCTGGCGGGCACACCTTTATATTATATACAAAACAGGTTCTGCGTCAAATAGTGTCCTACTTATTTCTAACCGCCGCCTGTGCGGCAGCCAGCCTTGCGATCGGGACCCTGAACGGTGAACAGGAAACGTAGTTCATGCCAATCCGATGGCAGAAATCGATGCTTTCGGGTTCGCCGCCGTGTTCTCCGCAGATGCCGACTTTCAGTTTCTTTTTGGTTTTTCTACCGAGTTTTGTGCCCATTTCGACCAGTTTTCCGACGCCGGCCTGGTCGAGCTTCTGGAACGGGTCGTCGGAATAAATGTCCTTGCTGACATATTCTCTGAGGAATTTGCCGGCGTCGTCTCGCGAGAAGCCCATCGTCATCTGCGTCAGGTCGTTTGTTCCGAAACTGAAGAACTGTGCTTCGGTGGCAATTTCATCGGCGATCAGGGCGGCCCTTGGGACCTCAATCATTGTGCCGATAAGATACTTGATGCTATCGTTTCTTTCCTTGAAGACGGCGTTAATCTCATCGACTATATCATCTTTGACGAGTTTCAGTTCGGCAATGGCCCCGACGAGTGGAATCATAATTTCGGGCAGTACTTTAATGCCTTTTTTCTTAACGTTCAGTGCGGCTTCGATAATTGCCCTTGCCTGCATACGTCCGATGGCTGGATATGTCACCGCAAGGCGACATCCTCGATGGCCAAGCATCGGGTTAAACTCATGCAGTTGCTCGACCTTTGACTTGACGAGGGCAGGTTCGATACCAAGATGCTTTGCCATCTGTGCCTGACTTACTTTGTCCTGCGGCAGGAATTCGTGTAAAGGCGGGTCGAGCAGACGAATCGTCACCGGAAGGCCGGCCATTGCCTTGAATATGCCCTCAAAGTCACTACGCTGGTACGGCAGCAGTTTCTTCAATGCTCCTTCGAACTGTTTTTTGACAGCGGCGTATTTTTTCTGAATATTTTTTTTCTCTTTCTGGGTTTCTGCGGCCTCTATTTCCTCTAACATCAGAGCGTAATCGTCAGCAGCGAGAATCATCGAGCGTACCGACCAGATCCTGTCGCCTTCAAAGAACATGTGTTCTGTTCTGCAAAGACCTATGCCTTCGGCGCCGAATTCTCTGGCACGTTTCGCATCTTCGGGCGTGTCGGCATTTGTCCTGACGCCGAGCCTGCGGACCTGGTCGCAGATGTTCATAAATTTTCCGAAATCGCCGCTCATCCGCGGCGGTACCGTGGCTAATTGTCCTTTCATTACCTCGCCGGTCGAGCCGTCAAGACTTATCCAGTCGCCTTCCCTGACACTCAGCTTGTCAACATCAAATCTGCCGGCTTTATAATGGATTTTGACAGTTCCCACACCGGCAATACAGCACTTGCCCATACCTCTGGCCACTACCGCAGCGTGACTTGTCATACCGCCGCGAGCTGTCATAATACCCTCTGCCGCGTCCATACCGCCTATATCTTCGGGGCTGGTCTCTATGCGGACAAGAATAACCTTCTTGCCTTTTTTCTTCCACGCTTCGGCGGCCTCGGCAGAGAATACAACCTGGCCGACAGCGGCGCCTGGTGAGGCGGGCAGGCCTATGGCAATAACGTTGCGTTTGGCCTTCGGGTCGAAGTGCGGATGCAGCAGGCGGTCCAGTTGCTCGGGCGTGACGCGATTAACCGCTTCCTTCTTGGGGATGAGTCTTTCGTTGACCATGTCGACAGCGTTGGTGACAGCGGCTTCGGCGGTCCGCTTGCCGGTACGGGTCTGTAGAATATAGAGTTTCTTTTCCTGGATGGTGAACTCCATATCCTGCATATCCTTGTAGTGTCTTTCCAGTTTGGTCATCAGGCTGGTGAGTTGTTTATATGCCCTGGGCATTACTTTGTTTAGCTTTTTCAATGGCAGAGGTGTGCGGATGCCGGCGACAACATCTTCGCCCTGGGCGTTCATCAGGAATTCGCCATAGAATTCCTTTTTTCCGGTGCTCGGGTTGCGTGTAAAGCAGACGCCGGTACCGCAGTCCGGCCCCATATTGCCAAACACCATTGCCTGGACGTTCACGGCTGTTCCCCACAAACCGGTAATGTTATTCAACTGACGATACTTAATAGCCCTGTCAATCATCCAGGAACTAATAACGGCGTTTATGGCGTAGGTCAGTTGGATGCGTCCGTCCTGTGGGAAAAGTTTGCCGACGTTTTTTTTGTAAATGGCTTTGTATTTATCGACGACATCTTTTAGCTGGTCTGCGGACAGTTCGTTGTCGAGTTTGACACCTGCCTTTTTCTTTGCGGTATGAATGACATGCTCGAAATGCTCGTGGTGACATCCCATTACAACGTCACCGAACATATCGATAAATCGGCGGTATATGTCATACGCAAATCGAGCGTTGCCGGTCCTGTCAATAATTCCCTCGATAACCTGGTCGTTGAGGCCAAGGTTAAGGACGGTATCCATCATACCGGGCATAGAGACGGCGGCTCCGCTTCTGACACTGACCAGTAGTGGGTTGTCGTGGTCGCCTAATTTGGCGCCCATAGCTTTTTCGAGCCTGGCCACATTCCTGTCGATTTGCTCAGCCAGGCCTTTGGGCCATTTGGCCTTGTTTTTGTAATACTCGTCGCAGACCTTCGTCACAATTGTAAAGCCGGGCGGCACCGGAACACCAAGGTTGGTCATCTCCGCCAGGTTCGCCCCTTTTCCACCTAAAAGCTGTTTCATAGTTGCGTTGCCTTCGGTTTCGCCTTTACCAAAGAAATAAACCCATTTCTGTGCCATCTACTAATTCTCCTTTTACGTAATGCTTACTTTTTCAACATATCAATGTAGCTTTGATGCCTTCGGTTTTACACCTTTATTTTTTATTCTGCTCTATGTTTATACGCTCGGCTAATGTGGAGCGTCCATTTTCGGGAGTTTTTCCGGCGGCAGGACATTGCCGGCAATGCCGCGCAGGTCCCCTCGCGGATGCGTGCGGATGTAGTCGGCCGCCAGATCGTCAGAGTCGCCATACTGTTTTTGCAGCCGCCTGAGTTCGGCTTCGGTTTCTTTTACGACATCGGCGTAGGCAGGGGAGTTATAGACGTTGTTAAGTTCCTTCGGGTCGGTTTTCAGGTCATAGAGTTCCCATGCGTCGTCGTCATAATAAAAATGTATGAGCTTGTATCTTTCGGTTCGTACGCCGTAATGTCTTTTGACGGAATTAAATCCGGGATACTCGTAGAAGTGGTAGTACATCGACTTTCGCCAGTCGCCGGGAGTATTGCCGTTTAGCAATGGGCGAATACTTTTACCCTGCATGTCCCTTGGTATCGGCGCTTCGGCAAAGTCGAGGAATGTTTCGGCAAAATCCAGGTTCATAACAATATCATCATTGACCGAGCCTGGTTTTATTTCCTTCGGGTATCGCACAATCAGTGGTATTCGAATTGATTCTTCGTACATAAATCTCTTGTCGTACCAGCCGTGCTCGCCGAGGAAGAATCCGTTGTCGGCAGTGTAGATGACAATGGTATTCTCTGCCAGGCCGCTTTCGTCGAGATAGTCCAGTACCCGGCCGAGATTGTCGTCCACCGAGGCGACAGTTCGCATAAAGTCTTTGATATATCGCTGATATTTCCAAAGGGCCATTTGTTCTTCTGTGAGATTGGCTTTGCGCATCGCCTCGTTTTTGGGCCCGTAGGCGGCATTCCAGGCTTTGAGTTGTTCTTCGGTAAGACCTTGCGGCTGGGTAAGTTTGAAATCTTTGGCTCGCAGGTGTTTTGAGATGGTAAGCCATTGAGTGCGCGAAGCCATTGTGCGTGTCTCGAAATCGTCATCGAAGGTATCCGGTACCGGCATCTCAACGTCGTCGTACATAGTCAGGTGCTGTGTGTTTGGCTTCCAGTTTTCATGTGGGGCTTTATGCTGATAAAGCAGGCAGAAGGGTTTTTTGGTGTCACGTTTGTTTTTGAGAAAGTCCAGCGCGACGTCGGTAACAACATCGGTGACATAGCCTTGATATTTTTTCGGTTTGCCCATATTGAGCATGTAGGGATTGTAGTACACCCCCTGCCCCGGCAGGATGTTCCAGTAATCAAAACCGACCACGCTGCCTATAAGATGCCACTTTCCGACCAGAGCTGTCTGGTAGCCGGCCTTTTGCAGCAGTTTCGTGAAAGTCTGCTGTTTGCTGTCAAATAAGCTGGCGTTATTAACCACACCGGTGATGTGGCCGTATTTACCGGTCAAAATTACGGCCCGGCTGGGCTCACAAAGAGAATTGGTCACAAAGCAGTTATCGAACCGCATACCTTCTTTTGCCAGCCGGTCAATGTTGGGGGTCTTGATTACTTTCGATAATATCCCGCCATAACAACTGATTGCGTTACTGGCGTGGTCATCGGACATAATAAAGATGATATTGGGCCGATCCTTTGCCTGTTTTGTTATCGAGCCCAGACTCGCACATCCCGGCAGTACCGAGGATGCGGCTGCAGAAGCGGCAGCAAGGCCTATTGCCTTTAGAAATTCTCTTCTTGTCCGGGCTTGCATCTGTTATATCCTGTAGTGTTTTATATAGACAAAAACCGTAGAAAACTTCACATTAAAACAGGACAGGTGAGTATATTGCGTTAGCAACAGAATGTCAATTTAAAAAACGCCACAAGGAAACTCTGGTGTGCAGGGTATTTGAAAGAAATTCAGAATTGGCAGAACTTTGTGATTTTTTAGTTTCGGGTTGCGACTTTGGCCCGTGTTTTTTTGAGTGTGCTTCGGCAGATTTCGCAATCACATATTCCGACGCGTTTCAAATGTGATGTTCCGGCAAGTTTTTTTGTCTCAATGAGCTTTGCGCCTTTTACCTGCATTTTGCGCAAAGCCAGAGCCGCTTCTTTTTTATTATGCGAACCGACCGCATCGACTACAACACTGACCGTCTTGCCTCGCTGCAACAGTCCCAATGCGGTGGCCTCGACAGCACCTTCGGTGTCTGCGCCGATTAAGATGAATTCGCTTGCCCGCACTTCGCTAAGCAACCTTTCTATCCGAGGCTCTTCGAACGGGTCAACGGAGCGTTTGTGGAGAATAATCTGGCTGTAGCGACGCAGTATATCGACCGGGAAATCCGTGCTGCCATCGGCGCTGAAACTTGCGCGGTTGCTCATTAGTGCGTAGCGTATCTTTTTTTGCCCGTCCGTTCCATCGAGGCAGTAGTCGATTGTGCTAAGGCCGTTGCCGTTGGGGTAGACCTCGCACGTTGAGATTACATGGATGCTATTGTGCCTGGCCCAGGCCATTATTCTGCGGATGTTTGCAAGGACCCTTCTGTGGTTGCTGATACATGCTTTGCCGCCGGCAATGAAGAAATCCCGCTGGGTGTTAATATCTATCAGAATTCGTTTGCGACGTAATCTAATTAACTGCCAAATCATTTTTTAGACTCCGGTTCTGTGGTTATCGAGCCACATTTGCAAATACGCTCTGTCCAGAGACAAGTTCACATCCTTTTAATCGAATAACTGCTGCCTTGACTTTAATTGCGACAATGTCGACAAAGGTGATTTCGGTCTTCGCAGCAATGGCTCGGTCTGGTATAATACAGTTTTTCAGGTTTTAACGTGTGTTTTTTTGAGTTGGATTGACCGATGTCGCGGATTTTAAGGGACTATCCCGGTGTGTCACTGAAGGTCGAAGATTTGGACGGCAAAATTGATTTTGCCCGGATTTTCGGACGTTCTGGGCCGGTGCATATCGAAATTGGTGCCGGCAAAGCGACCTTTCTGCTCAACCAGGCCCGTGTCCAGCCGGGGACGAATTTCCTCGGTATCGAATGGGCAAACAAATACTATCGCCACGCCGTTGACCGCATCGGGCGATGGGCCCTGACGAACGTGCGAATAATTCGCGCCGAGGCGGCGGCTTTCTTAGCGGATTTCGTGCCGCAGGGCAGCGTAGAGTGTTTCCATATCTATTTCCCGGACCCCTGGCCTAAGAAACGTCATCACAAAAGACGTCTGGTTTGTAACGCCAATCTTGAGCAATTTCTTCGCTGCCTAAAGCCGGGCGGCGTCATTAAAATCGCCACCGACCATTCTGAGTATTTCGAGCAGATACAGTCTGTTCTGGGCCGGCAGGAAAACAAAATTGAAGAGATTGATTTTCTACCAACTGTAGGCGCTACCGAAGGCGAATGGGTCGGCACGAATTTTGAAAGAAAGTATGTTAAAGAGCAAAGGCCGATTTATACGATCGCTGTAAGAAAAATATAACATCCGACAGCGGCAAAGGCCGGCTCAAGTATAAACGGCAAATCATCCGATAATTAAGTATTGTAATGTAATAGAGGCACGGCATATTATGATTTATGTTGAGGCAATTTTGGCTCTTTTTGCAATAGTCGACCCCATCGGCAATATCCCGATGTTTATGAGCGTGGTTGAGCACGTTCCGGCCGGCCAGAGCCGAAAGGCACTGAACACTGCAGTTATTGTCGCTGTAGCTATTCTTGTGATATTTTCTTTCGCGGGCAAGCTAATCCTGACCATGGTCTTTCGCATTCAGATTTATGACCTGCAAATCGCAGGCGGGATACTTTTGCTTATCATCGCAATCGACCATCTTATCTTCGGCACTTTGCGGCGGTCGGTCTCGGTTAGCGGTATTGCCAGTCCTTACGAAATCGGTTGTGTTCCTCTGGCCTGCCCGATGCTTGCCGGGCCCGGCGCAATGGTGACCTGCCTGACCACCCTGGAAACTTCCGGACCGATAGTTGCGGTTGCCGCGATTGCTGCGGTGTTTTCGATCCTGTGGCTGATAATGAAGTTCATTGAGCCGTTGCAGAAGCTGTTAGGCAGGTTGTTCTGTATGGTGTTTTCGAAGGTGATGTGTATGTTCATCGCCGCAATCGGGGTGCATATGGCAATGTCTGGTTTGCAGTATTATCTGGCTGGTGTCAAGTGATACACCAGGCGCGGCGTCTTTAGTTAATTCTCGATTCTGGTTTTTTTCCGCACTTTTGACACTCAATACTCGCGGCGGCAAAGGCAGGTGAAATCTGCAATAACTTACCGCACGAACATGAAAAGCTCTCCCAGCCTTTACTTTTTCTGACGTAGGTTTGGGGCTGGGCGGCTGCGGCGGCTGCTGTTTTTTTCTTTTGCTGGTCTGTCAGGGCTTCAACAGCCACTACGGCGGCGGCAAGTTGAGAGACAGGTACTTCTAATTTTCGTTTGCATCGCGGACATGGAATTTGCGGCTTTTTGAAATTCGGTGGTACTTTGATCTTTAGCCCGCAGACGCAGGCCAAAAACGCGTACTTGTTAACCGCCCTCATCAGGTCACCAACGTCTCTTGCTTGTTTCTTTTTTGCCCGCCGGGGCTGTTTCTGTGCCGAAGCCTGACGTATCGCGACGGCCTCGGTTTTTGCCAGGCCTGACGGCGGGATAATCGCGGCTGATTTGCGGTTTACCTGTGAGAAGGCATTTTGATAATCTGTATAACCAGCGCCAGCGGACATGCTTCTTAAGATTTTGACCCGTTCGCCAATTGGGGGATGGGTACTGGTTGCGCTGGCGAGGGGGTTTATTATATACATCGGGGCGGTGACTTTATTCGTTGAGGCCATCTTGCAGTCGCCTTTCGATATCCGCTCGAGGGCAGAAGCCAGTCCTTCCGGGTATCTTGTCAGCCTGACGGCGGAGGCGTCGGCAAGATATTCGCGTCTTCTCGATATGGCAAAATATAACAGACGTGCAAGTAAAGGGGCTAATATCGCAAGGACGATTGCGAAAATTATCATGAAAATCTGGGCCTGGCCACCACCAGCCGAAGATTTGCCCGCACGGTACCTTCTTGACGAGCCGCCGGAGAACCACATGCTCCTTAGAAAGACTTCCGAGATAAGCACGATGCTGCCGAGCAGTATGCCGGCGAATGTCATAAACAACACATCGCGATTCATTATGTGTGACATTTCGTGGGCGATGACACCCTGAAGCTCGTCCCTGTTTAAGCGTGACAGCAGGCCGGCAGTGACTACGATGGCGCATTTTTCCGGGTTTCTTCCCGTGGCAAAGGCGTTGGCTGCCTTGTCGGGGATTATGTATACCTTCGGCATCGAATGTAGATTGGAGGCAATCTTCATCTCTTCGACAATGTTGAAAAGCTGGGGATGGACGTCGTGATTGACTTGGCGGGCTTTACTAAGCGCTAAGATTATGGAGTCGCCGGAAAAATAACTTACAAGTGACATCACAAACCAGATGGTTACGGCAATGCCCAGGCCGATGATGCCTCCCCGGCCCGGTATGAAGGCGGCCCCCATAAAATATCCCAACGCCAGTAGGCAAAGACCCAGACACATAAAAAGAAACAGCGACTTCTTCTTGTTTGCCTGTATCAATTCCCACATGGGCTTTCTGCCTCGATTAGTTTGTCGTCGATATTTTGTTTAAGTGGAATTCAGCAATCGGTTGTCAGGAAAAATCCACCTTGGGTACTTCCTTCTCGGCTTTGTCTTCGAGTTCGAAGAATTCTTCGGCTCTGAAGTTGAACATGCCAGCAACGACATTGGAAGGGAACATCTGAATCTTGTTGTTGAAGAAAAGGACCTGGTCGTTGTAACTCTGCCTTGCAAAGGCAATCTTGTTTTCGGTTGAGGTCAGTTCCTCCTGCACAGCGAGAAAGTTCTGATTGGCCTTTAGGTCAGGATAGTTTTCCACGACGAGGAAGAACTGGCTCATCGCACCGCTGAGCTCGCTTTCGGCTTTGGCCTTGTCGCCGACACTTCCGGCTCCCATTGCTCTGCTTCTTGCGGCGGTGATGTTTTCCAGGGTGTCGCGTTCGTGCTTCATATAGCCTTTGGCGGTCTCTACCAGGTTCGGGATAAGGTCGTGCCGCCTTTTGAGTTGAACGTCAATCTGTGACCAGGCGTTTTTGACCCGGTTCCTGAGTTGAATCAACGCATTAAAAATTCCTATAAAAAACAATACCGCTACGACAACTACCGCTAACACTACCCATAAAGCTATCATTTTGGCTCCTTTCGATTAAATTATGTTTTTTTTCCGAACATATCTTTTAACAGGTTTAAGACTTTATTGTTTTTATCGAGGCTGGTGGTATCGATTATCTGGTGGAGTTCTCCGGCATCGAACCACAGGCCATCGTTTCTGCGACACTTATCGATAAGGATTTTTTTTTCGGTGCCGCAAAGTACTTTTTGCATTTTTTTAAGGCAGATGGGGCATCTTCTTTTTTCTTCTTTGGTTTGCTTATCTACCTGGAATGAGGCTAATAAACTGTCCTTCTGCTCGCAGTCATCTAATAGCAGTTCCAGTTCGCCGGCATCGAGCCAGATGCCGGTGCAGGCCAGGCAGTGGTCTATCTCGACCTCGTCGAGTTCGAGAACAATCATCGGCTCTTTACATACGGGACAATCCATTTGATTTACCTTATATTTTTGAAAACATTTTACCCGCTAATCGTAGTAAAGAAAACAATTTTACCGGCAGGAAATTTGATTAAGCCAGAATTACCGCTCAGAATAAGCAGGAAATACCCAGGTTAAAAGAGTTGAAACGCATTTGCAGGCGATTGTGCTATTTGCCTTGGCTTACCAGGCAAGATCGCATGGAAATATAGCGTAAAACCGCAACAAATAGAGCCCAACTGCACAAGAGCATAATTATTATATGCATAAGACCTATCTGCACACGCCAGTTCATGATCGTTAGCTTACTAACAAGACTCATAGCAAAAACAATCTGAAACAGGACCATTGCGAAAAGAAACGTTAGCATCGGTTTTTTGTGAAAGATCAAACCTATTGTAAAAGTAACAGGGATCATCAATAATGGTACAGGGGAGAATTTCATATCAAGCGCGTTAAAAGCGAATTCGTGCCCTCTAACGGTCAATTCCGGCATTACCATCTCCAGCAGTTGTGTTGCTATCGCAAGAAGTGTTACTACCACAGTAACAAGTATCCCTGTTGCTACCGCAAGTGTCATGGATGACCAGAACCGTTGCCTTCGTCCGCCGCATATTAGTAAGTTGGAATATACTCCCAAACTCATACTAGCAACCATTAGCCCAGGCATAATAAATATAATATTTTTACCTTCCCCTGGCATATAACACAAAAAGCATAATATCGGAAGCATAAGTGCCAAGAATCTCATCCAATCCTGCCGTTGTTGCGAGACCATAAGACCGAACGATTTATACAAGGCACCCCAGATATACCGCTTTAGGCTGCCAGTTTCTGCTCGGTTGATTCGGGAAAGAAAAAATTCTTCCACACCGGCAGATATCATCGTTAAGTTTGGCTTTTTTTTATCCTTTTCCGCTAACCTGGCTTGCCTGAATTTCAACATTTTTTCTTTGTTCCAGGCATCAAATGCTCCCATCCACAACTTACTGCAATACTGTCTTGACAGATTAGCCCTGCCCCAATAGCGCCAGGCTAAAAAATTGATTATTCCGCCTAACAAAATCATCGGCAGCGGGCTTTCCACAATAGTACGTTCGACAATTGTACTCATATTTAGCAATCCATTGCCAAGCATTACCAGTGGGATAGTCGCAAAAATAACACTCCAGTTTTTAAACTTGGACACAAACCAAACCCCAAGCCAATAGGTAATTGTGAATATAGAAAAGGCTGACAGGCACGCCATGATAGTTTGGGCAATATTTAAATCAGGATAAAAAAGAAAGCTCAACGACCATAAAAATGATAACACCAGCCCAATACAAAACAAAAATTTTCTCGGGATTTTTCTATGACCAGGCAAGCAAGACGAGAGAGGTTTGGTTAAAACCTCTATTGGCAATGAAGCTATAAAAACGCTAATATAGAACATCCATAGAATCGGAATGGAGAAGCCGCCTTGTTTGTTTTGGATGACAGCTTGTTCTATTGCCTTAATAACGCCAAATGCAAAAGCTCCAAAAATTAATCCAATGAGCCAGAAGCTTCTTTTCTGGTATAAATGTTTTAGGTTTGCCCGTAAAATATTCATAGCGTTTTCCTTAGCTTACGACTATTTTGTAAATTTCTTCCAGAGGTAATGGCCTGATTTCGATTTCACAGTTTAAATCTCCGGCTTTAGCTTCTAATTCGGCCTGAGTGCAGTTCTGTACCGTAAGCACGGCCTGGGCGTCGTTTCTGTCGCAGGTGATTATATTTTCAAACGGTAATTCGGCAGGCAATCTGGCATTTAGCGATGTAAGTGTGAACCTGATGAATTCTTCTCTCAGTTCGTCGAAATTAGTGTCGCACAGTATGCGGCCTTCTTTCATAATCACGGCATGGTCTATGACCTTTTCGACATCGCTTAATATGTGTGATGAGATAATAATGGTACGAGTTTCATCCTGGATAATTTTCAGCAGCAGGTCGAGGAACTGGCTGCGAGCGATCGGGTCCAGGGTTGAGGCAGGCTCATCGAGTATCAACAGCTCCGGCTCAAAGCCTATCGCTAAAAGAATCGCCAGTTTCTGTCGCTGGCCGGGCGATAATGTGCCGACCCTTGCCTTGGTTGAGATATCAAAATCTTCAATGTATTCGGCTTCCAGTTCGTGGTTCCATGTTTGGTAATATGCACTTACATAACGAATCAACTGCTTTGTCGTCATCCATTCAAGAAGTTCGCCTTCCTGATGGACGTAACCGATTCGTGCCAGTTCCTTCGGTCCAAGTTTGGCCGCGTCTGTACCGAACGTGATGCACTGGCCGGCATCTGCAAGATACAGGCCGATGATGTGTCTTAGTAACGTACTTTTGCCTGCCCCGTTAGCTCCCAACAGACCTATTATCTGTCCCGGCGATATGTCCATATCGATATTGTCTAACGCCTGTACCTTTTTGAATCTCTTAGAGACGTTACGCATTTGTACTATCAAATTTTGGCTTTTCATTTTCGGCTCCGTTTCCTGGAATTGTATCGCCGGTAGCATTTCTTGAAAAATTCTACCGCCTGGTCTTCCGGCACCCCCAACTGAATAGTTGTGACTGCCGCTTTGTTAATAATATTGTCAAGCAGTTCAGTCCTTATCTGGTCCTTGCGGCTTTTTCTCACTTTGGCTACAAAAAGCCCTATCCCTCGTCTTCTTTCGAGCAGTCCCTGGGCTTCGAGAAATGAGTACGCTTTGCTGATTGTCATCGGATTGACCTTCAGCCTTGCGGCCAGGTCGCGAACTGTTTCGAGTTGGTTGCCTTGCTTTAGGGCGTCAGTCATTATCTGCTGCCTGATTTGCTCGATAACCTGGCGGTAAATAGGCACGCCGCTGTGATAGTCAATTTCTAATAACATAGGACACTCGCTTTGCCTACTGTATTACTTCACTAATACACTATACGCCAATTAATATTATCGTGCAATAAAAAAAGGGGGTTTTGGGCCAGAAATTAAGCATAAAAGGCATAAATAAGACGCATTTTTCTGCCGATAAGTAAGGTGTGGTGTTAATTTTTCAAACTGTCCGAGAGCCAGTTTGAGAATATCAAAAATTAAATATCAAAAATTAAAATTGCGGATTCAGCCTGCGGCTGAGACGGGCTTTATGTTACTTTGCTTTCGTTATAGCTTTTTACTAACAAAAAGTTAAAACAAATACTCAAAGTTTTTCGAGTAAATCAGAAAGGAAAAAAGATGAATAAGAGCTTAAGCATTATTGTTCTGGTGGTTTCTTTGTTTCTTATTACGGTCCTTTGTACCGGTGTTAATCTTTTGCTACACGATTTTCCTATTGAACAGCTTGATTTTGATAAGTTCGACAAGGGTCATGTGCATTTGATTTTCTTTACTCAATATTTCCAGGCAATGTATCCTGACCTGCGACTAAGTGAGAAGTTTATTTTCATTCCGGCGATGCTTTTCGCCAGTGCCATAACTTTAGTGGCTTATTATTTTCTAAGTTACAGAAAGAAATGCCCGGCGGTCTATTTAGGCGCAGCGTCTATGGTCGGCGGCCTGATTCCATATTTTACAGGTATGTGGGTACTGCGAGATAATACGAGTCCGGATTACTGTGGCTGGTGGGTCGCGGTTATGCTGTTAGGTATGCTGTATTGCTGGATTGCAGGCGTGATGTTTATGGTTCTTGATATTTTCAACGTCGATATCGCCAGATTCAACCCTCGCGTATCGCTAAGTCGGCCTTACTTTAACCGAGGTTCCGAGATCAGTCATCAAATAACATAGGAGCAATTATGAAAACAAAAATTGCGGGTATCTTGATTTTTCTGACGGGTGTGGTTGGCGCAACTCTGTTCGGTGCTAACTTAGGGGCTCTTATTCATTTTCCCAGTATCGTGTATCTGCTAATTGTCGGCGGCGGGGCAGCGTTGATAAGATACCGTAAAGGCGATGGCAAAACAGGGTTTTTCAAGAACCTTAAAAAATACCTGATACCCGTCGGAATACTTGGATTTTTAACAGGCCTTATCCAGATGGCATCTCACCATTTAATTACCGATACCATTAATCCAGCCATTCTGCTCGCTGGTTTTTCGGTAGCTGTTTTGATAATTTTTTATGCTCTGATTTTGTACTGTATTATAGATGCCGTTACCGAATAGAATCTCATTTGACTTCGATTTCGACAGTTCCGCATTCGTTTTTGCGTTTTTGCCGCAGGCAAACTTTTATTGCAATTGGTCGTAGTAAATCGCATCTATAGATTGAGCCAGCCATACGGTCATCTGGTTTTTGCCGCGGTTGTCCCAGGCATGATAAGGAATCGCAGTGAAATTCTGATTTGCTGACACAGTTTTTTTGCCGTTTTTATCCTGATGCAATCTGGAAGCCTTGCCGCTAATGACGGTTACCCCATTTAATATATCATTGCGGTGTTCGGCCTTGAGCGGTACATCATCCGAGAGGATAAAGTTCAGTACCTGCCCATCGTTATCTATTCCCTCAGCGCAATAGACAAGTGGCCCTCGTTCAAGAGCAATACGTCCTCTATTGGACTGGACCTTTTCGTGGCATAATACGCGCCGAATCGGCATTGGTAGATTCAGTTCAATTACATCCGCTTTTTCCCACTTGTGTTTGATTCTGACAAAACCTTTTTCCACATTAAACTCAAATGGCTTATCGTTTACCTTAAGCGTAACCTTCTGTTCGTTGCTTTTGGCATAACGATACAAGTCGCTCGGAACCGGCCGGTTTTGCGCCCAGCCGGGAATGCGAACATAAATCGCAAATTCCTCAGAGTCCTCGGGCTCAACCGTAATTTTCACATTTCCGTCCCAGGGGTAATGCGTCTGCTGTTTAAGGCGAACAGTATTATTATGCATCCTGATTGTAGCGCTTCCGGCGATGAAAAGATTTACGTATATGCAGTCATCGTTGTACGCATAAGCATATCCTGGAATCGACTGCATAAAGCGAGCAATATTTGGAGGGCAGCAGGCGCATTCGAACCATGGGGTTCGTTGATGGTCGCCCCGGCTAACCATGTGGTTCGAATAGAAAAACCTGTCGCCGCTTATAGAAATACCGGCAAGAAAATTGTTGTAGAGGCTTCGTTCCAGCACATCAAGATACTTTGCGTCCTGGCGTAGTAAAAACATTCGATGGTTCCACATGGCATAAGCGATTGCCGCGCAGGTCTCACAGTAGGCGGTCTTGTTGGGTAACTCGTAATTGCCGCCAAAAGATTCCGAGAACCCCCCGCCGCGACGGGTTCCGATACCACCAATGATATAGAGCTTCTTTGAAACAACGTTTTCCCATATTCGGTCAAGTGCGTTGAAGTAATCTTTATTACCGGTGAGGGCGGCGACATCGGCCATTGCCGAATACAGATAACATGCTCGCACAGCGTGGCCAACGGCCTGGTTCTGTTCGGTCACCGGCTTGTGGTCCTGGCTATATTTACCATATATCTTTCGTCCACAAGTTCTGCCCCGCTCATCGAGAAAAAATTTTGCAAGTTTTAGGTACTTTTCATCGCCGGTTACATGATATAGCTTTACCAGGCCTATTTCTATTTCCTCATGACCAGGTGCGGCGTGTCTTTTGTCCTGCCCGAAAACAGAATCAATATAATCAGCAAACCTGATTGCCACATCCAGGATTTTTCTTTTTCCGGTGGCTTGATAGTAAGCCGCTGCCGCCTCGAAAAAGTGCCCCGCACAGTAAAGCTCGTGTTCCCCGGAAATGCGTGTCCACCGTTTTTCCGGCTGTTTCCGGGGGACCGAATAAAACGTGTAAAGATATCCATCTTCCCATTGAGCCGCTGCGATTTTTTCAATTATCGCGTCAACATACTCTTCAAGTTCGGCATCGGCACCGCTTTTCAAAGAATAGGCAGCCGCTTCTATGGTCTTGTAGAGGTCCGAATCATTAAAGCACAAGCCCTGGAATTCTCCTTTCATCAGGCCGGCTGCTTTGGCAAAGTTGTTGATTCGACCGGTTTGGTCACATCTTTTGAAAGCATAAGGAATTGTTACCCTGGTGTTAGTTTTTATCCGCGGTGCCCAAAAGTCATCGACAATTGGCACATTGGTAAAAGGCACAGCCTTCAATCTGTGGTCCTGCTGTTGGTCAGAATCAGCAGGGACTGTCAGAAACGTGAAAAAAGTTACGGCTGCGACCCTGAAGAAATAATTTTTTAAGAGATAAATTTTGGTCATTTTGTGCCTCCGTTCTTAGCTTTACGTAGCCAACTACCAAACAAGTATTTTAAGCAAACGCAGGTTCATAGACGAGAACAAAATCAAAAATAGAACGAAGTGCAACAAACCGATACCTTCATCTGTGTCCGGGCGGGCAAACTTCTATTGCAATCGGGCGTAATAAACCGTATAATTGATTGTGGCTACAGAGGGGGCTAATGGCTGGATTTTTGAAAAGTGAATAGGGGGCGAATGGCTTCGACCGGATGACAGAAGGGCAGGTTGCATGTCCAGGACGCCAGTTGGCCTGGTTAATCCTCTGGCACCTAATTTTAATTGGCAACTATCAGTTGCGCATGGCTGCTTAATTAGCGGCCCGTCCTGCCGGGCATTGCCCGCGGGTCTGGTAAGGGCGTCAAAAAGTGGGCTGGCTGAGCCGGTTGTTCGGGCCGGTATCGGCGAGATTCACCGAAATAGCCGATTCAAGTGCCTGTCGTTTGGCGTTTGGAAAGGCGAAAAAACCTTGAAGCGACTAAACATGTAGACGCTTGTCTTGAAGCATCACGGGACGGGGGTTCGAATCCCCCCGCCTCCATTCGACTCGCTTGCGCTCGCTCATGGCAGGCCATTCGGTTTGACTCATGGCAGGCCATTCGGTTTGACTCATGACAGGCCATTCGGTTTGACTCATGACAGGCCATTCGGTTTGACTCATGACAGGCCATTCGGTTTGACTCATGACAGGCCATTCGGTTTGACTCATGACAAGCCATTCGGTTTGACTCATGACAAGCCATTCTGAGCAAAAAAGTGAGTTGAATGTCCTGAGCAAGTGACCAAAGGGAACACGTCGAAGGGCTAAATAAGATATCTATGACACATAAGAAAAACTATTATACCTATATTCTTAGGTGTGCAGATAGCAGCTATTATGTTGGTTCGACAGATAATCTCGAACAACGTGTAGTAAGGCATAACGCAGGTCGAGGACCAAGATGGACCGTTGTGAGACTTCCTGTAGAATTAGTCTACTACGAGATACACGAGGCCGCAGAACAGGCTATCCAGCGTGAGAAACAAATCAAAAAATGGAGCCGGGACAAAAAGGAAGCGTTAATTGCCAACGATACTCAAAAGTTAAAATCCTTGAGCAAATGTCGTAACAAATAAAGTCAGGCTCCGGTCATGCTTTTGCCAAAAGACATTTCTGGTAAAATATCAACTTACTATGCTCATCGATTGTGTTACGGTGCGCGCTATTGGCGCACTTTTTTTCATTTTGGCGCCGAGAAACATCAGGGATGTGACATAGCCGAAATTATATAATCCTACCTTGACAATACAAGTTTAGCGCGTGAAAATGCAAGTATGACCGGCCTTTTTCCAACAGAGAATTTATACTTGAACTACCAGCCGAAAACCGGTTCCTTACTTCAACCCCGACACCATTGTACTAACAAAAGGAAGTTGTCAAACCACACAGCAGCGTAATTTAGTGCAGGCAATCTGTGATCTATATCCCCAGGCCCGGGTTATCGAAAGACTTGACATCTCTCACAATCGTTTTGAGCTTGGCAGTTCGGAGCCTTTGGAACTTCATTACAAAGGCAAAAAGACATTGTTATTCGGCGTACATAAAAGTGCACTTAGATTCAGCGATGAAGACGGTAATACCTGCCCAAACTACCGGCATTTTTCGCCATATGGCTTTTGCCCCTATGATTGCCAATATTGCTATCTGGCAGGTACGCCCGGCGTAAAATTCTCACCCACTGTAAAAATATTTGTAAATATCGACGAGATTCTTGACCAAATTGCCGGTGCTGCTTCTAAGCTATCCGAACCAACCGCTTTCTACTTAGGTAAGCTGCAGGATGGGCTGGCACTTGACCCACTTACCGGCTATTCCCGTACTTTGATTGCCTTTTTTGCCCAACAAAAATATGCCAGATTGACTCTATTGACAAAAAGTGCCGATGTGGACAACCTACTCGACCCTGGCCATCAAGGTCATACTATACTTTCATGGAGTTTAAATCCCCCTGAGATTTGTGATGCTTTTGAATCAAATGTACCATCTCCTAACGAAAGAATTGTTGCAATGCGAAAATGTGCCGACGCCGGCTATCCGTTACGTGCTGTTATTATGCCGATTATTCCTATTGAAGGCTGGCAAAATATCTACACCAGCTTTTTGGGAAATCTCCTGAAATCAGTGCCTCTGGAGCGTATCACACTTGGACAAATTTGCAGCTATTCCGGGGCCTTACAACTTACCGAACGAAAATTAGGCAAAGACAATCCTATTTCAAGAATACTTGAAAAAGGCAAATCCAAAGACGGCCGAGTCCGTTTTCCGATGAAAACAAGAATTGAAGTCTATAGATATCTGGTTGATACAATAAGAAAACTACAACCTAAACTTCAAATCGGCTTATGCATGGAGGAAAGGGACACCTTTGAAGCTTTGGGCATGGAAAACTCCATTGGCTGTTGTAACTGCGTACTCTGATAGTTGTTATACAAAATACGGGAGCAGTAAATGAGCGAATCTGACAACGAAAGAACAATCAGAATTTTCACAATAGGCTCTGCCGGCAAAAATGCCGGGGAGTTTTTTACAGTCGCAAGGTCATTAAAATTTCAGTGATTGCGGCTGAAAGAAGATTTTGATATTATCGTTGAATCAAAAGGCGCAAAGATGCGTCTAAAAGCGTTAAATGGGAAATCTTAGGATACTGTAATCTTAACGGGAGGTTATACAGATGGCAGAATCAAAAGTGTCCGGACTTATCGCAAGGCTCGACAAACTCAACGAATATGAACGCCAGCCGATTACTGCTGAGCATTACCAGGGTGGTCGGCATTTTGTCGGTCTTTTCTGCGGCGAACACGTGGCGGCGACGGAGTTCGTGATTGGTGCGTTGTTTATCAATAAGGGGGCACAAACGTTCGACGTTATCGTGGGGTTGTTGATTGGCAATCTTGCCGCGGTCCTGTCGTGGGCATTGATTTGCACACCTATCGCAGTCAAGATCCGGCTGACGCTTTACTGGTATCTGAGGAAGATAGGCGGGCCGGTAGTGATGGTTGTCTATAACATTCTAAATGCGTTGATGTACTGTATTCTGGCAGGTGCGATGATTACCGTCTCTGCCTCGGCGATACGCATTCCGTTCGGAATAGAGCCGCAATTGGGATGGCTGCCGACGGATATAAGGTTTGTTTTTATCGTGCTGGGCATAGGTGCGGTGGTGGTGACATTGGCAATCTGGGGCTTTAAGAAGCTGGCACAGTTCGCGATGATATGTTCACCGTGGATGTTTCTGATGTTTATTGTCGGCGCCCTTACGATGATACCGGCGTTGCTTGGGAGTATGGGGGAACTTAAATCTATTTGCAGTTTTTCGGATTTCTGGAAGCTGGCTGATGCCAGGATATGGCCTGGTCCACAACCTGGGCACGTCGGAGAAATCTTAGGGTTTTGGCATATAGTATCGTTTGCCTGGATAGCTAACCTGGCGATGCACCTGGGGTTGTCTGATATGGCACTGTTTCGTTATGCCAGGCGGGGCAGCTACGGATTCTATTCGGCTTTTGGAATGTACCTGGGGCATTATTTAGCGTGGATTTGTGCAGGGATAATGGGTGCAGGTGCGGCGGTACTGCTGAATACGACACTGCCGGCACTGGATGCCGGGGGAGTGGCCACGACTGCTTTGGGTGTGTCCGGGGCCTTGGCGGTTGTTATTGCCGGTTTGACAACTTCCAACCCGACCATTTATCGAGCTGGACTTGCGCTTCAGGTCGTGACACCTAACTGGCCGCGATGGTTTGTAACACTTATTGCCGGTGCAGCGACGACCATTGTTGCGTGCTCACCGTTTGTGTTTACAAAGCTGCTTGATTTTGTCGGTTTCTATGGTCTGCTCTTGATGCCGGTCGGCGCGATTGTGGTTGTCGAGCACTGGATATTCCCGCGAATCGGCTTTAGACAATACTGGGTGTGGCGTGATGGAAAATATATTAACTGGCCTGCGATAATCGCGTGGTTTGCTACGTTGATAGCTGCGGTTATCGTGGTTCAAAGGGGCATCCTTCACCTGTTCTTTATGATAATTCCGGTATGGCTTTGCTCGGCGGGTCTTTATATAATTCTCTGCTCTTTGTTCGGAGCAAATAAAAACAACGGTAACGTGCCTACAGATGAAGCGGATGTCGCCGAAAGTCCGGCAGATATTGTTCAGGAAAAAATGCCCGTACGCAAAAAGGTAACTGCGTGGAGTTATATTGCAGGCCTTGTCGCTGTGAGCTCATTGGTTGTTTGCCTGGGTATGGCTATATGGGTGGCCCGGTCAGAGGGCGATGACTATAACAGCAGGCTTGAATATTTCAAAAGTGCGACTATCTATCTGACCGTGATTTATTTCATGTTCGGGATGGTCTGGATTGTTCAAAGAGAAAAAGGCAGAGCAGACGGTGCCTGAAAAAGCAGTTGCTTGAAAAATTTACGTCGTTTGTATTTATAATGAGGTACACACTATTAGCACGTTTTCTCTTATTTTATTCCTCTCAAAAGTCTACCCTGGACTAAACATTTGCTGGGAGCTTCGGCCAGGCTGAAGAACTTCAATTTGTAATAGCCACCGCAAAGTCAGAAATGTCAAGTATATGTCAAGTCGCTTTTGGGAGTTCTTTGTTAACAAGGACTTGCGGCATTTTGCGTCGGGCTTTCGCTAAGAAACGCTTGTGAATCCCCTCCATAGCCTCAGGAAGGGCGTTTGCCAATCGTTATTTCTGATAAGTCAAAGCTTTAGTCAGTGACTTTGTAAACGCTGTCGCCGCTTCTTACTTTCTCGGAGACCTTTATGCCGATAGAGTCACCGGCTTTGGCTTCTGTAACCAGTGCGTTGTCAATCTGCATGGAGTCAACATTCATCTTAAGATCGGTGGTGTGGCCCTTGATGCGGATTCTGTCTCCGACTTTTAACGCCGCTGTTAACTCGATACCAGCTACTACCGGCTGGGCAAAAAAATCTGACACTTTTCCAACAATCTCCTCAGCCATTTGTGTGCCTCCTTTAACTTTGAATGTCTCTAACTATTGTTCGCATTCTGCACTGCCTTCCGGAAATACCCCAAAATCAGTGCACTATTATGGTATGCCCATTGTGGTACAAATCAAGCAAAAAACAAAGCAAATTCTTGATACATGTTTTAGCGTTTTCTTCGCAATATCGCCGCGCCAAGGGCAGTGGCGCAAGTTTTGGCCAGGCCCGCGCAGCTTTATCTGTAAATAGAACCTGGCACTTTTTTCAATTATGCATTCAAGTGGAAATGTTGTCACGCCGAAATATTAGTATCGAGAAATTTATCGGCTGGGTATCACGAACGGAGGCAAAAAGGTTAAAGGCCCCCCCGCAAAAGGCCGTTGGTTCCTTCAGGAGTAACAAAGTTATGACAGCAGTTTCATCACGCAATTCTATAATCAGGGCAAAGCTTAAAAAAGATATTGTGGATTCAAAAGAAGGCTCCGCATCTAACCTGACCGAGGCATATCTGGACAGCTTGAGTTTGAAGGACCTCAAGAATATTTACATAATCGCCCGGACGATGAGGATAAAAAAAGAAGCTTAACTCAAGCCGACCAATTCTAAACTGTCCTGCTGAGCGGAACTTATCCTTCATAAATAGTTATCCGTCCTGAAATCAAGGGCTTTTTGGGGGAACCGGAGCAAAGCCTTGCCTTTTAAATCACTGGCCGTTAGACTATCGACACTATAAAAAAGGGGAAATATGACCGAGTCTAATAACAATATAAAAAGCGAACAACATTTCTATTCTGACTCGTCTTTTTGGTCTCTCCTTATTGCAAACATTATCACAATGGCTTGGGCGTTGAAAGAAGGTTGGTCATTGGGCATAATGATTTGGGTCTATTTGTCTCAGAATGTAATCCTGGGATTTTTTTGGCCTACAAAAGTGTTAGCGTCACCTATAGATAGCTCGTATACGAAAAAGTTACAAAGTGTTGCTATCTTCTTGCCGCATTATCTTGTTACTCATTTCGTCGGTGCTTTTGTTTTATACGAATTCTTTGGCAAAGAACTCTTTACTAACTTTAAGTATATACTCACTATGGCTGGCATCTTTTTCTTTTCGGAAATAGTTTCTTACTTCTTCGAAAACAATTTGAATCGCAGACCATTGAGCTTAGCTAAAGTGCAATTGTTTCCATATGCCCGTATTATTCCAATGCATCTCGTTATGTGCATCGGGATTATAGTAGAAGTAAGAGGTGCAAACTCAAATCTTACCGTGATGTCTTTTCTTTTGCTGAAAGCAGCAGCGGATATAGCTATGTATATGGTAGAGCGAAGCAGTGTATTTGGTGATCTTGTTACAGATATGTTTGAGAGGCAAAGAAAGAGGGGGTACTTTGATGGCTATTCAAGCTTAATAGAAAAACAAGTAATATCTCGAAAAGAAAAACAGGAAATATGTCGATTCTGCCAAAGAGTAATAGGTAAAAACGAAATACCTTGGGTTATAAAAGAAAATGTGGTTTGTGAAGAGTGTTACAATAGAATCGAAAAAGAAAAAGGGGAGCAAAATGAGCGATGACAACAGTAACAGAAGTGTGCTGGATGGGTGTATGGGCAAAAGTCAGGGGTTGGCAGGTTTGGTCGAATATGCAGCCGATTCGATAGTCAGCAAAACGATACTGGATAAACCGGTCGGCACGATTACTCTGTTTGCTTTCGATAAGGGACAGAAACTCAGCGAGCATACCGCACCCTATGATGCGGTTGTGCAGGTCATTGACGGCTGTGCCGCGCTGATGATAGGCGGCGAAGAAGTAAAAGCCGAAGCCGGCCAAATTGTCATAATGCCGGCCAACATCCCTCATGCCGTTGCCGCAAAAGAGAAGTTCAAAATGCTGCTGACGATGATTCGGGCATAAATTTAAAACGGATCGTCCCCGAACCACCGGGCCCCATCTTGGGGCAAATGGATTTTTTTTGGAAAAATGTGAAACTTTTTTAGCCTAAATTGACTCTAATAGTAGAGGATAAAATTACAGAACTGAATAAGAAGGTTGCAAAATATGCAATACAGAATCTTAAAGTTTGATTCAAAAGTAGATAATCGCACAATTTATGCGATCGTAATATGTTTGTTTATTAGCGTCTGCTTAAAAGTTGTTTGGCTAACCGATATTCCCAAAATAGGTTGGATACAACCGTTGTTGCCTTATAGAAAACTTATTATGTCGTTTTTGCTGATAGTGCCGGCAGTTTGCTTATTCGAAAAAGCTTCTTTGAAAACGCTTGGTTTTACTATTGGGAAATGGAAAAGAACATTGCTTACAACGGTTATCCTTTTGATTTCTGTATTTGTTGTTGTATTGCCTATTGCTTTGTTCTGGAAATATATGGGACAGTTGCGAGTTGAAGGTGATTTGCTATATTTTATTGGTAATAGAATTTCTTATGCCATTATTACTCCAGCGATATTATATACTTTTTTCATCGAACAAATACTAACAGTAGCATTGCCGGAAGAGATCATTTATCGCGGATACTTTCAATCGAGGTTGAATTACACATGGGGTCCTGTGATCAGTATTTTATGTTCAAGTGTATTTTTTGCGATAATTCATATCGATAGGCCTTTGATGATGGTTCATCTTGTGTTGATTGGTCCCCTCTATGGTATTGCATTTTACTATAGCAAAAGCATTTATCCTTCCGTAATAGCTCACTATTTCGGTAACATCGGAGGACTTTTACTATTAAAATATATTGCGTTGCATTGATGAGGAATAGGGCCATTTGAGCCTTGGTATTCTATTAGAAATGAAACTCAGTGGCGTAGCTGAACAGGTATAAGTTGGGAATTTCAGATTTAAATCAAAGGGAATGGAAATTATGCAGCAAATGAACCGGTTATTGAATATAATGTTTTTGGCATTCACACTCATTTATTTAACGACATCAGCTATAGCAAGCACAGAACGTACCGTGGGGAAAGTTTCAGAGGATCAAGCTGAGCCCGCTAAAAAAACCCTTCGACAAATCCAACACCTGATTAAAAACAAGGAGTCTGAAAGGGCATGGAAATTTTTTACACGACGTTACATAAGAGAGAAGATGGGCAATAGCGGTTTTGAAGGATTCAAAAAAACAATTGAAACTGAAGCTCTTACAAAGACAGGGTTTCTCGACTTGCAAGCTGATTCCGTAGTTAAAGAGGGTGAGGTTTTTATACTCAAGGGTGAGAGTAAAGGCAAATTATGGGATATATATTTCCTTAATGAGGATGGTCAGCTAAAAATCGATGATTTGGCGGCTTTGGTCAGCAACTGGAAAAAGAATTTGTTGCCTACAATACAAAAACACGTGACGGAACATTTTGATATTTACTATTTTAAAGATTCAACTGCAGAAAGAGAACTCGCCCAAATCGCTGAAGAAAAAGAAAGTGGATTCCGGGAAATATCCGGTTTTCTTGGGACTAAGTTTGACATAAGAATTTGCATGGTGCTATTCGAAGACGGCCAAACAAAATATAAAGCTACTGGTCATCGAGGGATGGGCTGGGGTTTTGATAATACTATAGTTGAGATTTATAACGAAAAGCAAAAAATGGACTCTTATCACGAAACTATTCACATACTTATGGATACATTTGGACGACCTCCCGCTCTATTGTCTGAGGGCTTTGCTGTTTATGTGAGCAAGTATCTCAGCAGATCTGATTCAGCAAAGGTGAGTGCCACCGGGGCCGAGCTCTACAATAGGGCAAGAGTATTAAAGAATAAAGGTCAGTTGATTAACTTGCCAAAATTGTTGACTTACCGCGACATCTCACGGGGCGATGCTTATGCCGAAGCAGGGGCCTTCGTCAAATTTTTAATTGATACGCACGACAAAGACAAATTTCTCCAGGCTTACAAAAGCCTCGAAAATTCCAGAGACAAAAAAATCCAGGAGAAAAATATAAAAATCCTACAACAAATATATGGGAAATCACTGGTTGAACTAGAGAGAGAATGGGAAAGCTCTTTTCTAAAGTAGGACTACTACTGCTTGTGGCCATCTTTGCATTAGGATATATAATCCGTTGTCAATTTCAGGTCGTTGCTGCTTAGGGCCTTGTCATTTGCCTGCAGAAAACGCTTAACTTTGCACTTCGTCTCTTTGGTAAACTACAGGCCCGGGAGTTGCTTAAGGTACTCGTAGATTTGTATAAGAGCCTTCTTCCTCATATCCAGCGAACCTTCGTAATCACGGTCTTCGACCTCAACACAAGCACAACCCTGGTAGCCGATATCTGTCAAGGCCGAGAAGAAGCTGCTCCAATCCACATCGCCAAGGCCGGGAAGCCTGGGTTGATGGAATTGAAGAGGGGCAGCCAGAATGCCCACGTCGTTTAACATATCACGCTGCACTTTGGCGTCCTTGATATGCACGTGGAAGATACGGTCCTTGAACTCACCGATTGGCTTGATATAGTCCATGAACTGCCATACCAGATGTGAAGGGTCATAGTTAAGCCCGAAATTCGCAGATGGAATCTCTTCAAACATTCTTCTCCAGAGCGCCGGTGACGATGCCAGGTTCTTGCCGCCGGGCCATTCGTCATTCGTAAAGAACATGGGACAGTTCTCAATGCCTATCTTTATTCCCTGCTCTTCTGCGTGTCGAACGATGGGTGGCCAGACTTCCCTGAACCGCGCGAAGTTTTGCTCGATATTACTTGTGTGGTCCCTGCCGATAAAGGTATTCACATTCTGAAGCCCTAATAGCTTTGCGGCGTTAATGACCTTCTTGAGGTGCTCTATGTAGTATTTTGAATTGGTCTCGTCGGCCTCAAGAATATTGGGATAATATCCCAGCCCGGATATCCCGACAGCCTTTTCTTTCAGGATTCTATGAATATCGTCGGCGTCCGTTTGAGACAGATTCGTGACATCGATGTGTGTAATGCCGGCGTAACGCCTTTCCGCTTTGCCGGGAGGCCAACACATTATCTCGACATATGAGTAACCCACCTCGGCCGCAAAAGAGATTACCTCTTCGAACGTCAGGTCGGGCAGTATCGCGCTTACGAAACCAAGCTTAATCATTTCTTGTCTCTCCTTTTATCCGACTGTGACCCAGGCTTGCCTGCCGTTACTTTCCATAATCGCTTCGCACAGTACCATTTCGCGAAGCCCATCCTCGAAAGTTGGATGTAGGCAGGGCCGCGATGAGCCATCGGCAATGTGTGCGTATACTTCTTTGAACAGTTGTTTGAACGTATCCGGGAATCCTTCGTTGTGGCCGCCGGGATAGTTGATAAGTTCCATCGCCTCGGGATAGACCAGCGAAGGGTCTCTGAGCATTATCTCATTATTGCCGTCGCGTTTGCCGACCCATATCTGATTGGGCATCTCGGATTCCCAGGCAATTGCCTGTTTCGAGCCGTCAATTTCAAAGTACAGCCTGTTCTTTCTTCCTGCCGCGACCTGATTAACCGTCATTACACCGCGTCCATCGTTGGCAAATCGCAACAGCACGGTGGCATAGTCCTCTGTATTGATGGGCACATCCTGATAGTCTTCGGGTTTGAGCACTTTGCCGGCGTAGGTCTCGACCGGTTTGAGTGGTTTTTTTCTTGTCTTGTGAAAGGTCGCAAAATCAGCGCAAACGGCCTGAATTCTCAGGCCAGTAATGTGTTCAATCAAATCCATCCAATGCGAGCCGATGTCAGCGACTGCCCTTGACTGCCCCGATTCGGCCGGCTCCAAACGCCAGTTGAAATCAGTCGGATGAAAGAGCCAGTCCTGCAGGTACGATCCATGGACAGCGAAAACATCCCCAACGTCACCCTTTTGCATCATTGTTCGGACCTGCCGCATCAGCGGATAGTACCGAATGTTGAAGTTGACGGCATTGACAAGACCTTTGTTCTGCGCCAGGTCAACAAGTTCTTCAGCTTCAGCCACACTGATAGCAAGAGGCTTCTCACAAACAACATGCTTGCCGGCTTCGAGGGCGGCTTTGGCCATCTCGAAATGCAGATAGTTTGGCGAACAAATATGAACAGACTGTATGTCGTCGTTACCCAGAAGCTGCCTGTAATCGCCATAGTGCTTTTCAATGCCGAGCATTTGGGCCTTCGATTCGGCCAGTTCAGCAGAACATTCCGCCAGGGCGAGGACCTCTATATTGCTCAAACGCTTCAAAGCCTCCACGTGAACAGGTCCAATGAAACCGGTCCCTATGACACCAACCTTGATTCTTTCCATATCAACGATTCCTCAGATATGATTCAACTCCATGATTTTTTATGAATCCTCTATAAAGCAAACGTCTTACTAACAGCCGCCTACGACAGATCAATCCCTGTGGGCAGATTCGAGACAAGCTCATTGTTGGCGTTTAGCGTTAGGCCTTCTTCGATGACAATCGCGGCATTGGCGCCATCGGTAACAGCTGACCTCACGTTTCCCACCTTCCTGCCGTCACCAATCCTGGCCACATTCAGACCAGCTTCCAGAAGGCTCTGGTATACGCCGTCATTGGATTCGACTTTGGCAAGTACTATCGTATCAGCCTTCAACGTGGTTCGCTCAAAAGTACTGCTCATAACAACAACCGTGCCGTCTTTGTTGATCTCCATGACCGAGGAATTAGCAATAACGGTAACAGGATGTGCATAAGTCTTGCTCTTTAAGCCCTCGCCATTGCCGCAGGCAAAGCGTTTGGTCATCACATCCCGATGACAGGGCTCCATCCATTCGGCAAAGCCTGGATTCTCAGTGACAATCGTTACGTTCTTACCATCGCAGCCGAGTTTCTCGGCGGTGTCGGCGGCGCCAAAGTGGTCACCCCAGATTAACACGTTCTGGCCGCATTCGATGGGCTTGGGCTTATCATCCGGATAGTGCTCACACTTGGTGCTTTTGCATCGCAGGACATCTTCGAATGTAACGACAAATGGCAGATCTATTCCACGAATATCGGGCCTTGCGACGGTTGCGCCTGCTGCAAGCAACACGACATCGAATCCCTTCAGGTCTTCGGCCTTCGGCTCGATAGAATATTTTACCTCCACGCCCAGCTTCTTAATCTGCAACCTCAGCCAATCAGCGTACCATCGCATCTTGTTCTTTCCCGGCACCGTACAACAATACAGTATTGCACCACCCAGTTCACCCGTCTTCTCGAAGATAGTGACCTTGTGCCCGCGCAAAGTACATATGCGAGCGGCCTCCATCCCTGCCGGTCCGCCGCCCACGACCGCGACCTTGCAGGTCTTCTTAGCCGGTTCCAAGTGAATGAAGCGTTCATCGCCTATAGCTGGATTAATGGCGCATCGCATGTCCCGCCTGATCATCAGCGATTCCTGCCAGCAGCCCACAAGACACGAAATACAACGCCTTATCTCCTCCTTTTTGCCGGCACCTGCCTTGTTTGCCCAGTACGGATCGGCAATCAGCTGCCGGCACATCCCGACCATATCCGTCTTTCCTTCGGCAAGTATTTTTTCACAGTAGTCCGGGTTCCTGAGCGAGTGGCTGGTTATGACCGGGATGCTCACCTGCTTCTTGATTTCTTCAGCAGTATAGGTATTCCACCCCTCAGGATAGTACATCGGGTCCATCACCGCGGCGGGAACTTCAAAAATGCCCGCGCTGATATCGACGTAGGCCAGGCCGTTTTCTTCCATGAGTTTTGCAACCCGGATGCTTTCTTCCAGGTCCCGGCCGCCCTTGACCCATTCATCTCCACAATAACGGATTCCGATGGGGAAATCCTTGCCGCATTTGATCTTGATGCGATCGACAATCTCCAGGACGAAACGCATGCGGTTGATGAAACTGCCGCCGAAACGGTCATTGCGCTTATTCACAAACGGGCTCATGAATTGGGCGATGAGGTAGCCATGGGCACCATGAAGCTCCACGGAATCGAAACCGGCCTGTTGTACCCGCCAGGCAGCTTCGCCGAACTTTTCAATCAGGTCATATATCTCCTCAATCGTCATTGCCCGTACCGATTTACCCTGGGCGATGCTCTCGGCATATATGACCTCATGACCAGCAGAGCCCGGGACGTCCAACACATGGTCACTGGCAGACATTAGGTTCTTTCGTGGCCAGGCCGCCTGGCGTCCCGGATGCTGAATCTGAACAGCGCACTTGGCACCATAGCGGTGCATAGCCTCAGCCAAATTCGCCAGACCCGGAATAAGAGGGTCCTCATCAGCGGCCAGGCACGTCACGGTCGGTCGGCCCGTCGCCTTGTCGGGAGTTGTCGCACCTACAATGATAAATCCCGTACCTCCTTTTGCTATCTCTTCGTGATATGTTATCACCCGCTGATTGACCGAACCGTCGGCATTGGCTGAACTGATATCAGTCGGGACCATCACGATCCTGTTTGGCACGACCATATTGCCGATACGAATCGGACTGAACATATTTGGATAGTTCTGATGTTTCATGGCAAATCGCTCCCATTGCCCCCCCCGTTAACTATTTTTATCCTGTCTACGGTAACACTCTTCCATAATAGTGTCTGTGCGCGTGGCGCCAAATCGGGTGCAACCGGCGTCTCTGACCTTCAGCGCCATATCCAGATCCCGCACGCCCCCGGCAGCCTTGACTTGTACCTTCTGCGAAACGCTTTGGCGCATCAGCTTCAGGTCTTCTAACGTAGCCCCACCGTCGGCAAAGCCTGTCGAGGTCTTGACAAAGTCGGCTCCCGCTTCTTCACACAGCTTGCAGGCAATTCGCTTCTGTTCGTCATCGAGGTAGTAATTCTCGAAAATCACCTTAACCAGCACATTGCGACGATGGGCCGCTTCGACAACAGCCTGGATATCCTTTTTGACGTAATCGTAGTCGCCGCTGAGAAGTTTGCTGATGTTGAGGACCATATCCAGTTCCACCGCACCGTCTTTGATTGCCTGCTCAGCCTCAAAGACCTTGGTCTCTGTCTTGCTGTACCCATGAGGAAAGCTGATAACTGTAGTTGTCTTGATACCGGAACCGGCCAGAAGTTGTTTGGCAAGCGCCACCGCTGAAGGGATGCAGCAGACGGTCGCCACTTTGTACTTCTTCGCAATCTCACAGCCGTTACGAAGATCTTCCTCGGTTAATTCAGGTCGCAAAATCGAATGGTCAATCATCTGTGCAATATCACAAGAACTGTAATCCATGGTTACCTCCTGATTTTTAGTTAAATTCCTGATTCCTGGTTAAGACAACTCTAACATCATCTGCGGGGCATAAAAATACATACACAATCTCAAATAGATAACTACTATATAATCAAGTTTTTGAAAAATCAAGAATTTATGTTAATTTTCCTGCAAGGATAAAACACTCGAAGGTCTCCCTGATCAAACGCCTTAACCTGTGCCTGAACCACCGACACACGGATTTTCAGTCAGCAACTCGGCTTTTCTAAATGCTTGTCAATAAAAGGTTAATGATTGCCTCAAGGAATTGAATGACGTTGAAAATTATCGCTATCGCTACCCATTTATAAATTGCACAAATTGCGGCCCCCAATATTCGATAATTAAATCCATCC
>SDBV01001629.1_pt1 | contig 33817 bp, 35 predicted proteins | sample 2277081 | NCBI WGS metagenome assembly SDBV01 (sample SAMN10402039, study PRJNA504765) | marine sediment metagenome | isolation source: marine sediment core GS10_PC15, 223 cmbsf | place: Arctic Ocean: Southern Knipovich Ridge | collected 2010 | reverse complement strand
TTTCTGTACTTCGCCTGTGCGATTCTAATCGTCGCCGAGATTTTCGTTCCCAGCGGCGGGTTAATAAGTATTTGTGCGCTGGGGTGTCTGGTAGGCGGGCTGATGATATTTTTCAGGCTCGAAGAGGTTCCGCGATGGGTAGGGATAGTGACGGCGCTGGTTGAGATTCCAGTTGTATTAGTGGCAACATACAAGATATTTCCGAAGACGCCGTTCGGGAAAAGCGTTACACTTGCTCCGCCAAAAAGGCCTGAAGGTGATGCGGTGCCGGACACTAATGAATTAAAAGAACTGCTGGGAGCGGTAGGGCAGGTGATAAGCCCGCTTCGGCCTGTCGGCATGGTAGATTTTGACGGCAAGAGATTGGAATGCGTCGCTGAGAGCGGATACGTTGATGAGGGAGCGAAGGTAAAAGTAATTGATGTTGAGAGTACTCAACTTACGGTTAGGGTAATTGATAAAAATTAGTGAAAGGAAAGGGAGATGTTTGAATTGGCAAATTTAATTCTTTTGCAAGCGATGGACCCGGTTCGAGTTATAATGATTGTCCTGGTAGTAGCCGCGATTATAGTGGCCCTGGTATTCGGTCTGCTGTTTATCAAGTTTTTCCGGCTCTGGATACAGGCGGTTTTTGCGCGTGCGGATGTGAAGCTGTCTGAGCTTATCGGGATGTGGCTTCGCAAGGTTGACCCGCGGACGATAGTGGTAAGTAAGATTACTGCGATTCAAGCGGGATTGATGGTTACGACGAAAGACCTGGAAAGTCACTACCTTGCAGGGGGGCGGGTTCCGAGCGTGATTCGTGCGTTGATTGCGGCGAATCGTGCCAATATCGCTTTGTCGTTCCAGACGGCAACGGCAATCGACCTGGCAGGGCGTGATATTCTGGACGCGGTACAGACCTCCGTTAAGCCTAAGGTTATCGATTGCCCCGACCCGACCCGCGGCAGGGATACCATCGATGCCGTTGCCCAGGACGGTATCCAGATGAAAGCCAAGGCCCGCGTAACGGTCCGAATGAATATCGACCGGCTCATCGGCGGCGCCACCGAAGAAACCATCATAGCCCGTGTGGGCGAGGGCATAGTCACGACTATCGGCTCTGCTATTACCTATAAGAGCGTGCTGGAAAATCCGGACAATATATCCAAGAGTGTGCTTGCCAAGGGACTGGATGCGGGAACTGCGTTCGAGATTCTTTCAATTGATATTGCTGATGTGGACGTCGGTGAGAACGTCGGTGCAAAACTGCAGATGGCACAGGCCGATGCGGATTTGCGGCGGGCTAAGGCAGAAGCTGAGAAACGTCGAGCAATGGCCTTTGCCCGTGAGCAGGAGATGCGGGCACTTGTGGTTGAGAATGAGGCGAAGGTGCCGCTGGCAATGGCTGAGGCATTCCAGAAAGGCCACCTGGGCGTGATGGATTATTACAGAATGAAGAACATTACTGCCGATACAAGTATGCGTGAATCGCTGGGTAAACCAAAGAAGAGAGAATAGGAAGACGGATGACGGAAGACCCGGCTTCGCTGCGCTACGCCGCGGCAAGCAGATGACGGAATTAAAAGTTCGTGGCATGGATGTTACGATTTAAGAGGATGTAATGAATCTTGCGGTCGCAGAATTCGTTTTGCTTGGGCAGGGGCCGGATGGAGAAGAGAGCAGCGGCTGGATGCAGTTGCTGGTCTTTGTCATCCTGGCGGTGTTCTGGGCTATCGGCGGGATAATGAAAGCTCGTGCGGCGAAATCGCAAGAAGAAAAACAAAAACAACAAACACCACCGAGACCACCCCGACAGCGCCCGAGCTTAGAGCGGATATTGGATGCTCAACCTGAAAAGAGGCCTATGCAGGCAAAGGCGGTGAAGATGGCCCGGAAACCGGTGCCGGAAAAGGTTTTCGGCCTACAGGTGGAAGAAATCGCTGCAGTCCAGGCCGCTGATTACGCACCAAGCCGCCCTAAAGTGGGTGCTAAGAAGAAGGCTCCTCTAGCTGAGGAAAAGGCCGAAACAGCCATTATACCAGCGGAAGAGCCACGAATCCAAATAGGGACAACCGACCAGCTTCGAGCGGCGATAATCCATTACGAAATATTCGGCAAGTGCGTCGCATTTCGCGGCCCGGAAGAGCAAATCTGGATGAGATAATTACTCATTCTGACCACAAACTCACTTTAGGACGTGTAAATAAATTATCTCCCATTTTTGGCTGGCTGCGGCTTCGGTTGGCGGTGTCAGCAAAACTCGACCTACCAACCAAGTAGGCCTGCATTTCGCTTCCTTGCCAGCCTTGTCCTCGCTCTCCTATGGAGTCCTTACGGACAGCCAAAAACAAAACCTAATTTATTTACAAGTCCTTAACAGGATTTCTTCTATTCTTTTAATTCGTTGTAGATAGATTCGATTAGCCTGGCGTGGTCTTGGGGGAATTGGGCTTTTACTCCATCAGACATAGTCTGTTCAACGGATTCCTTGTCCATCTTAGCACTACAGCGCAATATAGTCATATTTCACGCCCTTGAAGAACGTGTAATTTACCCAATCTCTAAGGTCCCATAATATATGTTATGTTTCATTGGGCTTTAAAGGCCATTCAGGGCCGAAATGCCATTAGAATGCGTTCTGAGGGCCAAACGGGTCGATATAGGCTGCTCGGGCGGCTGTGTCGGTAAGATTCTCCCAGGTAGCTAATGCCCGGTCAAGCAATCCGAGGTTTTGAAGTACCAGAGATATGTTATGTGCGGGCTGGCCAGCGGCCAAATTGCTGTCCATAAAGTTCTGCATGTCGATGAGTGAAGAAGCAAATTTGATTTTATCACAATAAAGCAAGGCAGTCTTATAATGGAGGTCGAGAGTTCGAGTATCAAGTTCTGTAGGCGGCTTTAGCAATTCGAGCGCCTTATTTCTCTGTCGTGTTTCATAAAGGCATACTGCAAGCTTGTTTTTGGCTCGGTCGAATGTCGGATTCAGCTCGAGGGCCTGGTGGAATGCCCTTGCAGCCTCAGGAAGCTCATCAAGGCTCATCAATAACAGGCCAAGCCGATAGTGCAAGTCTGGGTTATGGGGCTCAGTGGCAAGTTCGGTCCTGTGAGCTTCCAGGACGACCGAAAGGTCCTCTACGTCCTCTCGTTCGGTTTCATACGGCAGGGTATCACACCTGAATCTCAGGGCCGCTGTCTGAGCAAAAAGCAGAGCGCTGTTCGGCTGGATTGCTGCCGCCAGGGACAATGTTGCTATGGCCTGTTCCGTATTGCCAGCGAGTTTCTGAGCCAAAACCAGCCCCATATAGGCATCGACCACCCTGTCGTTCATTTCGAAGGCCTGGTTGAAGTGTAAAGCCGCAATATCATCCTGTTGTTGCTGGAGATACTGGGTTCCAAGCTTAACCGTTGCTTCGATTAAATCCGGACACAAACGCAAGGCCTGCTCGTATGAAGCTGTTGCCTCGGCGGTTGCACCGAGCATGGCAAGGATATCGGCTTGCCTCAGTATTAGTTCCGGCCTGTCAGGATGCTCCTGCAATTGCTCCTGAATGTACTCAAGCGCGTCGTGCATGTGGCCTTGACGCAGCATTTCTTCGACTTCCGGGTCAGGACCCATGAAGTTGTCCGGATGCATTAGTATGCCCGTATTGAATGTATCAATGGCCTGCTCGTAGCGCTTTGCGGAAATATAGAGATGGCCAAGAGCAACAAGAGTATAGATGTCATCCGGATATTCTCCCCGCAGCAGTTCGTATTCACGAATCGTATCGTCGAGCCTGCCGGACTTGAAATATATCGCTGCAAGTCTCTGCCGCGGTAGTTGCAGGAAATTTTTGAACTTCAGACAGTCCTGATAAAACTCAATAGCCTGGGCTTCGGAACCGATTCTTTCGTAGCAGTGGCCCAAAGCGTACAAAGCCATAGTATTGCTCGGCTGACGCATGTAAACGGAATTGAATTCCTCGATCGCTTCTGCGGGCTGATTCAACTGCAGGCACAACGCCCCTGCCGCCATTCTTCCGAGCACACAGGAGGGATTCTCAAAAAGATACAGACGAAGTTGTTCGCGGGCTTGCTCTATTTTATTGGCGCGTGCCAGGTCGATAACCTGCAGGAGCGGACGCTGCTTATCATCACCAAGAGCGGCAGCGATGGCTGGTGCAACGTCGAACCAGTGCCAGATGAGGGATGGAGTTTCAATAGCTATCCCCCTGCCGATTATTCCTAAAAGTACGCTCATACACACGTTCCTACAAGACCACCGGAACTCCTTGCAAATCTCTGTCGGAAGTATCGGCATGTGTGAGGGGGCGGTTAACTCAGGAGTGCAGAGATATTTATGTGAGCCAAGGATTATCGGCGTTTGGCGTGGGGGTTATTCGTTGTGTAGTGATTTTTAAGCTTTTGGGAACCTCTAAAAATTCATTTTTACTGCGAACGGCTGCAATTTTCTCCGGCGACGTTATCAGGACAAAACTCGTCCTCGACGTAGCTTCGGCTACGCCTGCGGCGATTTTGCCCTTGGGCCTTGCCGGAAAAAATTTCGCTCGTTCTCATGACAAAAGCAATTTTTAGAAGCTCCCTTCTGCAGACAAGTATGGCGGACGTTAATCTATCTGAGCTGCAAGACTGTCACCGTGTCAATCCTTTGATGCGGCGATTCGGGCTTCCTTCTCAATTTCACTCAGATAAGCGAGTGTCCTTTCAAGTTTATCGGAAAGATGTTTTAGTTTCAGCATAGTGCGAACGCGCGTGAGCAATTCGAGCTTATTAACCGGCTTACTGACAAAGTCCTCGCTTCCTGAATCAATGCCTCTTTCTATGTCACCGAGCTCGTTAAGAGCAGTTACCATTATAACGGGAATGTTGGTTGTGGCTGGGTCGTTCTTGATCCTCCGACAAACTTCAAAGCCACTCATTTTCGGCATCATGACATCAAGCAGTATCAAGTCGGGCGGATCCTTGGCAACAATATCAAGGGCCGTCGGACCGTCCACAGCCGGTACAGTAACACACTCCATATCTTCAAGATAAGCCTGAAGCAATTCGAGGTTTTGCTGATTATCGTCTACAACCAGTATTACCGGAGTTCTCTGGTCTATATTTTGAAGGTCTTTTTCTTTCATGGTAAAACCCTCTTTCTATAAGTCAGGTTTTTATAGCAGGACCGCCCTGCTGTTTTGGGACGTCTCGACTCAACAAGACATTATACCTGGGCCAGGGGTACCAGGCAAGTTGCTATTTGTATGCATATACCAGGGCTATTCAGCCGCCAGGGCGTTGATTATAGCTTTGCAGAAAGCAGGCAAATCATCAGGTTTACGTGACGTAATTAAATTTCCATCAACAACGCATTCGGCATCAACATATTCGGCGCCTGCGTTTTCTATATCGTCTTTTATTGCCATGAAACACGTCGCTTTTTTCCCCTTGTAAATGTCTGTACTGCAAAGAAGCCAGCCACCGTGACAGATTGCGGCGATTATTTTGCCGGCCTCGACCATCTTCCCGGCAAAATTTATCATGTCCCGACTTCGGCGCATAAAGTCGGGCGCAAATCCTCCGGGGACAATCATGCAGTCATAGTCATCTGGATTGACCTGACCGGCGGCGAAATGCGAATTACAAGGATAACCCTCCTTTGACGGATAGGTTTTGTTCGCTTCGGCAGCGATGAAGTGTACCTCATAACCTTGTTCTATAAGCCTGTAATACGGATACCATATTTCAAGTGTTTGATACATCTGGTCCAGCATAATTGCGATTTTCTTGTGTTTCATTTTTTATTGTTTCTCCGCCTGAAGGGAATCCTCGATACACTGTCTGATTTCCGGTCTGATATAAATTGACTCGATGTCCACAAGCCGCCCTACCGCCTGGGCACACAGGGCGGTACTTTCGGCGGTCGGAGCCTGTGTGTCGAGAAAAAATATATCTCTGCCTTTAATATTACATAGTCCCCCGCCGCCGCCACCGAGCGGTTCAGTGCGAACCTGCACGCCGTTTTCCTCGAGAAGGGTTACCAGCAACTGCAATATGGCCTGGCTGTTCATTTCGCTAAGTCGGCCTTATAAAAAAGCTTAGATTCAATCCTTTGTTCAAGAAAAAATGGCTCGCAGTCGATATACTTAACGGAGAAGTCATGCGCTGGTATTTTATACAAGGAGCGGTACTTTGACAAGTACCATCGAAAAACGAAAATCGCTGCACGCTGCACTTGGAGCACACAAACAAGAGGTTGATTCTCTTAAGCAGCGGATTAACGCTCTTGAAAGTCAGGCGAATATGGGTACTGCGGCTTCAATGATACTCCACGAGATAAACAATCTTTTGACGCCGGTCGGGACGAGCGCGGACCTGGCACTGCGTTACCCCGAAGACAGGAATCTTGCGGACAAGGCCTTGCACAGAGCAAAAGAAAACTGTGAGCGTGCTGCGATGGTCACCCAAGCTGTTCTGGGCATGACAAACGGAGACTGCCAGGAAAAAGAACAGGTAAATTTAGCCTCACTGGTCGAAGATGTATTTGCGTGTCTATGCAGAGATTTTGCCAAGGATGGAATTCAAATTAAAAAGCTGATTGGCGATAATTTGACAGTTTCTGTGGTGCCGGTTAAATTACAGCAGGTAATTATGAACCTGGTATTGAATGCGCGAGAAGCATTGTTGTCAACCGGCGGCGGAATACTGACTATATCAGGTGAAGATTGCGACGGGTTTGTTAAGATTCAGGTTTCCGACAGCGGCTGCGGCATGGACAAAAAAATAATCAACAAAATATTCGAGCCGTTTTTTACGACAAAGGCGACTAATTCCGAAGGTTCATGTCGGTCAGGGTCGGGGCTTGGATTGGCGTTTTGTAAGGAATGCATTGAATCGCACGGGGGTACGATTTCGGTTGAATCCGAGCCGGGGGCGGGCAGCACGTTTACAATAACACTGCCCCGGTGTTAGCAAGGTAGTGCCGATTAGTGTCTGCACTTTATGAAAACATTGGTCACGCACTGTTGATGCTGCTTCTGTTATGCTTTTCAGCATTTTTCTCCGGAGCGGAAACCGCATTCTTTAATCTTTCTCGCAGGCAGCTCGAACAACTGAAGCATTCAACACATCACTTAAGTCGCCTGGCTGCGGATATATCCAGCCAGCCTCGTCAACTATTAAGTGCCCTGCTTCTGGGCAATATTATGGTCAATGTACTTTATTTTGCAACTTCCAGTATTCTTATCCTGCGCATAGAACGACAGAATGGCGTCGCAATGGCCGCTGGATTTGCTACGATTGCTTTTGCGGCATTGCTGCTTTTTGGCGAGATTTTTCCAAAGTCATTTTCCTATGCGAAGTCAAAGTCCGTGAGCATTGTCGCTGCCTTAGGTGTTTATGTGCTTGTTAAAATCCTGAGGCCGGTAATAGCTGTCTTTCAGTTTCTGATAATAACGCCTTCATTGCGATTGTTAATCGGACATGTTAAAGAACCGCAGCCCATGAGCGCCGATGAATTCAGGTCGCTCATGGAGCGGATAAGCAGCAGCGGCTTTATAACAGCGGCGGAACATCGGCTTGCAGGGGAAATCGTCGGTCTTAATCTGCTGAAAGTCAGGCACTGCCTGCGCCCGCGAGTTGATATGGCCGCGGTCGATGTTACCGAATCTCGTGACGCGGTTATCCGCATGATGCGAGACAATAAGCTCATAAAACTACCGGTCTATCACGAACAAATCGACAATATTGTCGGCGTCGTTCACCTGCGTGACCTTCTTACCAAGCCAGATGCCAGGGTAAGCGAAGTTGTTCGGCAAGCTAATTTTGTACCGGAACAGAAAACACTCGAGTCACTGCTTGAATACTTCCGGCACAGCGGTACTGAGACTGCAATTGTAGTTGACGAATACGGTGGTATTGCCGGTACAATCAGCCTGGAAGATGTGGCCGAAGAGATATTCGGCCCTATCGAGGCCCAGGAACAGGCTGAGCCAATAGAGCAACTCGGGCCTCTGAAATATCGACTCTCCGGTGATCTCGCCCTGCACGACTGGGCAAAGAGCTTTGGGATAAACTTTTTAGAGGCCAGGTTTGCGACTATTGGCGGACTTGTCGGCTCACTATTGGGCAGGATTCCCCAGCAGGGAGATACAACCCGGCTGAGGAACCTTACATTCACCGTGGAAAGCGTGAAAAAGAACAGAGTACTGACCGTTATTTTAGCGCTCGAGCAATCAGAGGATAATGATAACTAAGATTATATTTCTGTGTGTTTTTATTGGATGCGTATTCCTGGCGGGATTGTTCGCCGGCGCCGAGACCGGCGTGTATCAGCTCAGCCGGCTGCGGTTGCGGCTCGGAGTAGAGCACAAAAAGTTTTCTTACCTGGTGCTTAGCAAAAGTCTGCGGGATAGCGCCGGGCTTTTGATTTCTCTTCTTCTTTGGTCGAACCTGGCTTACTATTTCGCCACAAGCAGTATGACGTATTTTCTGCTGGGGACACTGGAAATCGAACATGGCGCAGAGTTGTTTGCAACAGCTATAAGCGCCCCGATATTTTTTGTTTTCTGTGAACTGATTCCGAAGAACCTTTTCTTTTACCGAGCTGACAACCTAATGCCGGCAGTATCGTCTGTGGTGTATCTGTTTGACAAATCTGCGAGATTGTTCGGCATTACCGGCCTGCTTAAAAAGCTCAGCCAGATTCACAAAGTCGGCAAGGGTCCCAATACTGCCTCAAGCGACGCATCACTATCGACATCGCGGGGATACTTCGAAACTGTTCTCATGGAAACATATGAGGAAGGAATGTTAAGTAGTACGCAGTCTGAGATGGTGCTCCGGCTCGGAAGGATATCGGAAACGCCGGTTCGGACCGTTATGACTCCGTTGACAAAAGCCAGAACTGTTGAGGTGAACTCGTCGAAAGCCGACCTGCTCGATGTCTGCAGGAAAAGTGCCTTCACGAATTATCCTGTTTATGACGGCTGGTCCAGTAACATCATCGGCATGATTGATATTTATGAATGTTTGACGGAGAAAATGGGATTTACCAGTCTGCACGGTTTAATGAAGCAGCTTCGCAGTATACCTTCTGATACTCTGGTAATGGATGCGATTGACATGATGCAGAAAGACTCTGAAAAAATGATTCTGGTAATCCGCGCAGGTCACAGTCATAAACCTGTCGGGATAGTAACTATGAAAGACCTGGTTGAGGAACTGCTCGGTGAACTCGCTGAATGGTAACAAAGATACATTGGCATTAGTTTTGAATATTACTCTGGCAGTGGTCATTGTCAGTCTGTCTTTTCTACTGTTCGCCAACAGCATGACAAAAGACCTGGGCCATGATGAACAGATGTATTGTACAGCAGGCTATCTGACCGCAAAGGGCGAATTGATTTATCGAGACTTTTCTTATGTGGCACAGTTGCCATACCATCCGCTTGTATTAGCGTTGCTGTATAAAGTTACGGGAACAACTCACTATCTTCTTTTTGGGCGGCTTTTGTCGGTTGTGTGTGAGATAGGGATTCTTATCTGCATCGCGGGCATCTGCAAATCTGTTCTTCGGCGATTTTCAGTGTGGTCAGCAGTCTTTGCCCTGGCTGGAGTTATCATCTACGCGATGAATCCGTTTGTCATATATGCTTCAGGATACGCATGGAACCACAGTATGGTAACCCTGTGTGTACTTGGTAGTCTATGGTTGTTTTTGAGTATGGACTTTGCCAGGCTGAATTTCCGCCGGCTCTGTGCAATTGGTGCGCTTCTGGCAGTTGCGACCTTTACCAGGCCTACAGCGGCACTGGTTTATGTTATTTTTTCTCTGGCGATTATGTTTATCGCGCCGGGACGGCTCAAAAAAGGTAAAGCAACCGCCCTGCCCTTCGTCATCGGGTCACTTGTATTTTCTATCTGGCCGCTCATGGTGATGATGAAAGCCCCGGAAGCTTGTTTTATTAATGTCTTCAGAATCCCGACACTAAACGCAGCTTTTTTAAATGAAACCGGCTGGGTACATAATAAAGCCGAGTTAACCAAAGAGGCTTTGCTGAGTCCGGCTTATATCGGGCTAATCATCCTTGCGATTTATTTTGGAACTGTACGGCTGCTTGGCGGCCGAGCAGGCACGCAGCCGGATAAGCGAAAAGAACGATTGTCTGTCGCGATTGCTGGTGCCTTTGTGGTATCGGTTTTCATTCCGCCGACGATGTGGCGTCAGTACTGGGCGATGCCGCTCGTTTTTATAATAGTATGCCTTGCGTATCCATTCGGTCGGTTGTGCGATAACGTGGTGTCGAACAGACTAAAGAAGTCTCACCTAACAGTCGCGCTGAGCATACTTGTTCTGACGGCTGCCGTTAGTCTCTACGCGAGCTTACCATTTTCTCTCAAACCTGCTTCCAACTTATTTGACGGTAAGGCATGGGTACCGCTACAGGTTCACAAGATATCCAAGGATATTCGCGAAGGAATTATTGCCGATGGACCTGTATTGACGCTTTCGCCGCTTTATGCAATCGAGGGCGGTTCTGATATATATCGCGAACTCAGCGACGGTCCTTTTGTGTACAGGATTGCAGATGACTTGAGCGACAAGGCCAGGCAATATGTACACGCAGCAGGGATGTCTGATTTAAAGCAGTTAATCGAACGCAGAAAACCTTCAGCGGTGATACTTGGAACCGAACCGCCACTTTTGGAAAATCCAATCTATGAACAGGTGGTTGGTGCGGACTGGGAAAAGAAAGTATACGGAGAGAACGGGCTGGTAGTATATTTTCGCAAATCAGACGACGGCGGACCGGATGTGAAGTGAAAGCTACTCTTCGGCGTTATCAATAATAGCCTTTGCAATATCATTGATTGCCTCGCGGGCTTGGCCGTTGGCATTGTTGGCAATAATGCTGAAAATAAACTCGCGGTCATTTGTCATGCAATAACCGGAGAATGACTTGACACCGTTGATGTACCCTGTTTTGCCGATGATTTTACCCTTGTACTGCGGTTCCTTAAAATACCTGCTTATTGTTCCATCCACCCCCCCTACTGCCAGCGATTCCTTATATATTTGCCGATTATTGCCCTTGTGCATAGCGAAAAGAACGGCTGTGATGCAGTCGGCACTGAGTTTATTGTGACGACTCAAACCGCTGCCGTCATCGATATAATATTTGTCCGGTCGGATACGCAAAGAGGAAAGATAATCATTCATAAGTCGTTGACCGGCTGACCAGCTTCCATCCTTGCCGGAATTTGCATGGGCGGCAATAGTTTTCAACAGGGCTTCGGCAACCAAACCAAGGCTGTCTTTGTTGGCCCGTGCAAGGCATTGAGTCAGGGGTGTTGTATAGACCTTGAGGACTTTAAGACCGGCCGGATTACCAATACCTTTTTCGATTACTTTCCCCTGGACGGCAATATTATGGCGAGAAAGATTTTCCGCCAGGAGAAATGCAAAGAAAGCTGCGGGTCTTTCAATGGCTACACGGAACGGGCCCTGCTTAGTTCTGCATTTGCCGCGAAGGATGATATTGTTAAGCTGTTCTGTTCTATAAGCCCCGACAGCCCCCCTGCCGGAAGAAACGGCTCGTATTCTATTTACGGTTTTGATAAAATTTGTAGGCGGGTCAATATCAATCCGTATTTGTCCGCCATTATTCGAGCAGGTAATATCAATGCAGTTACCGTTGTAATTCAGGCCGCTCGTCTCGCAGGCATACCACCGATTCAGCTCCGAAGCAGGCCAGTTTGGATGCACCAGCTCATCGTCAAAAACGGCAGTATCGACGATTATATCCTTAATATTGTTAACGTCATTTTGAATAAGAATCTCAGCTATGTCTTCGAGAATCCAGTCCGGCTTTCTGCCGTTTTTGGTGTCGGTGATTCTGTCGCCAAGCAGCGGGTCTCCGCTGCCTATGATTACCAGAGTATTGCCCCTGACGGCGATGGTCGTCTGATAAACATAATCGGGGCCGAGGTAATGCAGGGCCGCGGCAGTCGTGACCAGCTTCATATTTGAAGCAGGAGTCATAGACTGATTAGCATTTCGGCCATATATCGTTCTGCCGGAACGTGCATTTATGATATGAATACTATACCGGACATTTTTCTGTGATGTTTCCGACAGAATCTTATCGACTGCACTGCCCAAGCTCGCGTCAGCAGGACACAACAACAGTGCAAAGAACAAAGCAGTGTATATAAATAACGTGGCCCCGGTTTTCATACCGGGGCCATTTTATGGAAATCAAGCCCTTAATCAAGGGCTTTGTTATGTCTTCTTTTCAGTAGTAGTCCGGTTCGTCTCAGATGCTATACAAATTGACTCTGCAAATCTGCCTGCTCTTTTATGGCAGGTATCTCTATTTGCCAAATAAAGGTCTTTGGTGTTCCCTGCAGAATCCGCCGGAAAAGACGCCAATAAACCCTTGCTATACGGGACCATGTGATCGAACGCCCATAACTGTATGCCTTGAGCCGCATAGCCATAGCCAGTCTCGGATTTTCCAGCAACTCGTTAATCGCTTCTGCCATCTGTTGGTGGTCATGAAAATCGACGAGTTTGCCCCTGCCATTGGCGAGGAACTCCTGTGCGGCCCAATATGGAGTGGAGACCACGGCCCTGCCGCTACCCACGGCAATTGCGAGAGTCCCACTGGTTAACTGCTGTCTGTTCAGATATGGGGTAACATATACGTCGGCAGCCTTTAGATATTGGAACAGGTCTTCCTCTTTCACAAAACGATGATCCAGCACTACATGATTCTCAAGGCCGAGACTGCGCACTATGCTCTCAAGCCTATTTATGTAGACAGGTCCGTCACAGCGCATAACCTCCGGATGGGTCTCGCCCAGAACGATGTAGATGACAGACGGGTCTGCGGCTATGATATCGGGCATCGCCCTTAGCATTACCTCGATTCCCTTGTTCGCACTGAGCAGGCCGAAGGTAAGAATAGTCTTTCGCCCAGCCAGGCCAAGTTTTTCCTTGGCCAAGGCTGTATCTGCAAAGAGCAGGTCAGGTATTCCGTGGCCGATAAGCTCAATCTTTTCACCCGGAACACCATAAACCTGTTGCAGCATATCAACGCCGCGTTCGTTCATGACAACAATCGCTTCTGAGGCACTGCATACTTCAATCATATCGTTGAAATAGACGGGCCAGGGCTCTTCAAGGACCGTATGCAGGGTCGTTACCAGAGGTTTGGTAATCCTTCCCAGCAACGAAGGAAGAAAAGAACCGGACGGCCCATCGAAGAGGCCAAACTCATATTGCAGGTTCACTAAATCAATATCACTGCGGTTAACAATGTGCGCAGCCTCAATATATTCGGATTGAACATTTTTGCGAATTACTTTCCGGACCGGGTCAGCATAGGTAAACGGAGAATCACTTTCCACGGCAAGGATTGCAGGCTCAAAGTGACCGGCTGCGGCAGAGTACAAATTGTTGACCAGGTCGGAGGTGAAAGTCGCAATGCCGCATCTGCGTGGTGGATACGACCCAATAAAGGCTATTTTGGTTTTAGCTGATTTCATCCCTGAAATCATCTCGGTTCTCCTAAAGGGCAGTAGACTCCTTTCTACAACCCGTTTTCTATTTTAACAAATATTGTAAATCCTGACAGGCCGCTACGCACAAGGGACTGCATATAACGTACGCTGGACAGGATTCTCTCAGTCTGCTCACCGCTAAATACCGTGTTTCTGGTTCCGCCAATTTCACCTTTGTTCGAAATGCATACTGCCATTACCGGCAGCATTGGACATCGTAATTTCAATAATTCCGCCGAACGAACCCCGTCGTCAGGATTTGCAGAGACGTCCAGAAGTGCGAAATCTACCGCTTCGTGGTCAAGGGTCGTCGAGGCAATCTCAGTGCTGTCGGCCTCCAGGCAAAACTGGGCGTCAATTTTGTCATTGATTAAATCGACAAGCATTTTCCGCTTCAAAGGGTGGTCATCGACAACGAGTATTGTATTTCTTCGACCAGCTTCTGGGGCCTTTTTTTGAGGTTTGTTTGTCCGGGAGTGTTCCGTCACTCGTTAATACTCCAAATAACCGCCGCTTGACAAAGCGTGATATTATTGTACGTCGTTGCCGTGTATTCTCTTGAGGATTTTCTGGGTCATCCAATCGCTTACGTAATTCTGCCCGGCAAGTATCATTCTAATTGCCATTATAATCGTTTCGGAGGCTTCGTGTTTTGTTACAAAGCCTCTAGCGCCTGCGAGAAAAGCCTTCCTGGCGTACAACTCCTCATCATGCATAGTCAAAATCAACACCGGCAAATGAGGATTATGCGCTTTAATTTTTTCGGTCAATTGCAGACCGTTGGTCCCATTGAGAGATATGTCCACAACAGCAAGGTCGATATTATTATGTTCGATTACATCCAGTGCATCATTAGCATTTTCGATTAAAGCGCAGACTTCGAGATCCTCCTGCTGCTCTATCAGGAGCTTCAAGCCTTCCCGCACTATTGCGTGGTCGTCAACCACGAGGATTTGCTTCCTTTTGTTTATGGGCTCGGTCTGTTGTCGCATAGACTACCTGCTTCCAGGTAAAACGCTATTGTTTGGAATCCGACGGCACTGTAAATGGATACAACCTTCTCGCCGGCCCAAGTTTACCGGCCGCACATGATTGTACGGCCGGCAAACTTAGCTTGGCGGAGGAGGGTGATGTGCTAACGATAATCATCTTTACGCTCACGGCTGTTATGCCTCAGGCTAAATTATTCTACTATAAGCCCGATAATAGCATATGGTTCATATTGTAAAATCGGGGCTTGAGACGTTTTTGACATAGGGTGTAGTGCGACAGACAGTATAAGGGAATCCCTGATAAGAATATTCGTAACCGTTCCCCCAATTTCGAGTAATTGAAGTAGACTTTAGTAAACATTTGTCCTTGTTCGATAACAGTTTTATGGACAAGGACGCATATATAAAACAGTTGGAAGAAGAAAACGCGGAGCAAGGAACGGATACCAGTCGAATCTGCCTGAACGTTTACAAAATTTCATTAGGGGAAACAATGTCACTGAGTATAGGGGAAATGCCTATTTTAATTTTCGGTATACGTTTTATCAGGGCTAATATCGGCATTTGCCGCAAGTTCTGATAAAAGTCGCCAAATAATCAAAATTTTTCATCACACCTAAATTACTACCCTGCGTATAGTTAAACAAAGGAATAATAATTAGGCGTGTATTCGGCTTCGGATTGAGGGACGGATACTGAAAGGGCCGAAAAAATGGACCGGGAAACAGAACTTGCAAACATCATCCTGGCAATGAGTTCACAGGCGAGCAGCCAGCTTATAGGAGATCGTACAAAGGAGATTTTGGCGCTGGCAGACAGTCGCGAAGTTGCTCACGCCCAGCAACGTGTGCTTGAGGCCGGAATGGATTTGGATGACCTGTTCGTAACGTGGCAGCAGAATCGTCGTATTTTGCCCGATGTCGAGGCTACGATGCGGCGAGAGCTGCCAGACAATCACCTCGTGCAGCGGATTCTGTCGGAGCATGATATGATTCTGTGCTTCATAGCGGACCTGGAAGAGTTCAACATCAGAATCCAGCAACTCGAGTTTGCCGCAAGTAATACTTCCGAGATAAGGAAGCTGGAGCACATTACATCCCATCTTGCTCGGTCTGTTGAACATTCTGAGCGGGAGGACCAGGTTGTCTTCCCTGAATTGCTGCGGCGAGGTTTTCCCGGTCCGGGGGAGATAATTTCCTTACAGCATCAGCAGCTTGGTGTCCGTATAGAAGAGTTGCAGCAGTTAGTCTGGGCGGTAGACCAGGTAGCCTTCGATGCATTCAAGGCTCGGCTGCAGCAGTTGGTAGAGTATATTGTTCCGGTGATGAAGCGACATATCTTCATCGAGAACAATTTGATTCTGCCGCTGGCTCTTGAACTTATCGAAGACCCGTTGTGCTGGGCACGGATGAAGGAAATCTGTGATGACATTGGGTACTGCGGCTACGATGCCTGCTAACTTCATGCCGATAGCTACATATCGAAATTCTTCCTTTAACAGTGGGCGAAAGAGCTAAATCGGTATGGATATCTTGTCACGCCGCAGGTTGTGCACGCGAAACTGCCGAGGAGGCATCCCTGCCAGCTCCTTGAATGTGCGGGTGAAGTAACTCTGGTTGCAGTAACCTACCTGGAAGCAAATTTCGGTGCAGTTCTGGCTGGTGGCAAGGAGAAGCTGTTTTGCCCGTTCGATGCGGACACTTGTGAGATACTCAATGACAGTGATTTGCATTTGCTCTTTGAATAGGTGAGCAAGGCGGGAAACACTTAGGTGACATGCTTTTGCGACCTCTGCCAGAACGATGGGTTTTTCGTAATTTGCATCGATGTAGTTTATAGCTGGTTGTATCTGTGTCACTTTTTTTGCGTCCTGTGAGCTATAAACCAGTTCAATAAACTCATTCAATGCTGCCCCAATCCATGCACACAGGTCCTCCTGAGAGGTAAACTGCATGATTTTCGTGACGTAACTGAGATTTTTTTCGAGCATAGTGTTTACATCGACGCCCCCTTCCACCGCGCTCCTGCTGAGAATACTTAATAGTTCTATGACGCGGGCTTTGAGTACTCCAAGCTCCCCAGGGTCGTGGAAAAGTATTGTACCGAGGATGGAGTTGAGTATTTCTCTGGCGCCGGTACGGTCGCCTATTTTCACCTTACTCATTAGCTCGCGTTCACTGTCAAGCGGATATCGCCAGTCAGTACCAAGCTTTTTTTTCTCAAGTATATACTCTCCTATTTCAGCCTGTTGCTGCGATTGATACCGTCGCCAGCGAATAACTCGTGGGTCAAACCCACCGACTTCATATAGTAAATCAAACAGGAAGTCAGCGGCCCTCTGTATTTTCTTGCCTGAGATTACTTCGAGTTTTTTTATGGCTGAGACAAGTTCGCCATGTTTTACGCGGACACCGGTGAGACGCTTTTGTATTTCTTTAATTAGTACCTTCGTAACCGGCTGCCAGAGACACTTGCCAAAGTACATACCGCCCAGAGCAGTATCGCGGTCCATAATTGGAATACAAACAAGAACAATTCCCGCATGACAGATGCAGATATATGACTGACCGGTCTCAATGGCAATAGCCAGACTTCTTCGCCTCTCTGCGTTACAGCGTTTCAAGCCTGTGGAGCTCGAACGAACCACTCGGCAGAATTCCGGATGACAGTCGCCACTGCAAAGACTCTTTTGCATTGCCCCTTTAGAATTGGTACATTCCAGACCCAAACGAAAGTGTCTTTGGAAGGAATCTGCTATTTGCTCGAATTTATTTTTACCCAATGCTTTTGCAAGCGACGGTGCCTTAGTCATATAAAATCCTCATAATCGCTCCTGCGGCCACTACAGGGCCTCAAAAGGCGTGTAGCAAGATAGTGTTATTGTACCAGATAGCAAGATAGTGCAAAAGCAAAAAAATACCTTGAGTGGCCGAAAACTCGGCTGCACAAGCTCATAGCGCAACACAACCAAAGATATCTGCGTGCACAGAGAAGTTGAAAAATACGCGTTTGCTTTATCCGGTCAGGAAGTCTTGTGGTCGAGGAATCCCTCGAGTTTTCGTGCGCGTACAGGGTGTTGCAACTTTCTGATGGCCTTGGCCTCGACCTGGCGGACTCGTTCGCGTGTGACTTTGAAGATTCGGCCGACTTCTTCGAGTGTATAAGTGTAGCCGTCGCCGATACCGTATCGCAGCTTAATGATTTCTCGCTCACGGTAGGAAAGTGTCTTCAGAATCGAGTCGATTCGTTCTTTGAGCATTTCCTGGGTAGCCGAAGCGACAGGCGAATCGATATCATCGTCTTCAATGAAGTCGCCGAAGTAGCTGTCATCACTGTCGCCAATCGGGCGGTCGAGGCTAATAGGATGCTTCGAGATTTTCAGCACTCGTCGTGTTTCTTCGATGCTCATCTCAGCTTCTTCTGCGATTTCCTCCACAGTTGGTTCGCGGCCGAGTTTTTGGGTAAGGGTCTTGCCGGCATTGCGCAGACGGCTCATAGTTTCTATCATATGGACCGGTATTCGAATAGTCCTGGCGTGGTCTGCGATGGCTCTGGTTATTGCCTGGCGAATCCACCACGTAGCGTAAGTGCTGAACTTGTAGCCTCGGCGGTATTCGTATTTATCAACGGCTCTCATCAAGCCGGTATTGCCTTCCTGTATGATATCCAGAAAGCTCAGGCCCCGATTGCGGTATTTCTTGGCAATTGAAACAACCAGTCGCAGGTTTGCACTCGATAGGTCTCTTTTCGCCTCTTCATACTGGTCGAAGAGTCTATCAATGGTTCGCAGACGTTTGTCAAGCTGCTTGGGTAATTCCATGACGAGGTCCTGCAGACCCTGCAATTCCTGTTTTACAGCTTCTATGTCTTCGACAGTGTATTCGCCGTTGGGTCCGTTCTCTATGATACGCTCAAGCTGGTGCATCTTTTTGCTGATTCCGTGTAGTTTGCTTTTCATCGGCTGAATTCTGCTGGTCCTCAGACTCAACTCTTCGAGCAAGGTTGCCATTTTGCGCCTGCTTCGATAAAGTTTTTTGAGGACCGACTTGGTCTTGTCCGGGTCCTTTGCAGGGGCCATTTCCACAAAGAGTTCCTGGTTTATCTTGAGCAGTTTATTTATAGTGGACAGGTTTGAAGGCAACCGTCTCTTGATGACACCGCGAACAAGATTTTCCGCAGTGCTGATTTTCATTGTCCGGTCGAATGACATAGTCCCGTCGTCAACCTTCTGTAGTATCTCGACAGAATTGCGGGCGCAGTAGTCGCTCTCCAGCATTTTTCTTCTAAAAGCCATCCTTGACAATTCAATCTTGCGAGCAAGAGATATCTCATCTTTTCGTATGAGCAGTGGAATCTCGCCCATTTGAGTAAGATACATCCGTATAGGGTCGTCTATCCGGCGCGAGGTCTCGCCAATGAGCTCCTTCTCTAAAATCGCGTCCACCTTACTACTATCTTCTTTTGCGAGCTCCTCCTCAGGAGCGTCAAAATCTTCGGACTCATGTTTCTCGACATCGGCTTCATCCATTAGAGTGATGCCCAGCTCGTCGAGTTTGGAAAGTATTTTATCGAGTTCTCCAGGACTGACCGTTTCTTCAGGCAAACGGTCGTTCATCTCCTCATAGGTGAGATACCCTCTTTTCTTGCCCTCATCGATAAGAGTCTGAATGACCTGCTCGATATTTTTCGGCTGCTGTTTACTTTCGATGGGTTCAGCATCGGGCCTATTTGCCCTGAGTTTCTTTCCTGCCACGTTTATATTCCTCTAAAAAACATATTAAAACCTTATCGGTCAAACCATCCCCAGGCTATGAGGATTTCCCTTTTGAGCCTTTTCGGCAATATCCTTTATATCTACTTTCGAATCTTCAGTTTCGGCTGTTCGGTCTTTGAGGTCATTAAGGCATTTCTCGAAAGCTGTAATTGCATCGTCAAGCCTTTTTTTGTAATTGCCCTTTTCCTGACCGGCTTGTTGCATACTGACAATGGCACTGCTTAGTTCAGGTTCTTCCACCTCAGCAAGAATCTGAGCCAATGATGTTTGCAGATTCTCTTTAAGAACAGCGAATATAGCGTCCGCTATCTGTCTTAAAACCGAGACATCAAAATCCGTAGGCTGAACTTTGTCCTTTACGACTTCAAACAGAGCCGGTTCGTTGAGCAGTACCTCTATAATCTCACGCTGAGCCGCGGCAAAAAGCCCGCTTCCCAGGTCAACACTGAAAACTTTCTGGTTCTTTAAATGATAAGCATTAGTCCGTTGGGCTGCTCGCAGCCGCTGATTGAGTTGCGAGTTAATGGCGGCAGTATCGGTACCGACGATTCGGGCAAGGCGGTTGACTATTATGCCCTTTTCAATCGCGCCGATATTTCCTGAACCCATTGCCGTAGCAATCGACTGGATGAACTCGGTAACAGCAACTTTTCGCCCTGCGATTGTGTCGTCGGTATCAAAGCTGCTCAGGAGCCGCGCCCATTTGAATTCAAAAACATCAGTGGCCTTTGAAAGTAATTCCGTAAAAGCATCCGTACCCCAGGACAACAAAAACTCACATGGGTCTTTACCTTCGCCAACAGAGGCAACTTTAATGTCAATTTGCTGAGCGAGGCACAGCTCAAGTGCGCGGTTTGCTGCAGCTATTCCGGCGGTGTCACTATCGAAAATAACAATAATAGTCTTGGCGTATCGCTTGAGCATCCGGGCATGCCCTTCGGTCAGACTTGTGCCCAGAGTTGCCACCACGTTATTAAAACCATATTGATGAGCCATGATGACATCAGTGTAACCTTCAACGACGATCACGTTTCCGGATGAGCCTATCGCGTGTCGAGCCTGCTGCAGACCGTAAAGGCAATTGCTCTTGTCAAACAACGCGGTGGTAGGCGAATTAATATATTTTGCGCCCAGCCCGTCGAGCGTCCGACCGCCAAAACCGATAACCCTGCCGGTAACATCGGTGATGGTAAACATCAGACGGTTTACGAATTTGTCTGAAAGTGAACCGCCCTGCCGGACAACAAGGCCGGCGGCAGAAAGTAAATTCTCGTTTATCTTTGAACGTTTTGCAGTTGCGACTAATTCGGCGCCGCCTGGGGGCGCATATCCAATGTGCCATGTCTTAATACTCTCGGCAGTAATACCTCGCTGCGTCAAATACTCGGTGACGTGATGAGCATTTTCGTTGCCGAGCATTTTCCGGAAGAATTTGTCCGCCCAGGTATTGACCCTGGCAAGGTCATTCGGATTTGCATCGGGAATCTGGCCTGGTTTTGACGAAGTTGTTCTTCTTGGTTTTATCTGTATGCCCGCACGTTGGGCGAGCCTTTCGACGGCTTGGGCGAATGTGAGGCTCTCGCGCATTTGCAGGAACTTGAAAATATCACCGCCGGCGCCACAGGCAAAACACTTGAAAATCTGCTTGGTCGGATTGACGTAGAGACTTGGCCGGTGGTCCTCGTGAAATGGGCATAAGCCCACCATTTCCCTGCCCTTCTTTACAAGGTTCAGGTGTTCGCCGACCACCTCGACGATATCGCAAGCCTGTTGTATTCGGCTGATAGTAGCCTGGTCAAAAATTAAGGCCATGAACGCTCAATCACGGATTTTAATCAAATTCTGCTTCGCCTCCGCTACATATATATAGGGCGTTTTGCCAAAAAGTCAAATTTCCCATAAAAACAAGCGTTTTGAGGCCCTAAAAGCCAGTTTTGCCTAAATGGACAACCGGTCTACTGCCACTTTGGGGTAGTGGGTCAGTTTCACCTGCCCATAATATGTCCATCTTTAGGGGTAGGTTTATGACATTAGAAGAATTGAGACACAAGGAAAATATCGCATTAAAACAGGCTTTTGCTTATGTCAAAAAGGTAAACCCCATAACCATAATTATTCCCCCTACTGAGGGCGCAGATACATTAGAGCTTGTGGAAGAAGTCCGTAAACTGCGTAAAAAACTGGGTGTAGACTAACTATCCATTACAAGGTGGCATGTACGCTTTGATTATTTCTTGTTCAATAGCGAGGCGTTCATCTTCGGTTGAATTTGGCATAAGATGAGTAGCAACCAACAGTTTATCTTCACTGCCTGCTTTAGATATCCAGCAATCACGCTTTTTATGGGAAGAAAAACCCCTCTCGCTCATATTGCCGGATTGTCCAATATAGACAAGTTTGTAATTGGGGCCAAGAATAGTCTGTACGGCACGAGTAGCATAAATAGCATAAATACCAGCCCCACAAGGTGGTTTCCAGTCACTAAGGGATACTGGACCAACAAATGCGTAAGTGCATAACAAGGTAGACATAACGTTCTCCTTTCCCTAAAAAGAGTAATTTGACGTAGAATATAACAAGTTTATTGTTCTTTGACAAGTCCATAATCACCTGTAATAATTAGCCTTGACAAGCCCCTTTTGCCGATGTATAGTGTAAGTATGCAAGAGCGGTCAAGAAAAGGTCGAAAAGACGTAAATCAGCTTGCCAAGTCCATTGTGGACAGTGCTACTGATGAGGCCGAGATAATCAAAAAGGCCGTTTCGGAAGGGAAAAACCCTGCTGCTGTCTTGCTCGGAAGACGCGGGGGTCTCAAGGGAGGAAAAGCCCGCGCAGCCAGCTTATCGGCCCAAAAACGCAGCCAGATAGCCAAAAAAGCGGCTAATAAGCGTTGGCACACCAAATAATTCAAAGATTTCCCGAATAAAACCCTTCTCTTTTTCCGAAAATACTCGTATAATATAAGAGTTGATAAGCTTTAGGGATAATCACTATGCATTCTAAAGTACCAAAATCGCTGTTGTTGCGCGCCTGTGTTTATAGGTCTTCTGACGCTAAAAGGATTTTTGTGGCTCATTGTTTAGAGCTCGATTTAATCGGACAAGGGCGCACTCCCAAAGATGCTCTATGTGAGCTCATTGAATCCATTGAACTTCAGATAGAGGCTTCTGAAGAAGCTGATTGCCAGTTATTCTTTGCAGCTCCAGCGGGGGTTTGGCAAAGGTACAAACAGGCCAAAAACGCTGGACGTACAATTATGCAAATGATTGTCAATCAGGCCCAAAGCTCTTTTGCTTCTCCAGGCCATACACTCCCTGAGTTTGAGAATGTATTAGCAACAATTAATGTTCCACAGCAGTATTTATCTCCTGCGTCTGTTTAATGGCCCTTCCCAAACAGCTTCCATTTCGAGAACTAAAGAAGAAATTAAGACTCGTAGACATCGAATGGTATCCAAGTCGCGGCAAGGGCTCCCACGGTACATTTCGTGGTGAAGATGTTGGTGGCAAAATGCGGAGCTATCCTATTCCACATAGCCAACACAGAGAAGTTGACCGAAACTACCTAAAAGGCATATTGCGAAGATTTGGATTAGGCGAAGACGTTTTAATGGATTGAGACCGCAAAAATTTTTACTTTTCTCTGATTTTCCCTCTTGACTTTGCTTGACCGCTCAAGTATACTGGTCAGTTAGACGATAAGGATATTATGAATCGACTGACCAAAACAAAGCGTGTTCAAGTCATATCTGCCCTTGTAGAGGGCAATTCTATCCGTTCTACGGTCAGAATGGCCGGCGCAGCCAAGAATACGGTTGTTAAGCTGTTATGCAATGCCGGTCGAGTCTGTGAGGACTATCAGGACAAGGTGATGGTGGATTTGCCCTGCAAGCGTGTCCAAGTCGATGAGATTTGGTCGTTCTGTTATGCCAAAGAGCGTAACGTGCCCGATGAGTACAGGGGGCAATTTGGCTATGGTGATATATGGACTTGGGTAGCCTTAGACGCTGATACTAAGTTAGTGCCGACTTGGTTAGTGGGCAATCGTGGTGCTGAGACAGGGCGGGCAATTATGGACGATTTAGCCCACAGGCTCAAAAACAGAGTACAGTTGACTACAGACGGCTACAACGCTTATCGCAAGGCCGTTAGAGGGTCTTTTGGGTCTGATGTAGACTATGCACAGCTTATGAAGATATACGGCCCACTTGATGAACATGCAAAGTTTCAAAGAGACAGCAGTATAGGTGTCGTTGGTTGTAGTCAGGCGGTAATGTGGGGCAAACCGGATATAAAGCATATATCAACCAGCTTTGTTGAACGCCAAAACTTAACAATGCGCATGAGCATGAGACGGTTCACAAGGCTAACAAACGGATTCAGCAAGAAGGTAGATAACCTAAGCTGTGCAATAGCCTTGCACTTCATGTACTACAATTTCTGCCGCAAGCACAAGAGCTTAGGTGTTAGTCCTGCAATGGCGGCAGGAATAAGCGACTATCTATGGGAAATTGAAGATATTGTAGAACTTATCGAAGAAAGTGAATCAAACTAACCCACCACCCACTTTGGGGTGGTGTGCGACCGATAGTAACTCAGTCTGGTTGTATGATTTTCAGCGCTTTTTGAAGAAGTTTCCGGGCAGGTTTTTGACCAGGCCTTTGAGTTGCAGACAGATTAGTGCAGACTGTGCGTTGCCTGAAGGCAGTTGAGAAGCAGTAATAACATCGTCCAGATGAATCGGCTCAGTATTTAATGAATCAAAAACTTGTTTCTCGTGATGGCTAAGCGCGAGTGTTTGTGCGATGGTGATTGGCGGTTCAATTTTTTGCTTAGCCTGGGCCTGTGCGGCGGCGGCATGGTCTTTGAGCTGGTCGCCGATGTAGCCGAGAGTTTCCAGAATATCTTCAACCGATTCAACCAAACGAGCCCCCTGCTTCAATAGTTGATGCGGTCCTTTGGCTAAAGGTGAATCGATTTTACCTGGCACGGCCATAACTTCGCGATTGTAATCCAGGGCTGCCGATGCGGTGATAAGTGCCCCGCTACGATAGGCAGCCTCAATTACAATAGTGCCCAGTGACAGGCCGGCAATAATTCGGTTTCGCGGCGGAAAGTTTTCGGCGAGCGGCTCATACTTTAAGGGCAATTCGCTTATACAGGCTCCCGATTTTGAAATAAATTGAGCAAGCTTATCATTCTCGGGCGGAAACACATTTGCCAACAATCCACAACCCTGCACCGCGATTGTACGTCCTTCGGCTGCAAGTGCTCCGTGATGCGCGGCTGTATCAATTCCTCTGGCCATGCCTGATATTATTGTAAAGCCGCTTGCGGCAAGCATGTGTGCCAGCCTGGCGGCCTGTTCTCGGCCGTAGGTACTGCATCGCCGTGAGCCGACAATAGCAACCGCCAGGTTGTCTCTTGTTTCGAGTGTTCCTTTGACATAAAGCACCGGCGGCGGGTCATGGATTCCTCGCAGCAATGTTGGGTAGCGGTCGTCCTGTAGATGGACCAGCCAGATGCCAAGTCCCTCAGCGAGTGACAATTCCGCTTCAGCATCGAATTTGTCACGGGTGACAGCTATTTGTTGAGCGGTTTTTTGACCTATTCCATCAACTCTGATTAATTCAGCAACGGATGCACCCAACGCGCGGTCAACAGAACCAAAATGTACGAGTAGTTTTGCAAATGTAACCGAGCCGACGCCGTCGGCGCGGATAAGACACAGCCATTTGTCAATATCGAGTGAGTTCCGCATTGCAGAGAAACATAGCGGTATTGCAGGGTAAGTCAACGAAAAAAAGATGGCTGAGTGGGATAGCTGAGGAATTATTTAATCAGAACCGGCTGGACGTACACGACAAGATGCTTCTGGTCATGTGGCGGGATTTAGAGTTGATTGGCATTGATAAGGATACACTTGTACAGGTAGCCCCCCTTTCAGATGTACCGCTTAAGACCGCCCTGAAGCTGCTTCTCAATGCGGCAGCAAGCCGAAATGTAATGTTCGATTATACTGTAGTCGATGGTATGATTGTCATAGCTAAAACGAAGCCGACTCTTTCGAAATTCGGTCCTGAGATGTGGGTATACGATGTTACGGATCTCGTACAGCCCCCTGCTGAAGCACCGTTGGAGCGTTAATGCCCAGCAGGTTCGTAGGATATCATTCCAGATAAGTCAAGATAATCGATAATGGATATTGCCTGCCGCAAATACAATAAGTATTCCTTATGAGGTAATAAGCATTGCTTATGTTATAATTATTTTCTCAGGGTGTGAACAAATATATATAGCTCAACGTAAGTCCTTAAGAAATCAGAAGCTGCGCTACTAAAATGATTGATTCTGTACGGTTTTAGGCACATGTTAGGGGGTTGGTTTGACTTGGGAGTAGCATTTTGCTACAATTAACTACTTATGGCTAAAACGGTGAAAAGGACAACTAAGAAGCAAGGTAGGAAAAGTACGGCTAAAGTCGCCCAGGTAAGGAGCAAAAAAGCGTTCCGAACTTATGACGAGGCTAAGAAGTACTTGTGCTCGCGTACGGACTATGAAAAAGAAACGCGTGTTCGATACAACAAGACGACCTTCAATCTGACTCGGATGGAAAAGCTGCTCCGGTTGCTGGGCAATCCACATAAGAAGCTTGATACCGCTCATATAGCCGGTACTAAGGGCAAGGGCTCAACAGCAACTATGCTTGCCAAAATGCTCGAATCCAATGACTATCGCGTCGGGCTTTACACTTCGCCGCACGTGCTTGATTTGCATGAGCGGATTGTTGTTGATTCAAAGAAAATTGCAAAAAGCCAGATGCTTAAACTTATCAACAGGATTCATGCACCGGTGGAGAAACTTTCCAAGACCGACTCACCGAGCTTTTTTGAAGTTATGACGGCACTGGCGTTTATGCATTTCGTCGATGAAGAAGTTGATATCGCGGTTATCGAGACCGGACTCGGCGGCAGGCTGGACAGCACCAACGTAATTAAGCCGCATGTGGTAGGTATAACAAGCCTGAGTATTGACCATCAGGGCCAGCTTGGTGATAGCATTGGTTCAATTGCAGCCGAAAAGGCAGGTGTTTTTAAGCGCGGCGTTCCGGTTATCTCGGTCGAGCAGGAACCGGCGGCCATGAAGGTGCTGAAATCAGAAGCACTCAAGATGAAAGCTCCGCTTATGGTTACGGGCAAGGACATTGATTTCTCGCACCGTTTCGAAACAAGCCGCGAAGACGGTCCGCACACGCGGATTTGTCTGACGACCCCGAACAGCAAATTCGAGCATCTGCGTGTGCCGCTTCATGGAACACACCAGGCTATAAACTGCGGTCTGGCGCTTGCGATGCTCGATAAGCTAAAAGAAAGCGGCTATACAATCGACACTGAAAAGGCCGAGAGAGGTTTGAAGGAAGTATCCCTCTTAGGTCGTATGGAAATGGTCTATGATAATCCGCGGATTCTGATAGATGCCGCCCATAACGCCGCCAGCATCCGTGCTCTGATACATGCCATTGGACAGAATATCCCGTATGATTCGATGGTGGTTATTTTCGGGTGCAACGTAGATAAAGACATCGACGGAATGCTGAACCAATTGCAGTATGGCGCTGACAAGGTAATCTTTACTCGGAGCAATTCCGCCAAGGCGGCCTGGCCTGAGGATTTGGGCGACCGCTACAACGAAATATGCGGCAAGATGTATCAGACGGCCCTTAGCCTTCGCGAAGCTCTGCGACTGGCCGAAAGTGCTATCGACAAAGAAGATTTGATCTGCATAACCGGCAGCTTCTACCTGATTGGCCAGGCAAAGCTGATGCTTTCACATCGCAAGTAATTGACTACTCAGACGTTCATGCCGGAGATGGAAGTCTCAAAAACCATTTTCCCGTCAACCACGCCCTGCACGTCAGTGGAAAACTTCCTGCTTTTGATAGCCGTGATGTGACCGAGGATGTAAAGTCTTTTACCAGGAGATACCGGCGCGCGAAACCTTGCCGATTCGATGCTTGTAAAACCAATGAAACCCTTAACCTCGAAAACTCGCTTGACGTAAAAGCACAACAATTGCGCTGCGGCTTCAATCATAATAACGCCGGGCATCAACGGTCTGTCGGGAATATGCCCTCTAATCCAGAATTCGTTTTCCGTGACGTCTTTATATCCCAGAATCAGCCGTGGTTCTTTATCGTACCAGATAATGCCGTCGAGATGCTGCATCTCATAACGCTGCGGATTTTCCTTTTCAATTTCCGCGCGAGTGAAAGCCAGTTCACTATTCAAATCAATTTTGGAAAGGTCGAACAGCAACGATGGAGGCATTTGGTACCCTCTAATAGAACCCCAATAGCGCAAAAGTCAAAATACCAGACCAACACCATCAGACTTTCGTTGCCCTGGCATTATGCTTACAAATACTACAAATTCGATTCAGCTCTCGGTGGGCCTAATCAGTCGATCTAATCTCGAGGATCCTGTTGCGAACCGTCTGAGCAGCCTGCTTTACAGACTGCATCTGTTTACGCACACGCGTACCCGCAGCCTTGTTACCGCCCTCGGCCTTGCTGATATCAGCTTCGCACTCGACCACCATTGCCTTTAAGTCTTCATATTCCTGCATTTGCTTTTTCCTCCACGCTTAAATCGTTAAAAACAAACAGAAAACTACCCCTCATGCTTTTCTTTGTCAAAGAAAAATCCTCATTTTTCGGCCGAAAAACGATTTTTATGTCACTTTATTCGAACAATTTCATGGTAAGCTGGGCAATTCTCCGCCCTCGCCGCTGGCACTGCTTCTCTACACGGTCGTCCGGCTTGCCGATTGAGATAGGCCCGTAATGGTCGCCCTGTGGGTCGCCCTGGACTATAAGTCCTGATATTAAAAGGGCTTCGAGCATCCCTATTACCGTCGTCTCATTGCCGCCGCCGATGTTGGCTGCACTGCTGAACGCCCCGCCGACCTTACCGTCCAGATTGCCATGGAAGCTCACAGTCTCGTCAATTAACTGTTTTAGGGGCCCTGCCATTTGGCCGTAATATGTCGGCGAACCGAGCACAATTGCCTCATATTCGACTAAATCTTTGGCCTTGACCTTCTCGACGCTCTTGCACCCGGTAGAAAGACCCTCATCATTCATCGCACCTGCGATAAGCTCCGCCATCTTCTTCGTATTGCCGCTTTTCGAATAATAAATCACTATACCCTTAGCCATTTCCTATTTCCTTCCACATTCAAAATTCTACATTCGATATTCGTCAATCTTTCCGTCCTCTACCCCCCGCTCTCTGTTTTTCTGCTCAACGTTGAACATTCGACATTGGAAGTTCGATGTTTATTATCCTGATTTTCTGTTCCTCTGATATCCTTCTTCCTCTTCTCCCGATTCCCTGATAGCCTTTTTTCCTTTTTCTTTTTTAATCGGTGTTAATTCTCTGCGCTCTCAGCGTTCTCTGCGGTAAAATTTTATTTTTTCAGCGGTATCACTTCAGGCTGGGCGAATCCTTCTGGTATTTGCACTTCAAAGACCTTTGCTTCAATAGCTTCATTCAACGACGCTTTCAGAAATGATATTTCATATACATCCTCTTCAGTAGTAAGCGTTATCATCCTCGCCGGCAGATATAGTTTCTTATCAATCCAGAAATCAATCCATACCCAGTCGTCCTTGTAAGCCGAATCCGGCTTGACCTCCATATGCAGTCGAATCAGGTCATTCGCCTCAGCAGCATTTGCATCCGACAGGGAAATTATGAATTCTTTGCGAAGTTTGTCCGTCCCCGTAAAACCCACAATCGGCAGATGCTCGCTGAGCAAATCAAACGCATCGATACTCTCGTTTTCTTTAAGCTTATTAGGGTCTATCAACTGGTGCTTCTTGACTTCCTTAAGCTGATGGTCAACCCGCGTCAGCCATATCCCGTCAAAGAAGAATTGCTCTTTGTATTTTTCCTCCGGCTCATCATCCTGCTTGAGCGTATTGAAATCTACCCGCAGCAACGACTGCTTCTTGTCCCGAAGATACCACATCCTTCCTGTTCTCAGCGTCTGAGAATCAAACAAAGGCTGGCGGGACAGATGTTCGAGTGCACATTGATATGTTTGTATCTCACCGGCTCTATCATTGAGCCTGACAAGAATCTCATCGACCGGGTCGGCAGGTGCTTTCTCATTCTCTGCCGCCTTAACCGCCTGTGGTGAGCCTGTCCGCACTGAGCTTGGTCGAAGTGTCGAATCCGCCTGTGGTGAGCCTGTCGAATCCGCCTGCGGTGAGCTTGTCGAATCCGAACACCCCTGCCCGAAACACAGGCCGCCTAAACAAAAAAACACTATGACCGTTCTTGTTACATGATACGGCACATCTGATACAACTATTCGCGCTGCTCGTGGCATAAACAGTATTAACGTACCGCCACGAACTATTGTCAACCCCAAATTGGGGACTGTCCCCTATTTATCTTATTGTTTGATAGTGTTAGCATTCTTCTTAGAGTTGGTGTTTTGGTTTCTGTTTCTTCTTTTGTTGTTGCTAGTTGTGGGATTATGCCTTGGTTATATTGAGGCATTCCATAATTCTGAGGTAACACTACTAAACGAGCTACTTTTACTTTCTTTGCTTTGTCGCCGTAGAAGTTTTTGATTGCTGATTCCTGCCATGCTGCTAGATATGGGCCTTCATGTTCAGAGGTAAATACTTTTGAGATTGGGTTTCCATCTTCAGTCATCCACCAATATCCAGCTGGAATTGCCAAATCTTTAAAGTTGACTATCCTATCAAAATTTAAATCACCCTCTAAATAGTTTTCACCTTCTTCAGTTGTTTGTAACCATTGAGAGTGTATAACATCAATATCAAAATAATCATTCTGTCCATCTAGTTTTCCAACTCCATTTGGGCCTGCACTATCTCCAGAAAGATTTGGAGGGGTTGCGACCATCCAAATTGCGTAAGTTTCATCTTGTTTATTAACTATATCTGGTAAAGTAATAAAAGTCCATACTCCAGGAGTCTTATCTATATTATAGATAGTATTAGAATCTGCTTTATCATAAGCAATAACTTTTCTATGTTCTAATCCATTTGCATCGTTAACAATAGCTTCTATCTCGTTACTTTTTGGGCCTGCTATGCTTCCTTTGACACCAAAGTAAACTTCCCATCCAGCGTTGTGGGGTGGTTTTTTACTTGTAGCCATTTTGTTAGCGTCATTTGGTTCTTGTGTATGGATTGTTAGATTATCAGGGGCAGGATTAAAAGGATTTGGGCCTGATATCCAATCCCAATCCTCTCCAAGAACATATCTCTCAAAAAAAGTGTCTCCTGTAATTAAATTAAGAACTGGGTTACTCATATAATCATAGTTAGAACCATTCCAACTCACATTATTTACCTGTATTTCTACAGCATCGGCAGCATAAGCGTTTGGTGCTGATTCATGAAGGGTATATCCTCCAGCACCAAGACCAATAACCATAATAACTTCTTTAGGATGGTTTTTAACAGAATTCCAAGTGCCTTTACTAAATTTAGCAAGTTTTTCTAAAGTATCTTTAATTCTTTCTTTCATCGTAACTAAGGATAAATAGGGACAGTTCCCAATTATTGCGCCAAATATCAAAGAAATAGTGCGCTCCTTCGTTTTTTTCTCCGATTATTTTACTTCGCTCCTTTGGCTCAAACTTCAGGTATTTTACCAGAAAACAAGATAGCAAACAACTCAAAAACAGAAAAAAACCACCCCAGCTTTTCCGCCATGGAATCAAAGGTGTCCCCTGTCTTTTCCCTGATATCCTGATTTCGGCTCGACTGAGCTCGCCGAAGTCTGATATTCTGCACCCCGGTATCCTGATAACCTGATTTCCTCCCTTCGCCTCGCAACCGATAGCCGTTAGACGAAACGAGCCGCTCAACCGCAACCGCTTGACAGTTTTTCAATTATCTCAAGGATTTCATCGATTCTGTCAATCCTATAATCAGCCTGTTCGGCAAACTCATCCGCCTGCTCATGATTAGCCAGCAAAACCGCAACTGCTCCCGCCGCCCTTGCACACTGAATATCAAACAGATAATCACCCACCATCAAGGTATCTTTCGGCTGGACACCGAATCGCTCACAAAGCTTAACCACCCCATAGGCATCAGGCTTGACCGGCCCGTCTTCTCGCCCAACTACAGCATCGAATTCCAGTCCGTGTTTGGCAGCAACTGCCCATGCATTGGCCGTCCTGTTGCGAGTGAGTATCCCAATCTTAATTCCCAGTTTTCTAAGTTCATCAAGCGTCTCAGCCGCACCTTCATTTAGCTTAGATTCATCAACACCCTTCTGTTCATGGTAATGTAGTATCTCTTCGGTTTGCCGCTGCCTTTGGGGCGACATCCTCTGCATCGCTTCCCATACAGGCCCGTCCTCATGGGTCAGACCCATTTCAGCACGGATAGCGTCGAAATCAAAGAACGGCTGAGTGATGGTCCCGTCCAGGTCAAAGATAACAGCTCTTATAGCCATAAGTCGTTCTACTCGCTCCTGCAAAGCAGGTTCACAAAATACTTTCCAGGCCTGGTCAGTATCTTGTTCTTGCGAATGATTACCCCTGTCGGCCTGTACAATTTCTCGTTGGATATATTAACTGTCTTGAGTGACCCCGCCGCAACCTCCTGCTCAACTGATGTTTCAGGCAATATACTTACCCCGGAATTAAGCTCAACTGCTCGCTTGACTGTTTCAATGTTGTCGAATTGCATCGCAGGCTGAATGTTCAGCCCGTATCTTTTAAAAATGCTGTCAATCCACGCCCGTGTTGGTATCTCTTCCTCAAATCCAATAAACCGTTCAAATTGAAGAACACTCAAGTCCACCTCATCATCCCCAGCCAGAGGATGACGTGTACTGCAAACCAATACAAGAGACTCATTCTGGAAATCACACACATCAAGTCGCCTGTCTCTCTTTGGAATCGCCACCAGACCGATATCAACCTCACCGGTCAAAACTCTCTCATATATCGTCTTTGCGCTGAGGTATTCTAAATGAACATGTACTTCGGGATAGCGAACCATAAACTTCTTAAGGTACTCCGGCAGGGTGTGCATCCCGATACTGAAAATCGCCGCAACATTCAGCCTTCCGGTGCTGGCGTACTTGAGAGCATTAAGCTCACTTTGCAGCTCCTCATATCTTGCTATAATATCCTTCGCAGCAACGTGGACTAATTCACCTTCTCTTGTAATTTCAATAGGTCTTTTCTTGCGGTTGACAAGTTGACATTTTAAGATAGCCTCTAATTGAGCGAGCTGTTGAGAGACCGCCGATTGACTCAGAATGTGCTGCTCGGCGGTCTTGCTTAAGCTGCGAAGCTCTGCCAGGTCGCGAAATAACTTAAGAGTCTCTAAGTGCATTATAAGGTTTCCTTATATTTACTATTACCATTTAACTATGTACATCTGGGCCTATTGCTGTTAATATTCCGTTTGAAGTAGTCGTCAGTGTCTTCTTGTATAAGCCGTACTTATTATAAGCAAGAACAAAAAAATGTCAACTTATCTTTAATGCTGTGGAGGTTAGAAATGTCTGCAAAAGATGTGATTAATGCTGTATACGAACAGGTGCTCAAACGCAATCCAAACGAGCCTGAGTTTCACCAGGCCGTAAAAGAGGTCCTGGACAGCCTGGGACCAGTAATCGACAAACACCCCGAGTATGTCGAAAATAAAATTCTCGACCGGGTAGTCGAACCTGAAAGACAACTCATGTTCCGCGTGCCCTGGCAGAATGACAAGGGCAATATACAAATCAACCGCGGATTCCGTTTCGAATTCAGCAGTGTCCTCGGCCCATACAAGGGCGGACTGCGATTCCATCCCACCGTTTACGCCGGCATCCTGAAATTCCTGGCCTTTGAGCAGGTGTTCAAAAACTCACTTACCACCCTGCCGATGGGCGCTGGAAAAGGCGGTTCAGACTTTGACCCGAAGGGCAAGAGCGATAATGAAGTCATGCGGTTCTGCCAGAGCTTCATGACCGAGCTGTGCCGACACATCGGCCCGGATACCGACATCCCGGCAGGTGACATTGGCGTCGGCGGTCGCGAGATCGGCTTCATGTTCGGACAGTATAAAAGACTACGCAACGAGTTCACCGGCGTGTTGACCGGCAAGGGTCTTAGTTGGGGCGGCTCGCTCATTAGATCTGAAGCCACAGGATACGGCACCGTTTACTTTGCCGAAGAAATGCTCAAGACACGAGGCGAAGACCTGCAGGGCAAGTTCTGCACAGTCTCCGGTTCCGGCAACGTTGCACAATACACCGTAGAAAAGCTTAACCAGCTCGGCGCAAAAGCCGTCAGCCTGTCCGACTCAAGCGGCTGCATTTATGACCAGTATGGCATCGACGAAGAGAAGCTCGCCTTTGTGATGGAACTCAAGAACATCCGCAGAGGCCGCATCGAAGAATACGCCAAGAAATTCGGTTGTGAATACCGTCCCGGCAAACGCCCATGGGACATCGAGTGCGATTGTGCAT
>SDBV01001628.1_pt1 | contig 33823 bp, 53 predicted proteins | sample 2277081 | NCBI WGS metagenome assembly SDBV01 (sample SAMN10402039, study PRJNA504765) | marine sediment metagenome | isolation source: marine sediment core GS10_PC15, 223 cmbsf | place: Arctic Ocean: Southern Knipovich Ridge | collected 2010 | reverse complement strand
TATCCAGGGTTGTAAATACGCTGTGACCCGTTCCTTTCAATCGGTTCCCATCCCTCTTTTAAATCGCTCATGATGTCCCCTTGTGCGTATTTGATTCCTCGACAAACATCTTCATCGTGTCAATTTCCTGCTGCGATTGCTCTGGCTGCGCGGGGGGTTGAGGCCCATTGTCGAATGAAACCTTGTAATTACCCTCAAGCACTTTTAGATAATTGGTGGTGCTCGCCATTAAAAAATCAAACGTATAAAATAGCTTTGGATACTTTTCGCACATCTTGAGGATTTCCAGCCAATCAAAGGCTTTCTCTTTTTGCCTAGCCTTGATGTTTGCAATCCGTTTATCGCTCATCGCTTTAATCTCTGGCCACTTATTCCGATGGGCAACATAATTCCATGATCGCTTATAATCCTCTGGCTCCTTACCTGGAAAATGTATCTCAGATATCCAATCGTCATTCACACACATTAGGTTTTGTAGTTTTTCTTTAAGACTTTCTTTAACTACTTTCTTTATATGGTGTCCCGATTTAGGACTAGGTTTAGTCCTTTTTTGGGAGTCATTATGTCCCGATTTAGGACTAGTGTCCTTTTTTGGGAGTGCCTTCCATTCGGCATAGCCCTTGTTAATACCAGCCTCACAAGCTTTCATGTCCCGATTTAGGACTAAAATATTCATCACTGATAAATCCAAAACCGTTGAATAACAATGATTGCGCGCAATCCCGGTCATGTCGCTCATGTGATTGTAATTCAGCACAGCAGTTTTCCTCTGGTATCCGTACGTGAAACGGGTAACATAATCGAAAATTTGCGACTGCCTACTGGAAAGCCCAAACCTAATTTTTGCCTCAAGTAATTCATTCGCAATGCGGGTGTATCCGTGTTCAAGCTGAACATCTGCCACTGTCTATTCCTCAGCAAGCTTGCTTATATCAATTTTGAGACCTGTTGTAGTTTCGATCTTGGCAAGATTCTCTGCTGATGGCCTGTACCTGGCACCCTCCCAGTTCCTGTAGGTTTGCATCCTGACGCCAATCATAATGGCCACTTCTTCCTGGGCAATCCCGTTATCTTCTCTCCATGCCCTCAATAACTCTGCTAGGTATTCCATGTTAATCCTTGTTTATGGTTGAGTGTATTTCAATATTTCATACCATAAAGTTAATGTCAAGCCTTTTCTTTCCCTACGGAATTTTCTCTGCGATGGCGGCCAGCAAGGTGTAGATCTGGACAAGGTTAGCCATGATTGATGTTAGCGCGAGGAATATAAAAAACAGCACTCCAAACCTGGAATCAGTAAGCGCGCAAACCAAACCGCATATAAAGAAAAACACCAGTGCGACTATGGTAGGTATATCCATAATTCCCTCCTAATTCAGCTTAGATTTGCTTTCATTGGCTATTTTAAGATACCCATGCATTCGCTGGCATTATCCACGGCTTCAACGCAGTCATGGAAATCCATTAAATTCATGAAGGGAAGAAAAATCAAGAATATAAACACCATAACACCGGCTAGCACAAACAAAGCGATATCGCATTCATGGATTGTTTGAGCGGGGCTTTTCCTGGGTTTATTTCTCGGCATTGACTCGCCGACAGGCTCATAATTTCTTGTTTTCCAACCCTCATTATGATGCAGCGTATACCACCAATTATATCGCGAGTATTCCCCATAATGGCGGTATATCCGTTTCACCAATTTCTTCTTTTCTCTAACGCTGAGATCGGGCCTGCGAATATCAATCACCTCGCTTATTCCGCATAAATCAGATTCTCTGGATGACATTGCCTCTCCCTTTATCGATGATGTGCCCCAGATTTAGGGCCCGCTACCGCCTTCTTCTCATGGCTCTGAAACTCACCAAACCAGATTCTAACGCCATCCCTCTGTGGGGTGCGCTGCTCCCTAAGCTTGATAATATGCCCACCATGCCGCCTAAACGCCATCACAGCAGCCTTAACGTAGCCCTCCGATAGTGGAGGTGCAGGGTGTTCTATTGTGTACATTTTAATCCCTCCTAAGATTGTTTAATCTTTTTTGCAAATTCCTATCTTGTTCCGATAATTCCCATAAATCTGGGCGCTCGTATTGTGCTCCCGGTATGCTATCAGCATCCAAAAAAATGGCTCCGCCCGATTCATCGTATTCAGGGTACTCGTTTTCAATTTCACATCTTGCCTCCCAGCATTCTTTGTGGTAAATCCCAATACCAGACGGCACTGGTTCAGCGCATAGTAGGCAAAACCGACTCATTTTAGTCCCTCCTTGTACTCATCGGTTTTCATGAAATCTTTGATTGCCCTGGTGTAACGTTTGCCTATATTAACATCCCCATCATAGGTTTTTCCCCAATGTTTTAATGCCCATTTTGGATCACTAGATCGGCAGCCAGACTGGATAACCCATTCCCCGTCTATTGTCCAAGCAATTGGTTGAAAACCGCGCGGGTCAAGCATATCAAGCCGATAAACTCCCTCAACTCTCACCAGATTAGCACTCCGCAGATCAGCATCCTGCAGATCAGCACTCTCCAGATCAGCACTCACCAGATTAGCACTCTCCAGATCAGCACTCACCAGATTAGCACTCCGCAGATCAGCACCCCGCAGATTAGCACTCCGCAGATCAGCACCCCGCAGATTAGCACTCCGCAGATCAGCACTCTCCAGATCAGCACTCTCCAGATCAGCATCCTGCAGATCAGCACTCCGCAGATCAGCACCCCGCAGATTAGCACTCCGCAGATTGATTCTAGAAAAATTCACCCGGATTGATAATTTTGCAAGCCAATAAATTGCAAGTTCGATTTGGTATTGTGTGGGCTTAAACACGGCTCTCCTTTGGGTTGATGATTGACTGCGCTAATCCCACTTCACAACCCACCAGGCTGATGGGCCGTAAGCTGAGGTTAAGGTGTGATGTCAATACTCCCGACAGTGTTGCCGTCATTGTCATACAATTCTACTGATTCACCCGGCTCAAGTGGCGGGACAAGTTCAACTACTTCATTCAGAATGTCATTCAACTGCCATCTTGGGTCTTCCCCGAATGTTGCATTGTCCAAATTGATCTTAATCGTGATATCCATCACCTTCTCCTTTGGTTTCTCTATCATGTGAATTGACTTTATTTGGTGCCAGTGATTTTCCGCAATGCCGTATCAATATTGTCGTCATTGCAATAATCACGAAGAGGGATGTAAATTTCATCTTTGCCAGCATGCGCCCATGCATTGTGCTGTTCACCGACAACAACTTTTGAGGCGTGCAACACATCCCAGCGATAGCGCATATCCGATAGACAAGCTTTTGTATATTCAGCATGTGCATTGGGGTGGCGAGCGATAACAGCATTAATTCCACTTTCAAGCATTGCATAATGTTTTGGTGTGATTTCCATTTTCTTCATCCTCATTGTGATTAACTCTTAACTCCAGAATAACACACCACAATCTCTTGTCAACAACTAATTTGCATAAAGATTGGATTAATTACACGACACCCTGTAATGACACATAATAAAATAGGCTTGACAAGGCTAGGTACTCCGTGTAAATTAGAACCATGAATGGAAAACGATTAAAGCAGGCTAGAATAGCCAAAGGACTCACTCAGCACCAGCTTGCTGATAAGCTGGAAGTAGATCCTATGGCCGTATCACGCTGGGAAAGAGAGGTATGCATGCCTAAAATAGGCAGGGTTGCCGGAATGGCCAGCGCCCTGGATGTTACAGTGGGCTATTTCTGGGGCAATAATGACTCATCATTCATTGCAGATATTGAATCCGCGATGAATGAGGTGAAGTCTAATGCAGTCACTAGGCCAACAGAAGGCCGGGTTATAGGGCTGAATGGCATCTGGTATAAATTCATCAAAGGTGAATGGATTGAACTGAAGGAGGAATAATGTGCGGCAAATGCGATTGTTGCGGGTGCTATGTCCAGTTAACGCCAACTGGCGGCGCTAAATTAGATGTAGAGTGCTGGAAGTCTAAAGTTGTGGAGGCGCTTAGCAAATTAACCCCGCAAGACATATACGAGTTGCGGTTGCTTAGTTTGAGCGGTTAACAAAAGGAGACGGCTATGAGGCTGATAACTTGGTGCAGGCTGCGAAGGGCTGAAAGAAACGCCTTCAGGTGGGAGGCATGGCGTGGGAGCACACACCTTTTCCCGCCTCAGTATATGCCAAGATGTCATGATGTCTATGGAGGCATAGGCCGCACCGTTTCTGAATGGGAAGCATGGAAACGTGAGAGAGATAAAGGGAGAGATGGTGAATCTGATAAATTGGTGTAAAGCGCAGCGCGACGAAAAGCGTGGGTACTATGATATTGATTGCTTTAGATGCGGGGATCACCTTGGCATCGTGATGAATGGGTGGAGCGTGTCCGGCGGAATTGTACCGCATGGTATCTGCTGGAAATGCTTTGTGGTTGGGTTTAATAAGATAGAGGAACTGCAGGTAAAATATAGTCACCCCAAGGAGGCCTGAAATGAACATAGCGTTTGCGGCATGGGCAGTAGTAGTGTGGATATTTGCAGGATTTACACTGTCGGTGATAAAAGACAAAGAGTGGGCCGGTGTCATGATCTTTTGCGTTCCCATCAATCCGCTGCTCTGGTATATTCTCTATTTGACTTGGAACTTAGACTTTTAAATCCCCTAAAAAGAAAACCCTTGTAGTAACCTACATTATAGTATAAGGTATCAGGGGTGGCGGGGTGGTGCGTTAATATGTAGGTAAGGTGAGGCTATGAAATACATAATCATACTAGCAATTCTACTGATCCCATCATGTGCAGATGAAAATGAAGACAACACCACACCCACCCTAATCACACCACCAACAGAACAATGCATACCACAATTCCCAGAAATACCAGATACAGGTGACTGGGAATTTAAACCCTACACGTCGCACCATGACAGATGCACAATCATACCCAGAGGAGGATAAAGCAATGTGTCTACCATACCCAGAGCTAATGCCGAATACCGTAGCAAGATCACCTCAAGAAGCACTCAGCCAATACAGAGAATATAAACATAGGGTAAACCAACGAGTGAAATACAATGAGTTGATACGCTTCCTGGCAAAACTTGGTGGAACGCTAACCAGAGATGAAAATAAGCTAGATGGCACCATATCACACACGTTAACACGTGAAGAATGGATGGATGATATCAATGGCGTCACAGAATTAGACGAAGCATGGAGAAGGGCAAACCAATGAAGCAAGCAACCCCAGAGCTACTAAAAGCGCTCGATCTGTTCAAAGAACACAATGCTAGGATATACCAACGGGTAAAGCTTGCTGGGATTATAAACAACATGGATGAGAAGACGCGAAGACAACTGGCCAAGCTTATTAAGCTAATGAGCCCACTCCTCAAGCCAGGCAAAGTAACGCAGCATTGCAAATCACATTAAAAGTGCCTATAAATTAGGCAGACATTTACTCATAAATGAGTTAATGTGCTGAAATATTAAGCAACGGGTTTGCGACAACCTGCCAGCCGGAAACAATTGGAAGGAACGTTATGGCAATGGGAAGACCGGAAGGAGGTATATCTCTTGGCACTGTGCATCATGTCAGAAACGAGCTAGAGACTGTCTACAGGGAGTACAAGAGGGGCGATATAACCACAGAGAATGCCAAGGCGCGCTGCATGATACTACGTTTGCTTGCTGATATGGGCCAAGACGTCGACATGGACAAGCGAATGAAGGCAATCGAGAAGCTTCTTGAATTGAAGGAAGCGGCATAGGTTATTTGAATAGCCATTCTCATAAGTAAATGCTGGTGGTAGCTCAATTGGTAGAGCACCGGCGCAGTAACACCGGTTATGTGCGGTTCAAGTCCTGCCCACCAGCACACATATAGCAGTTATAACATAAGCTTAGAGTGGTACATTAACGGACGTTAATGTCACAAGTGGGTAAATCACCAACGTGTGATGCGCTGCCAGGGTGCCTGCATAGGTACGGCTGAGATCAACCGAATGTCTCAGATAGGGCCAACAGCGGAGCCTTGGCAGCCAACGTGTTCACCCCCACACTATGATGCAATGGCGTGAGCGCACAGTGCATGACCCTAGCATGAGCATACGCAGCATAATACAGCTAAGGCATGCCAACCTATAGCCTCACACATACGCGCAAGCAAACGGGTTGTAGGGTTGAAAGAAACAGAAATTCTTGAGGCGGGGGGGTGCGATTCCCCTCCACTCCAATTTTCACAGTTTGCGTTATTTTGGCTTGCGCTATACCAAAGGATACCGTATGATAATATCAATATGCCAGATGGCGGTGGTTAATTAACCGAATTATAGGAGGAGGCCAAAATGTTTACTGTTATCTACATGGCGCGTTTACCAATTTCGCCACCCCGGCATATTCCAGAAGCTAAGGGGAGGGGGCTTGCCACGACCTGCAGCGCACCATTAATCGCGGTCCTGAGGCGCGCAGGCCTTCTCTTCTGGCCCCCACAACGTGTGTCTACGGAGGCAAGTTATGGAAAAGAGGATGTCAGCTTTCGGTCTATTGCCGGAGCGTGAGTTTGCGGAGCATGTTGGTATTCCTGTTCAGACGTTGAGGAATAGGCGCAGCCTTAAGAAGCCAATGTTTCCGTCATGTAAGATTGATGGGCGTGTATATTATGATTTGGAGGCTGTAAGGGAGTTTATTGCTGCTAAGCTGAAAAATAGTGCTTAGCTCAAGTGTATTTAATATCACTAGGAGGTTGTAATGTGGCTCAAGAAGAATGAAACGGTAGGCTTTTGCAACGACTGCATCCATGTTAAAAAATTAAGTTCAGGGTTGGGTTGTGGCCACCCGTCAGTCCGAAAGGTTTGGGATAAGGATAGTATCCCTGACACATATGCAGCAAGGTTGATAATGACTGATTGCGGACTAACGGGGAAGTTGTTTGAGTCTAAAAAGGGCATCATAAAATAATAGGAGGTAATATGGAAAGCATTGTTGCTGGAGTTTTTATTGCAATTTTGGGCATAGTGGTCTTGCTTGGCCTTTTGATGATGTTAGGCGAGGCTATTCTGTTTATTCTTCCAACCCTTATAGCTGGTGGTATTCTGGGATACTTCTTCCTGTGATAGCAGGGCAGAAATGTTAACATAATTATTGGAGGCTAAAATGTCGGGTTTGATGCGTTTATATCTGGAAGCCGGAAGGGCTCACGCGCATTTGAGCGGGCTGGTTGCTGGGCTGGAGATGGAGCAGGATTTCAAACTAAGCAATCATATGTTGCCATGTTTGAAATGTCGTCACAACAAGCATGTATGTGTTAATGCTAAATGGCATAATACCGATAAGATGGAATTGTTCCAGGGAGAGTGCGCCCATTGCCACTTAACATCGGAGCCCTCCACATCCCGCGCTAAAGCGGTTGGAAACTGGAATGAGATGATTAAACTCTATCCTAAATAGGAGGCGGAATGAGATGCGAAACGGTAGTCCATCACTGCGGCAGGTTTGCGGTGACTGGGAAAATCCAAAGAACCACAACCGATGAAACATGGGTGGAATGGGAGTGTCTTAAAGCGTGGGGGATCAGGTTTTGCCCATATTGCGGGATAGAACTGCCAAAGAAAGGCGACACGATAGAGGTGCCGCCAATTGTATTGAATTATCCGGTATAGGAGGCCAAGGATGAGCGAAATGCGTTGCAGGCAGTGCGGGTGCCATGATCCTTTGGGTTCGATGGGTTCAACTCAAGCTTCATTTAATGCGGTGAGTTCCTATCTCCCAACTTTTGTAGGTAGTGGATCTTTCAGCCCACAGGCATACACACAGCATTATCAATCTCCGTGTTCTCCCCCTGGCAGGGATGTTCCTTTCCAGGATAAGATTGATGATGTTTACCGTAGGCTAAATATAACAAGGGGTAAATAATATTTGGAGGCCAGAGATGTTGATGAAAAGCAGTGATATTTCACTTAATATAAGATGTGCATACCACGCAACGCATAGATATTTTTGTGTAGGCGAGGAGTGCATGGCATGGGTTTGGGTTTTATTGGATAGGGGAAAACCAAAAGACCAGCGGCGCGGATATTTAGGAGGCCGAAAATGAAGATATCCACGAAATCGGGGAATAGCATGGAGGTGAATTTCGTTGCTATCCCGTTTGTGTTTGTGTGGAGCTGTATTTGGGTGGTGTTGATGGCTGTGGTGGTAATAGGCGCTCTTGCGGTTTCCCTCCCATGTGTCGCGTGGAATTGTACTGTTGCATTTTTCAGGGGGTATCATGGTAACCAAAGAGATTGAGATAACGGAATGCATGAATTGCCCGTTCCTTAGCGATGAGCGCAGTGAATGCGATTATCCCAGTTGGGGTGATGGGCTGAGCGATCAGAGCATTAAAATTGAGTGGGATGATGACCTCGGGCTTATCACGCCTGATAATTGCCCGCTGCCTGATGAGGTTATGTTGCGAAAAAAATTATAAATGGCAACAAAGCATATTGAAAAGCTAATAGGCAAGCTGGAAGATCGGGCCACATCTTTGGCCGCTGTTTCCCAGCAAGAATTAGCTTGGGGATATCTGGAACATCAGAAAGAGGTGTTTGTTGACTGTCTGGCTAAAAATATAGCACTGGCCAAGGGTAGACGCTGGGGGGGCACTAGGGGGTCAGCAAAGAAAGCTCTGGACTGTGCGCGTATGCAGCCAGGGAACCGCGTATTATGGATTGATACATCCTATAGGGCTATTATACGCTACATCCGGCAATACTTCCTGCCTGCATTGCGCTCGCTACCAAAAGGGTCTTGGAGTTGGAATGGCCAGCTAATGCAATTGACGTTCCAGACTGGCTCATTCATTGACTTTGGGTCTGCTGAAAGACCGGAATTACTGGAAGGCGCTGCCTATGACTTCATTTTTGTCAATGAAGCCGGATTGGTGCTGAGAAATGAGGATCTGTATTACAACACCCTGCTTCCAATGGCCATGGAGGGTGAAGGCGCAAACTGGTTTCTTAATGGCACCCCCAAAGGCTTTGGCCTGTTTCACCAGTTGCACCAAAAGGGGCTCGACGGTGATCCTGAGTGGGCAAGCTTCCAATTTTCCTCGTATGACAATCCAATTGTAAACCGTAAATCGTTAGCTCGATACACTCACGATATGCCGGATCATGTTTTCCGCCAAGAGATTATGGCTGAATTTATGAGCGCAGGTGGTGAGTTTTTCCAGAAAGTTGATGAGGCCGCAATAGCCACATGGGAAATGAAAGCTCATTCGCCTGGGATTTTGTATGTTATGGGTGTGGATCTAGGGAAAGCTCAAGATTACACCGTTATCTGGGTTGGCAGGATCGATACAAGGCAAGCTGTGTATGTGGAGAGATTTAATAGATTGCCTTGGCCGGATACTGTAGCCAGAATCAAGAATGTAAGCCAATTGTTTAATAATGCAAGCGCGTTTGTCGATGCTACAGGGTTGGGGGCACCCGTAACAGATATGATGACAGTTGAGGGCATACCCCTGGTTCCAGTTGTGTTCAACAACCGCGTTAAAAGTGAAATTTACACACTTTTAGCCTCAGACCTAGAGCATAGCAGCCTCACGTTCGCAAAGCATGCGGAAACGCAAAAGGAACTGAAGCTAATTGAGCAAATACCGCTCAAATCTGGAGGATATGGTCTTGAAGCCCCAAGAGGGTTGCATGATGACACGGTTACAGCTTTAGCATTATGTAATTGGGGCTTGGGTAGGCCAGGGTCAGGATTAATTGAAGTCGTATCATCAAAATTTGCGGAAAGTTTGACCCGCCAAGATTTTTATGGATAAACCAAAAGGAGCGGATTGGATGATAACCCAAGGCGATTGCTTGGAGGTGTTAGCATCCCGCTCAGACAACATATTTCATTCCACTGTAACCGATCCACCCTATGGGTTGTCTTTCATGGGGGCCGGGTGGGACCATGGCGTGCCTGGGGCACCCTACTGGACGGAAATACTCCGGGTTATGCGGCCAGGGGCGTTTCTATTGGCCTTCGGGGGGACTCGTACCTATCACCGTTTGGCGGTAGCGATTGAAGACGCCGGGTTTGAGATACGTGACTCCATCGTGTGGATGTACGGATCGGGGTTCCCCAAATCCCAGAACATCGGGAAGGCGATTGATAAAAAGGCCGGGGCGGTGCGGGAGGTTGTGGGGTTTAACCCCATTGCGGCAAGAAAAGCAAATAAACAATTTTCTAGCGAATTTAAGCGGCGTTATGAAAATAGCCCTGCGGCAAAAGACAACGGGGCCACGATTACCGCCCCAGCCACCCCCGAAGCCCAACAATGGGATGGGTGGGGCACGGCTCTTAAGCCCGCACATGAAAATATTTGTGTCGCCCGCAAGCCCCTGTCCGAATCCACCGTGGCGGGGAATGTGTTGAAGCACGGCACTGGAGGAATTAATATTGATGCTTCTCGAATATCAGGGAAACCTTGGACAAGATCAACGGAACACCGGCAAGACAACCGAGGTGGGAAATTTCATGCTCAGGCGGGTGATCAACAAATAAAAATTGATCCACAAGAAATGCCTTCAAATGGCCGTTGGCCCGCGAACGTGATCCTGTCCCACCACGATGACTGCACCCAGTTTGGAACGAAGACAGTGAAGGGCAGCCCATCATCTAAAACACCCCACGGGGCCTATGGGGATGGGCCAAAAGCAACAGGGATGCTGCGGGGAAATTCCCATTCTGGGAATCAACATGGGGATACTAAGGGGAACGAAACCGTCCAGAATTGGGATTGCCACCCTGATTGCCCGGTGCGCCTGCTGGATGCTCAGAGTGGAATGGGTAAAAGTCGCACTGGGGGAAAATTTAAAGCTAAAGGATTATTTCCGATAGAGAGTGATCCTGTCTCGTACGCTGACTCCGGTGGTGCATCACGTTTTTTCTACGTGGCCAAAGCGGGACGATCCGAGCGATATTTCTATTGCTCCGATTGCGATGTGGTGAGCAACCGGTGCAAGGAACACGCCGAACATACCTTAACGTTTCACCCGACCCAGAAACCCGTTGAACTTATCCGGTACCTGCAGCGCCTTGTGACTCCCCCAGGTGGAATAACACTTGATCCGTTCATGGGGAGCGGAACGGCGGGAGTGGCGGCGGAACTGGAGGGATTTGAATTCCTGGGGATCGATAAGGAACCGGTATACTGTAGAATAGCGCGGGAGCGGATCGACTTGGCAGCACGGCAAGAGAAATTGGCTCTAAACTTTTAAATTGTAAAGATTTCTATGGGTGAGATAACTTATATTTATCTAGTATCCAACCCTTTGATTTTATCCAACTCTCAGCACCTTTAATAGTTTTAAAGTCGTTGTTATGCCTATATGCCTCATCCAAATACATTGACTCCACTTGCTTTCCTGACCACGTGTGAATATCTCCATAGAGAATCTTGGCATCCGGTGAATCTTGAAAACAGTGGAAACCAAGAATACCTTTGGTTGACCCATATTTATCATGGGAATATATTTGTTTTTCCCATCTCCACGGGCCATGCATTTTGCTGAACTGGCATGATGCTATCCCGGTGAGAATGGCAAGAAAAAACCCAATGGGAATAAGATAGAAAACATATTGCGCGTTAAATAACTGCGGTTCTAATAAAACATTACAATATATTGCCGCACCAAATATAATAAAAAACGGCAAGAACGCCAAAACCCAGGATAATGAAAATAGGCTTGTCTTTATACGGTCGCGGTTTTGAATACTCATTTCGGCCTCCTATTAGTTAATCTCTTAACCTGCTGCCGCATTATAGCACAAATTCACCCATTGCAAAATAAAAGCTTGTGGTTAACATAATATGCGGTTATAGTTGCCTCATTGCCCATACTTGGGACTCTTACATGAGGTTTACACAATGGCCACACCACGTGCAGGCGATGAGCGCCTGACTCCCTCCCCGCAATTGTCGGAAATAGGCTGGGCTGCGCAATCATTCTTTGCCAACAATTCTGGCCCCTTCGAAGCATTCAATCCCGACATTCTGTTACGCAATCGTGGCGTTGATGTTTACAGGCGCATGAGACGCGATCCTCAAGTTAAGGCTGTATACAACCTTGTCACAGACATTATTCTTTCCCGTGCGTATAGATTCATTCGCCCTGATGATTCCGAGAAGCAAAGAGAGATTGAGGAGTTTCTAAACTTCAATTTCAAGAGCTTTGTTAGGGGCTCGTTCCTCGATGGGATGAAGACCATACTTTCATCCAAGGCCCACGGGTATTCTGTTACTGAAAAGATATGGCAGTCCAGTGAATGGCGAGGAAAGGAACGCTGGTTTTTGAGGGCGCTGAAGCCTAAACCGTTTCACACTTTCACTTTTGAAACAGATCAGTTTGGCAATCTTAGAAAGTTAATACAGCAAAGACCCGATGGGAGGAAGTCGCTTAAGCCCAACAAGTTTGTGGTGCATGTTACCAACCCAGATATGGATGACTTATATGGGGAATCAGATTTAAAGGCTGCGTACCGCCCTTTCTGGGAGAAGGATATCATAGCTAAGATGTGGGATATCTATTTGGAGAGGTATGCCGCTGGTTTCCTGATAATGAAGCCAGGAAGGCCCTTGCAGGCCGAAGAAAGAACAAAAGCACAAAACATGTTAGAAAATGTTTCTGCTCTTTCGGGGTTTTTATTGCCGCAAGATGTTGAACTGGAAATGGTACAGGGCACTCCCTCCGATGTGTTTGAACGCGCAATACTTCACAAAAATACTGAGATAGCTAAAGCCTTGCTGGTGCCTAACTTGCTTGGGTTGTCAGAGCAAGGCCGCGCGGGTTCATTTGCACAATCCAAAGTGCAGCAGGAAACATTCTTTCTTGCCATCTTGCGCCAAGGCGATTCACTTGCCGAAACCATCAACGAACAGATTGTGCGCGATTTGGTGTGGTGGAACTTTGGGGTGAAAGAGGCCCCAAGGTTTGTTTTTGATCCATTCACCAATGAACACAAACAGGATATCGTTGGCTCATGGATAACAGCGGTGGAAAAAGGCGTTGTTGTCAATACGATGCGCGATGAGCTACGCACAAGGAACCTGCTTGGTTATGAAGAACGCGAGGAAGATGAGAAGCCTATTATTGTTCCCAAGCCAGATCCAACCCCAGATCCAGAACCGGATATTGCTGCATCAGAAAGTGTGCGGTTTTTTCAGGAAGGTGAAACCGAGCCAAACATGGAGGCGTTGGGGGCATCGCTTGATAATATTGAGCAAAGATCGGCGGTCAGAATCAATGACGCCTTGGATCAGGCCACTGCTGATATGATTGCCGCAATGATTGAATTTTATCCAAAGATTGACAAAGAAGATTCAGAGGGAACCGCTAAATTCGCAGCCCAACTTGAAAAATCTATTTCACCGGCAGTGAGAAGCCGGGTTAATAAATCATGGCAGACACATCTCAGGGAATCCTACAGGAGAGGCCGAAAGTTTGCGCTTGAGGCAATACAAGTTTCAGCCAAAAAAGTTGGCAACAAAGATGTTTTAAAGCGTTCAAGGCAGGTCGCCAGGGAAGGCGGTATCGCGTTATCAGCAGGTGAAATGCAGCCTATTACTCCAATGCAATTTGTTGACGGGTTGGATACTGTCACAGCAGAGGAATACTTTGCAGGCCGCGCGTTCTGGTTAACAGGCGAGCAAATTCAAGATATTATTGCAGCCGGACAGCAGGCTATTCTTGATGGATTGCGCGATGAATTAACAATCACAGAAATGATAGCTAGGTTAGAGCCAATACTTGCCCCATTGATAGGGGAGCGTGATGCGGCAGGGAATAGGATTAATATAGGCGCAAGGCTTGAGACTATCATCAGAACCAATCTCACTGATGCATTCACTCAAGCTCAATTAAGCGTATACAACGATCCAGATTTAGAGGACTTTGTACCTGCCCTTAAATATTCAGCAATCATTGATTCCCGGACAACTCAATTTTGCAGGGATCACAATGATAAGACATATTTAAGAGAAGATCCTATCTGGGCAACCATTACCCCCCCCAACCATTTCAATTGCAGATCGGTGTTAATACCTGTGATAGATGGCCAATCTTTTACTGTCTCAAACAGGCTATCAGTACAACCTTCAAGTGGTTTTGGAGGCCCACCAGATAATAGAGCGTAAAAAAAGCTTTACAAGTGTTTTTTTTAGGTGTATCAAAATGGAACAATGACTGTTTCATTATGAGACAAGCCTTGGAGAACACTTTGGCAACCCTAAAATCTGTCGAAATATTTGCTGTTGGAACCTGGAATGGAATGAAATTTGTTGCAGGCGACCTAACAGATATTGCAGATAATACGAACGCTTTAATACAAAGATCCCGCCACAACCCCCCTCTAAAGCTGGGCCATTCGGAAGAACAAATTTTAGATCAAGAAGGCGGTCAACCGGCTCTGGGGTGGTTGGAAAACTTCAGTGTTCACGAGGATAAATTGGTTGCGGACATGGTATCTGTTCCCGGCATACTTATTGAGGCCATGTCTGCTGATTTATTCCGAAATATATCTGTTGAGATGCGAAACATTGAAGAGTTTGGTTGGATTGTAACAGCAGCAGCCATACTGGGGGCCGATTTACCTGCAGTAAAATCACTTGAGGATTTACAAGCGTTTTTGCCCGATGGGGCAAGGGCGGATTTAACCGAAGTCATCGCAAGTTTAAACTTTTCGGCGGTGGCCCCAACCTTTGAAGCTTTGAAAGAAAAGGAACCCGATATGAGCGAAATTGATGAGCTTAAGGCCAAACTTGCCGAAATGGAAAACACCAACAAAGCGCAGACTCTTACGCTTGCTGAGCGTGATGCTGCGGTAAAATCTCTTGAAGCTGATAAAACCGTTGCGCTGTTTTCCGCTGCCAAGACCGATGCATTGGCCCCGTTTGAGCAATATGTGAAAGACGGGAAAATGAAACCCGCCTTACGAGATGAAATTGCCGCTGAATTTGATGGGCAGAAAGCGAATTTCAAGTCTGATTCATCCTTGGGGGTTTCGGCTGTTCTGCTCTCCAAGATTAGTTCTGGAGAAGGCACGACATTCGGCGAAACGGCCAAAGATGATGATCACGAAGATGAAACCAGTTCAGATGAGCCGGATCTGGTATTTTCCGCCAAGGTCGATGAAATCATGGTTGATAAAGACTGTGATTACACCAAAGCATTCTCAATGGCCTCACGTAAATATCCGGCATTGCTCAAGGCATATGTGGATAATCCCTATCACACCAGAGCGGATACCCGCCCAGTAGCGAAAGGATAAATCATGGCAACCTCTCGTAATTGGTGGGGTACAACCCTTAAAGGCGCTGACCCTTTTGGCGATATCCTTGCCGGGACTGGCAGCTTATTTAAAGCTGTGGCGGTGGATGGCACTTATGCCAACAATGGAATTGAGGCATATGGTGTTGTCCAATCTGTTGCAAATAGCGGCGAAAATATAACTGTTGCCTGGTTGGGTGAGATGAAATACACGGCAGGCATCGCGATTGGCGCGGGAATCCGGTTAAGTGTTTCAACTTCTGGCTATCTCATAACCCCGAACTCTGGGGATTTTATTGTTGGCAGGAATACCGAAAACTCGGTGGCTTCTGGCGCTGTTGGGCGCGGATTGCTTAATTTTGCGGCACCACATATGTTCCAAAATTCAGACGCTGAGTCAAATCTTTTCGACTTTACTGTGGTCGGATCGTTTTTGTCGGCGGCTGCGGCATTGGGTAAAGGTGTCCACTCGAATTCTGGTGATTTTGCACTGGAAGAGGGCGGACGCGCAGATGGCGTGTTAATAACTGGCGCAACATCTGGGCAAACAGCGGTTATGCAGGTGGCTGGAATTGCCCCAGTCTGCGCTGGGGATGTGGTCGCACAAGGTGTCTCGCTGACCATTACTGACTCTGGTTATTGGGAACCGGCCGGCGTAAATGATAATATTTGGGGCCGTTCGCTTGAAGCCTCAGCGGCGGGGAACTCTGGGAGTCTGTTCACTGCCATGATTTCTTTTGCTAACCCCCAAATTTCGGCTGTCGTTTCAGACGCAATCGTGGATTAACCCAGGAGCTAGAAAATGGCAACAGCAAGAAATTATTGGACTACCACGTTACTCGCTGCAGACGATCTGTCAAACATTAAAGGGGGGCTCGGATCAATGTTCAAGGCGCTGGCTGCAGATGGGAATATTGCAGCAAACGGCCTTGACGCGATTGGGCTTGTGCAATACCCAGGCCAAGATGGCGAGCATGTGACGATTGGCTGGATGGGTGAAATGAAATTTACAGCAGGGAGCGGGGGCGTGGTCGCAGGTCAAATTCTGACGGTTGCCACTTCTGGCTATTGTGTTGCGATAACCTCCGCTAAATACACAGTAGGCCGCAATATGGAATTGTCGGTAGCATCGGGTGCAGTTGGGCGCGGGATTTTTAATTTTTCGCAACCCACGCTGATAAATTGTGTCCCGTAATTTGAGCAACTTTTTCACGAGGTAAAAAAATGGCTGGACAAGCACTTTCAGGAAGAGTTGTTCATATCGATCAGCCTCTTTCGAATATGGCGATTAATTATCGCATGAGCGGTTTTATTGCGGACATGGTTTTCCCTGTAGTGCCGGTAGGGAAACAGACGGATATTTACATTAAATATGATCAGGCTGATATTTTCCGGCGCGAAGATACTAAACGTTCGCGTGGAACTGAAGCCCAAAAGATCATGTATCGCGTTTCCAGTGATTCATACTATGCCGAAAATTACGCATTAAAGGCAGATGTGACCCTGGAAGATCGGATCAATGCAGATCCAATATTTGTTTCAAATTTTGAGGGGGGTAGAGTACGGCGCGTAATGGACGGCCTCCAGCTTGATTGGGAATTGCGGGTGTCATCGTTGACGATGAATACGGCAAATGTCGGGTCAAACGCGGCTGTAGATTCCTCATGGGCAGATCAAACAAACGCGAATCCGATTACAGACGTTGATTTGATTATCAACAATGTTCAAGATTCAACGGGATATCGCCCAAATCGCATATTGTTTGGGAACAAGGCATGGCGCAATTTCCGCCGCAATGACAATGTGAAAGACGCTGTGTTGGGTGCTGGTGTTGGCCCCAATATTACTGGTGGCGGACATTGGGCCAGCACTGAGGAAGTTGCCAGAATGCTGGAAGTTGAAAAGATTCTGGTTGGCGGTGCTTATCACAACACGGCCGAGGAAGGTATTGCCCAACTGTTGGAAAATATGTGGCCTGATTCTGTTTTGGCCTATTATACTCCTGATCAGCCATCGGTTGATGAACCGAGTTTTGGGTATTCTTTCCGCTGGAGTGCTCAGGGTTTGCCAAATATGAATGTTGAGCGCCACCCGTTTGATTCAAAAATCAAGGTTGATGAGATTGAAGTTGGATACTATCAAGCGGAAAAGGTGACATCTGCCCCTCTTGGGTTCCTTTTAACCAATGTCAATTCCAACAACTAACTTAAACACAGGAGGCCTAAAATGCCGCTCGTACCAATACCTGTTAGAAATAATACTCCAGAGGAAGCTGCGAGATTCGCCGCTGATATGGAAGATCGGAAAAATAACCCAGGCAATTGGGGGATTAATTCAAAACCTAAGAGTGGGTCACCCATGCCTAAAAACCTAGGAAGGGATTTTGAATATTTATCCGAAAAGGAACTGGAAAAGTTTCAAAAAAGCGCTCTGGATTGGTATGCACGCGCTATGCCCAATGGGTTTGACCCAGACGAAAAAGAAATGACAGCCAAGGAAATACTTGCTGCCATTATGGAGAAAACCCCCTCAAATTAACCATGTCCAAAACAGGAGGCCACATGGACATCTCAGTATATACAAATCACAGCCCTAGCCGCTGGCACCCCAACGACCTAGCCAATTTCCTTGGCGGAAATGAGGAAACCCTTGTTCTATGGTCAAAGGAGATGGCGAAACATTCCAATGTCACTATCTATACATCCTTGCCTGATGACATACAGGATTTTGATGATGGTGATGTTTTATACCTTCCTCGTAATAAATTCGACTTCAACGCAAAGCATGATGTTCTGATATCCTTCAAAGATGGAACGCCTTGGATGAAATCAGTTGATGCGAATATCAAAATTCATTGGTCGAATGATGTGGAGCCAGAGTGGCCTATTTTGCTGTCATCCCAAATTGATAAATTTGTCACGCTTGGCATTTACCATGAAAGCCGGATGCCGTGGTTGCCAAAAGATAGAAGTGTGATAATCCCGCTTGGATTGGATATCGATTATTTCCAAGATGATGGCAGAGAAAAACACGATCTTCTGATTTATACATCAAGTCCAGATCGGGGGTTGAATACTATTCTGGAAGATTGGTCAAGGATATGGCCAAAGCTTGGGGATAAATGGCGTTTCATTGCCACGTATTCAGCACAATCTAATCCACAACTTGCCCCATTGTTTAATCAGCCTGGCGTTGCCGGAACTTCCCTTAATCAACAAGGCATGGCGGATCTATACAGGAACGCAAAAATATGGGGGCATCCGCTCAATAATCCAGACTCTGACCTTGCCGGTGTGGGAGCAAATAAGGCCCATGTTGCCGGGTGCAAGCTTGTTGTGAATCAAATTGAGACATCTGGGTTCAGAGATACGATTGAAAAATATATTCCTTATTGGGAATTCTTGAAAGGCAATCTTGATGAGGTTGTCAATCCAAACTGCAATCAACGTCCAAGAAAATGGGGAGATATAGTCGAAAATGAATGGTTGCCATTAATAGCAACATTGCTGGAGGCCAAAAAATGAAATGGGAAACGATAGAAGTGTGCAGGGGTTGCAGGGCAAAAGTTCAGCCTGATACATTCCAAGAAATGTTGAATTTGGGTGTGCAGACATTTTCCGGGATATTCCCTAACCCGGATGATGAAAAGGACGTGCCTATAGGGCCACTGAACGTCATAAAATGCGGATCATGTGGGTTGGTTCAGCTTGAACATGATTACCCGCCAGAATTGCTTTATGGGGATACTTACGGGTATCGCTCTGGGTTGAATGCCGGGATGGTCAGGCACCTCGATGATATTGTTGAATGCGCTTTCGGTTTTGCGAGTATCAAAGATGGTGACGTTGTAATTGACATTGGGAGTAATGATGGCACTCTGCTTGGCCATGCTCTATCGAAAAAGAATGTCAGGGCGATAGGCATTGATCCATTGGCGCTAAAATTCAGAGAATATTATCCAGAAAGGACAGAGATTGTCCCTGAGTTATTCGATGCTGAATGGGCCAAGATATCGCTTGCTGGGAAGAAAGCTAAGGCTATATTCTCAATTGCAATGTTTTATGATTTGCCAGACCCGACACAATTCGCAAAGGATGTATATTGGGCCTTGCATGATGAGGGAGTTTGGTGTGTGGAAGTTGCGTATCTTCCGAGCCAGTTGAAAAACTTTGCATTTGATGGGTTTTGCCAGGAGCATCTTAGCTATTATAGCTTGAAGCAGCTTATTGATATCGCGGCCAAGGCTGGGTTGTATCCTGCCAAAATTGAGCTTAACAAAACAAATGGTGGCAGTGTCTTTGTGATATTCCAAAAGAATATCTGGGTTGATCATATAAACCTGATTGATGTAATTCAACCCGAAGAAATAACTGCATCGGATGAGGTCTGGGAAAAGTTTAGAGATACGATTGAACAAACAGGTAAGTCAATCCGCCTATTCCTTGAGAACGCCAGACAACGCGGGGAACTTGTCCTTGGCTATGGGGCCAGCACAAAAGGGAATGTTTTGCTGCAGCATTTCGGCATCACTCCAGAATTGCTCCCAGCCATAGCAGAAGTGAATGAAGAAAAGTTTGGCAAGGTTACACCTGGCACCAAAATCCCAATCATTAGCGAGAAGCAAGCCAGAGAAATGAAACCAGATTTCTTCTTTGTGCTCCCATGGCATTTCAGAGATGGGATTGTTGAGCGCGAAACGATGTACACATTGAGAACAGGCTGCACCTTTGTTTTCCCAATGCCGGAAATGGAATTTTTCCCAAGTCGCCCATCATGGGCATATAACAAGCAGGAGGCCAACTAATGCGTTTTATCATATATTGCCCAGGAATGCCCATAACGCCAGAAGTGATGCAAAACGGGAGCTTAGGTGGAAGTGAATCATCAGGATTCTATCTTTCCCGTGAACTAGTGAGGCAAGGGCATGAAGTGCTGTTGTTCACAAACACCCAGAATGAATCCTTTTTTGATGGCGTTCCATTATTGCCTATTGGACAAGTATCAGACAAATATCCGCAGGGTCAGAATTTCCAAGAAAAAGCAATAACAATCCCTCATGATGTGATGCTTTTTCAACGTGACCCAAGAGGAATGAGTTTTAGGCCAAATGCCAAGCTTGTATTCTTTTGGGCACATGATTTGGGGAGAAAGCGCAATCGTGGGGCCTTCCATAATAACGGATTCCGCTTCGATGGAATAATGGCCGTGACAGAATTTCACGCCAATCAATTGGTTGAATCATTGGGCGTCCCAAGGGACAAGATTTTTGTGTTAAGGAATGCCCCAGACCTGGATTTGTTCAAAGATGAGCCAAACCCGGAAAGAAAGCACAGAGGCAAAAAGATTGCTTATATTTCCAGGCCAGAAAGAGGGCTTGAGAATCTGATCAAGCCTGATGGAATAATGGAGAAGCTGCAAGAGGTTGACCCGGAAATAATGCTCTGTGTGGCCCATTACGACAACACTACGCCACAAACAGCCAAGAAGTATGCCGAGCTATGGGCTAGATGCAATGAGCTTCCTAATGTGGCTTTAATGGGCGCGTTATCCAAAAAGGGTGTTGCGGATTTAATGTATGATTCAGCAGCGCTCTGCTATCCCGTGTTGAACCCAAGTGAGTTTGAGGAAACCAGTTGCATTGCCTTGATGGAAGCCCAGGCCGCTGGCAGTTTAATCATTTCAGGCAATGCGGGCGCAATCCCGGAGACGCTTGGCTGGAATGAGGGCATGGGAGATAATTGGAGGTCATTGATTAATTTCAGTGATGACGGTTCCCCAAATGTTGATGAATTTGTGACCGCTATACTTAAGCTTTTTAGAAGCCCGCAAAGCGAATATACTTTTCAGTCTATGGAGGCCAGGAAGTATGCATTAGAGCGTTACCAATGGGAAAAGACGGTTGAGGCGCTGCTAACGGACTTGGATGGCCTCCTGCATGTCCGTTGTAAGTCGGCGTCTCGACTCCTTAACCATTTTCTGGATACCTCGGATTATACAGCAGCGAGAAGGCTCCTGGATTCAGAAGAAGATTTCAAGCCCAACGCAAAGCAACAGAAAGAGCTTGATCTGTATTCATTCTTGCATACAGGAGGCACGTATCAAAAGCATTATGCAAGATCTGCACAACTGATGGTTGACTACACCGATGAGGCAACCCGCTATGCTGTCCAGAATCATTTAGGCGGCCATCTTGATCAATACGTTGCGCCTCATGTTGTGGCCTTGGCCAATCGTGGCGGCGGTAAAGTTTTGGATTATGGATGCGGGTTGGGGCATATTATGTTAACCTTAGCGGCAAAATATCCGATGCTGAAATTTGTTGGGGCTGATATTGCCAAAACAAATGTGGATCTTGCAAATGCGGAAGCGAAAAGGCGGGGGCTTAACAACCTGAAATTCAGGGTCGCAAAGACTCCATCAGATTTGAACACAAAATTTGACCTTACCATTTGCCTAGAAACCGTGGAGCATGTGCGGGAAGATGCGAATGTATTCTTTGCCGAATTGGAGAAAATCACAAACAGTGGAAGGCGCGTTATTGTGGCGTTCCCCTCTGGCCCACCAGAGCCGTATGTTAGAAAGCCAGGTGAAGAGGAGCGGATGGAACATGTGCGCTTCATTGAACATTTTGAAATTAAATCCATGCTCGGGAAAAAGCAGGGTCTTTCGGAGAATTACTTTCATAGAGGCACACTTTCAAAGGATGAGGCCCCTGTTGGCGGATGTGTTGTTTCATGGATGGCTGACGGCCAACCGTTAGGTGATTACGCCTGGGAACAGAAAAGATGGGAGCAAGCACCACGCGAAACTTTATCAGTGTGTATGATCGTTAGAGCGGAAACTTTAACGCTCGAAAAAACGCTTTATAGTGTGAAGGACATAGCGGATCAGATCATTATCAGGATTGATGCTGGAGAGGACGCTGACGCGTTTAATATGGAGGCCTGCAGTGCGTATAGGGTGGGCAAGAAATATGGCGCTGAAATGCTTTGTGGACTGTCTCCAACGGTAATCGGATTCGCAGAGGCAAGGAATGAAAGCATCAAAAATGTGACATCGGATTGGATATTATGGATTGACGATGATGAAACGTTAGTATGGCCTGAAAGATTGCTGAAATATCTCAAGCCATCTTTTTATGATGCCTATTCAATTCATCATCACCATTTTTCATGTGAACCAGCGGGGCTGATGAAAACAGATTTGCCAACGCGTCTATTCAGGTCAGATCGTGGATTTACATTCTATGGGCTGGTTCATGAGCATCCAGAGATTGGCGAAATGAATAATGGGCCTGGGAACGTATCCCTTATTCCTCCAAACCAATCTGCAATTATGCATGTTGGATATGAAAGCGAGAACGTAAGGCGGAAACGGTTTGAAAGAAATTGGCCTTTGATGCTGAAAGATCACAAAGAACATCCAGAAAGAAAACTTGGGAGAATGCTATATCTAAGGGATCTTGTCCACAAGATAAGGTTTGAATTGGAGCAAAATATTGATAACCCTGTTGGGAGGCATGAAATAATTGATGAGGGTATTGATCTTTGGCGGGCCATGCTTAAGAACAAAGATATTAGATTCGCCGCTGAAAGTGTATCATTCATCTCGGAATTGGTACAATACGATCAGCGCAAACCTGGCATAATTGCAAAATTTGGATTCGAGGTAAACTATCAAGGCGCGGGGATAAATCCAGATCCAAACGTCCCGCTCCCGTTCACAACGGGGTTGTTCCCAACAAGTGAGGATTTAATTTTATTTACAAATGCTTTGATAAATGACAAGGTTGGGGTCACAACCACAAAATATTTCTGATTGGTTTAGTGTATGGCTATTCAATACGCCACAAATGCCCAATTCACGGCGGTATATTCTCTTAGAGATATATCAGCGTCACAGATTGATACTTTCCTCATAAAGGCATCAGAAAAGGTTAATTCAATACTGTCCTGTGCCTATACAATCCCGTTTTCATCAAACAATCAGACAGCGCGTGAATTGACAATTGACACAACGAGGTTAGCTTTCATGATCCGCACGAAAGACCCTTTGGATTCAGCGGAATTGAAAGATGAGTTGGATGAAAGATTTAAAGCCCTTTGTGAAGGATCGGCAAAGATGGTGACAGACTCAGGGGCGCTTTTGCTTGGAGAGGCAATCACAGAGGGCTTTTGGTCAACCACTCAGGATTACAAGTCTGTATTCGATTTGCGGGAATCTGATAGGCAGCATATTGATCCCGACCAACTGGATAGGTTTGAGGATCAGGATGATGCAAGAACTGGGATTTGGCCATGGTGGCAATAAGAATAACAACCAACACAAGGTCTGTACAGAATAGAATAGGGAAGCGCTTTAGAAGGTTGAAGCGCACTGATATTTTCCACAAAAAAGTTGTGATTGGCTGGTTTGCCTGGGTGCAAGAAAATTTCAATGTTGAAGGTGCCAAGGCGGAAGGATCTAAGTGGAAAGCACTTGCCCCAAGTACGGTTAGGCGTAGGCGCACAGGGAGAGGGCGCGGCAATCCAATGATATTGCAGGACTCTGGTGACTTGCGTAAAAAATGGGATCTAATTTCAAATAAAAGTTTTGGAAGGCTGAAATCTAAAGTTAGCTATTCCGGCGATCATCAAAACGGGATAGGAGTGCCAAAGAGAACCATTCTGCCAAATGAGCAACAGGCTTTAGATGTGGTGAGGCCTATATTAAAAAGCCATGTTAAGAAGGCAATAAGATGATTAATATTGGCTCAGTATCAAATGCCGTGTTTACTATAATAGCATCTGACCAATTTGTGGTTGGGAGCAATTATTACGTTGATTTGAATGAGCCATTCAACACAGACTCAAACAGGCAACCATGGGTGGGGATATTTACAGGTGAAACAAACATAACCCCAGGGCAAATGAATATCAGAGCACCATGGGAGTCAGAATATTTGATAAACGTATTCATTCAGGATTCATCATTGGTGAGCGGTCAGAAGGCAACTGATAACGCCTTGAGGGCAATTGAGCCCGTATTCACTGCCGTGAATTCTGATAGGACACTCAAGGGAACAGTTATACATATTACGGAAATGAACATCTTACCATTCCAGAGAAACGATGATGATAATGAATGGATGTTCGCATACCTTTTAGAAATAACAGCAATGACCACACCCATTTAGCCTAGAGGTTGATATGTCGAAAATCATATGGAAAGGCCCGAATGGGCATAATGCTCTAATTGGCGATGTTACAACTGGAATGGAAATAGATCCAACCAGAATCAGTGAGGCCGATGCGCGAAAACTTAGGGGCCTTGGTTTGATAAAAATTGTCGAGCCAACACCCAAGCCCAAAACAAAAGACGCGGAGGTTGAAAAATGACGACAGTTGGATACGGAATGCAGAGTCACGTTCTGTTCCAAAAACAAAATTCCTTTGGAACTTTATTGACAGACAGCTTGAATGCTATTCCATTCAGAACTGAAAATATTGAGTACACGATTGAGCAACTTGCTGAAGAAAATATGTATCAGCGGTTTGCTGAGTCTCCATATCATGAAGGTGTGCATGTGGTCAGGGGATCAGTGACGCTTGACGCCAACCCCATATCGATTGGTTTCCTGTTAAGAGCTATGACGGGCGGCGTAACAACCACTTCAGACACCAACAAGCAAAGCCATTTGTTTACACCGGCAACCGCTGATTTCGATGATAAGGCAGCGCTGACTCCTTTCACATTGCAAGTGCATAGGGATGTTGGTTCAGCGGAAGTATACTTTGATTTGGTGGCAAACCAAATTCAATTCAATGCGGCACAGGGGGCATTACTTTCTGTCCAGTTTGATGTTGTTGGGGCAAGTAGGTCGAGGAAGGAAGCAGGTTCCCCAACTTTTACAATTGATAAGCCGTTTATCTGGGATCAAGCATCACTCCAGTTCAATGGGTGGGCTGTTGATAATTTCCGGGATTTGACCATTACGTTGAACAATAACGTTGATGCTGTCTACACCCTAGGGAATAGCAAAACACCTCACAGGATTAAGCGCACACGGTCTTACGAGGTGACTGTTGGGGGTACTGTCCAGTTTGAAACGCATTCAATGTGGGATGCCTTTTTAAACCAGGATGAAACCAAATTTGTGGCGCACTTCGCAAGTTCGCAAGCGCCTAATGCGTTAACCATTGATATTCCCTCATTGCGGCTATCATCTTTCCCGCCACAAGTTGCAGGGCCGGGGTTGATTGAAGCATCATTTGAAGGTCGCGGTGTGTACAACACTGGATCAGCGCAGTCAATTGCGATTACGCTGGTGAATTGTCACGTTGTTTATTAATCACAAATGTCAGGAGGCTGTATGGAATTCAATATAGGCGCAAGAGAATTTGAACTTGGCGATGGGGCAACTTGTATGCTTAAACCGCTGAATGTGATTGACTTCCAAAAAGTCTTGAAGCTGATGGATGAAATCAGTAAAGCCGGGGCCAAGGGTAAAGGAAAGAAAGATGGAGCTTCCCGGTCTATTGCTGATTTAGAGAGCATGCATCCGGTAGCAAAAGACTTGTTGCCGAAATATGTAACAGAGGTCAAGGGCATAACGGTAACTGATGGCAATGAAAAGCGCGATGCGACTGTTAAGGATATCATCAATCAAGGTGCTTTCATGGTAGTCCAGATGAATATGCTAACTGGGTTGATGAATATATCCTCGCCATCGAAATTAGAAGCGGGAAACTCCGTAGGGTCGCCGCAAGAGTAGCGGATGGTGGCGGCCTTGATGATGCAACCGCTTTAATTTGCAATTGGCCTATGGCTACATGGTCAATGCTTTTTAATGGATGCCATCAGATTATATCTACAGGCATGGGTGTAAGTGTGATCCAGTGGGGTTGGCCTGATGGGAAATCCTACCTGGAACAAAACCAATTGCTTGTCGGTATCTTTACGATAATCCGCGATGAGTTAAACCACCAATTCAGCGCGAAAGCAAAAAAGCGGGCACATGGCAGAAAAAATTGAAATTATTATATCTGCTAAAGATCAGTTCTCTGGCGCGTTTAGGAGCCTTGGAGGCAGGATCGTTGCGATTAACCAAGCCCTGCAACTGGCAAAACAGGTAACCCGCGCCCTGGCAGGCGGTCTAAACACAATACTTGAAACCACTGACCGTTTCAGAATAATGGAGATTACATTAACCGCTATGTCTGGCTCTCTGGGCCAAGCACGGCGGGAAATGGAATTTATCCGGCAAGCTGCAAAACAAACGCCCGTAACAATTGACACACTCACAGATTCATTCGTTAAACTCAAGTCGACAGGTATTGAAGAAACAGAGCGCACTCTGTTGGCCTTAACGGACGCTGTAGCGGCTTTCGGTGGATCTGACCAGGATCTTAAGCTTGCAACCTTAGCCTTCCAGCAAATGGCCGGAAAGGGTGTTGTAAGCATGGAAGAACTTCGCCGCCAGTTGGGCGAACGCATTCCTACGGCGATCCAGATTTTAGCCCGCGAGATGGGCTTAACTTTGCCTGAATTGTTCAAGGCTGTTGAATCCGGCTCTGTTGATTCTCGTGAAGCAATCAGGTTGATGACGCGGGGATTCGAGAAGGATTTCGGCGGCGCGTCCGCTAGGATGATGAATAGCTGGAGAGGCGCAACATCAAATTTTGTGGACTCATGGGATCAATTTTTGGTTGCAGTGGGGAAAACGGGTGTTTTAACCGCTGCTATAAAAAGTTTACAAGGTCTCACAGTAATAGTAAATGATTTAGCGCTTGGAATTAAATTTATGTTCGGCGTTGAAAGCCCGGAAAATTTAACGGATTTTGCAATTGAACTTGGGAAGGTAACAAAAGCAATTGCTGAATCAGAGGGGAAGATAAAAGTATGGGAAGCAAGATTCTTTTCTTCTCAAGAAACAATAGATAAAGAAAACCAAAAGCTCACACAATTAAATCTAAAACTTGTGGATTTAAGGAACGGGCTGCGGGATTTGGAGAGGCCTGCTCGTTTTAGCGAAATATTAGCATTAGGTATCAATGCATCAGCGGAAGAAATTGCCAAATTAAACCCAGCTGTTGAGAAAGTAAAAGAACAGATAGAACTAAGCACATTTGCTGTCCTAGAGAATGTTGCTGCAATGAATTTAGCTGGTGAGGCAACACAGAATTTCGCAATCCAAGTTAATAATCTAAAGAAAGTTAAAAGACAAGAAACTGAAGTCATTATTCCAAGCACCTTTGAAATATTGGAAAACGTAGCAGCTTTAAATCTTGGGGGAGAGGCTACCCAGGAACTTGTGATTCAAGTCAATAATTTAAAAGAGGCTATTAAAAAAGAAATAGAGGTATTAATCCCCAGTACCTTTGAAATCCACGAGAATGTTGCTGCAATGAATATAGCGGGCGAAGCAGCACTGGAATATAGGATAGAACTTAATAAATTAACAGACTCGACTATTGAATTTAAAGATGAAACAAAAGAGGCCGCTGATGAATTAAATGAGTTCCTGAATGCCCAAGGCCAAAGAATAGCAAGCCAAGTTACTGGCGTGAGCGGTGCTATTGCTGGTGCACAAGCTGGGGCGGCGTTAGGGCCGCAAGGGGCGGCGTTAGGGCCGCAAGGGGCGGCAATCGGAGCTATTGTGGGGTTGTTAACTGATTTTCTGCTAGAGAATGAGAAATTCAAGGAGTTTATAGGCGAACTGAATAGGATTCTTGCGGAGTTAATAGCGCCGCTACTTGAACCATTGGTGGAAATGCTTTCCTCATTCCTCCCGCTCCTCGTGGCTTTGCAACCGATCTTTGATTTGCTCGGCAGAGCAGTATCAGCACTTGTACAGCCGACAATAGCGGTAAATGCTGGGCTCAGAAGACTGGACAACGCTTTCAATAATTCCAAAGCCACGTTCCAACCCCTGTTAGATGATTTGTCATCTGGCTTGCGTAGCGTTAAGAATGCCACGGTAGCGATCCTCGCCCCGCTTAGGAGCATAGGACAGCCTTTGGTCGATCTGAAAAACGGGATGGATAGGCTCGCGAATGCACTTGACAACTTTGATATTGGAGGCTACTTTGGCGGCGGCGGCAGCGGGAAATGGTACGATCCTAGAAGCTGGCATGATGGGGGGACAATTGGCCAGCAGGATTTATTGCGAGTGCCTGGGACACGTTCCGATGAAGGATTTGTTTTTGTTCAAGCTGGCGAGACAATTACATCTAAAAGCGGGGCGCAAGGAGGGGGCCAAGGGGGCCAGGGCGGAAGCACATTCCACTTCAACATCAAAGCCATTTCGCCCCGTGAGACAGCAAACGAATTAAGAGAGACTATCCAGGAAATGCAGGCGCTTGGTTTGTTGGGGGCTATCTAAATGCGCCCATTCAGAAATTATACCGTTGCCACCAATATTAAGCCTGATGTTACGTTCACTGTGTCCGCTACAGGTATTGACTCTGTGTATACCTATGGCCGTGATAATATCCTAGGGATCAGTGATATCAATTGGGAAATGCCCTTTACTGGGGGCCTGGCTAAGGCCTCTGGATACACTGTTAAAATTGGCGATGAATTAGCGACGATAAAAGAGAGGCTTCCAAACCTTACCGGCGCTGCAATCCAGATGCAGGTAATAGTAAATTCCAATACTTTCTTTCCACATGTTGGCAGGATTAGAAGTTATAACAGAAGCGCAAACGACCCCAACCAAATTGAATTGAATGTGCTGGATAAGTTCTTTGATGATGATCAGAAGTTTCCCAAGACTGTTTTAACTGATTCATGGGATACGCCGCATTTAGAAGAGCTATTGTCAGGGATTCCGTATTATTTTGGCGCACACCACCGGCCATTCTATCACACAGCAGTTACTTGCGATTTATCTGTGTTACTTGGGCCATATAATGTGTCGAGCGGAAACCATGTGAATTCGACATGGTTTAATTCTAACATGCCGAGCGGGATTGATGTGGAGAGCATGCGCAACAACATATTGATGGATGTGAGATGGCAATCTGAAATAGAAAGCGCGAATAACATTACACAAATTGAAACATTAACTCCTTCCGCTTTTACAATAAAAGATGCAGGTAAATATACAGGGAGATTTTGGAGAGTCGGGAATAACACTATAAAAGGGACATCTTCTAGTATTGTGCTTTTTAATATTGTTGGATCAAGGGCAATTGTTGACAATAACGAATTAAATTACGCATCTGGGAACCCATGGCAGTTTTTGCAGGGCATATTCCCCGATAGGTATTTATATTTATACAACCCTTCTGTCAATAAAACCATAAATGAAACCATAGAAGGTGTTGCTCATATAAATTATTCATTTGTGCACAGCAACACTGTCCCACGGGCTGGATCTACAACTAGGCTTGATGTTGAAGTTGGATTCCCAAACGGGGGGTGGGCTGCTTCAAGGTCAGGGTTGGGATCAACTGTTATGTCAGTTTTTTTGGATACAGGTAGTGTTGTCGCATCGCCGACAGATGAGACAGCATTGCGCAATCTTTTTATTGATGAGGGCGCTGGAAGATTATATATGAACGTTGCCCTGTCAAGTGACTCATGGCCAGGAGATGGTTGGTTTGCATCAAGTCTAAGCATCACAGCGAATCTTGCATCTAACGCATACAAGTTGCACTCAGTTTTCTCCCCAGTTGTTAATTCGTCAGATATAGCTATATCCGAAAATCCGCTGGCTATTGCAGACACTATTGTATTCTCACTTGGCATCCCTTTTGTAGCCGCTCAATCAAGCGTTTCACAAGTCACGAATGCCCAATCATATTTCTTCAATTGTTTCTTCAAAGAACGCATTTCAATATCTGATATACTTGATGAGTTTGGCAGAATAACACAGACCAACATGTGGATAGGAGATTCCGGGGCATTGAACTATAGAACATTCCTGGAGAATGGGGAAGAAACCGTTAACACCTCACTGGACACTTCCCATGTATTAGATAGATCATTTGTGTTAAAAGAGGCCCCATTTGGAAGCTCGATATACGAGCAAGATTTAGCAAGCAAAATCCAGGTAAGATATAATTACGACTTTCAGACTGGTTTCTACAACAATAAACTTGTTGCTGATAAAAATAATACTGCTGAATGTGAGTCACTGGATGCCGTGGGGGTAACAGGTGAGCGCACAGTTGAAACTAAATACATCTTGCAAACGGATACAGCCTCGTTATACCTTGGGGCACTGGTGCGGAAATATGCAAACCCAAATGAATTCGTGATATTCAAAGGTGGCGCTGATTTGTTTCAAATGGAAATCGGGGATGTGTTCCACTTACAACATCCAATCATAGTTGGAAGTGCTGCAAATTACCAGATCATTAAGTTATCAAACAATTATGATAATGGTACCACAAAGATTACAGGAGCTAGGCTAAAATGACTCTAATTGTTAGGTCTGCTGTTCATGAGTGCGAGACTAGGCCTGATCGTGCTTTCACAATTGCCGGGAATTCTGATAAATGGGTAATGGAATGCGGTGAGTCAGAAAACCCCGAGATAACGCATTGCCCATATTGCGGGTCTGTATTATCGAAAACACTAACAATTGAAAAGGCTGTGTGATGGCTGGAGATTTCACATTAGGATGCCTGCTTGGGCAATATGATAAGGCGCAGAGCTTTGATGTGTCAAGCGATACAAGTGGAAATTTAAACACCAAAGTTGGGTCTTGGGAAATGGCTGGAGCATTGACTGGGGCTTTTGTTACAGAGTCCCACAGTTCTGAGCAGGGAATTAGCTTTGGTTTTGGCGCATCAGCCGGAACACAAGCAATGGCTGCCTATAGTTATAATAAAGATAATGATTTATATCTAAGATGGTTTCCTGATGTATCAACACATTTTATTCAGGCAGATTTTTGGGCAAGAATGACAACCAGCACCGTAAGTGGGAGAGTTGATGTAGATTTTCAAGATGTTCCCGGAGAAATATCAATCCGGATAGGTTTTTCAGAAAGTTTGGAACATTATAGAATCACAGCCCCTACTGTCACCAGTCACGATACCCAACCGATAATCCGATATGTATACTTAGACAATTCAGAAGAAACAACATTAATAACCGATGATGTGTTAACGCAGATTGACTTGATTACGCTCCATCCTGATTGGTCGTTTGCGGAAAGATCTGAAGTCATAAAATCACAGAACAGAACATTAGGCGGGAAACTCCACACATACACCTGGGATAAATATTTTTCATGGAATGTCCCTTTGCAATTCATATCCACAAGCCACGCTGATTTAATTAACTGGTGGTGGGAAAATCAATTTAACTTGTTATTCACGCTTGATACGAGTGATTCTGAATCTATGTTTACTTGCAGGATCACAAATAAGACACAGCCAATCGGCAATAGAATGAGGCCTTACACTGACCTTTGGAGAGGCAACATAACGCTTGAGTCTCTCGATAAAGGCAGTCCGGTATTCTGATATAAATGAGGTGATAAAAATGGCAAAAGTTCCAATGCCAGTCTTTCCGAAATTTGATGATAACATAACAGGGTTTTCATACTGGGAAGCCTGCGGTGTTAATCTTGTTAATTCAGCTACCGTGTACCATAAATTCGGCTTCAATGATGCTGTTAGCGCTGCATTTGAAACGATCTGGGATGAAGGCGGGTTATACGCATATCCGCCAGCAGCATCGGCGAATAGCATGATGCTTGTATCGGGAAGCGCAACTGATACCGCTGCCGGAAGTGGCGCGCAAATGGTGAAAATATTTGGGTTGAATAATTCCTGGGATACCGTTATACAAACTAAAGCCACAAATGGCACAGCACCTGTGATGCTGGATAATTTTGAGCGTGTATTCAGAATTACTGTTGAATCAGTTGGCGTGGGGAAAATTAACGCTGGGGCCATATATGTTGGGGTTGGGAGTGCCACGGGTAAGCCTACAACTGTATATGGGCTGGTTGGCTCTGGCTTCAATCAATCGAACATGTCAATTTTGCCTGTTCCAAGAAATTGCACTGGGTATTTACTCGATATAAACGTTTACACATCTATCTCAAAACAGATAGTTTCGCGGATGATGGCATCATTTAATAGAGGCCCATTAAGAACGCAATTAACAATGCCAATGATCGCAAATCCTATTACACACCCTGCTGTTCCGCCGATAGCATATCCAGAATTTACAGACCTTGAGCTTCAAGCAAAAGCCTCGGGGGGAGGGGGAGAAATTGGGGGAGAATTCACTATGGTTGTAATCGTTAATAGCTCGTAAACTTTCAAACAGCAGGAGGCCAAATGATTAATTTGCACAAGCTGATAAAAAACGCTAAGGAAACAGATCCAGATGCATTGCTTTTTTATGCTTGTATTCATAATGCGGCATTAAAGGCGATTGGCGAAGTGGAAGGCGCTTTACTAGAAATTGGGACATGTGATGGCGGTAGCGCGGGGTTCTTGCTTGCTGCCATGTCGCGAGGTGCTCCAGATCGCCACTTAGTTACAGTTGACCCGTGGGGTGGGAAGCCGTATGAGGGATCTAATTTGTACACAAACGTAAATCAAATGTTTGCTCAAAAAGAACTCGCGGATCTATCCTATGAACATTGTTTGAAATGGACTCACTACAAGATGGAATCACTTGAATTTTTTGAACATGTGCAGCCTCTTGGCATGTGGTATGATGGCGAAAAAGCAGACAACTTGTGGGCATTTGTCTTGCTAGACGGTGAGCACAATCAGGAAACAGTGCTGAAAGAATTGGATGCTGTCTGTAAATTCGTTTCGCATGGTGGGACTATAATAATCGATAACTCAAATCAGGAAACCGATCTAGAAAGCGCAATAATTGATTGGACAAAAAGAAATGATGCAAGCCACGAAGTCCATAAGTTTAGCGAAAATATAGGCGGTAACGCTGTGCAGATTTCAATAAGGTGAGATTATGACCCGTGCGATTGATTCAATAATCATCCACTGCTCTGATTCTGAGTGGGGGAATGCTGCTGTAATAGATGATTGGCATACTCAAAGAGGGTGGGATGGCATTGGCTATCACGCTGTAATTTGCAATGGGATTTTGCATAGCGGGGCAAATTACTTAGCGAGTTGGGATGGGGTGATTGAACCCGGAAGGGAACCCAAGAAGAAAGGGGCGCACGCTTGGGGGAATAATAAAACCTCTCTGGGCATTTGCTTGATCGGCAAAAAGAACTTTACCCATAAGCAGATGGTTGCCTTAGAGAAGCTGGTAACCGTATGGGCGAGCTTATACGATATTCCTAATGATAGAATTTTTGGGCACAATGAATTTAGCAAGAAGACCTGCCCGAATTTCAATGTTCCAAAATGGCGGACTGGCCAGGATAGATAGAATGAGCCGGTATCGAACCCACAAACTGGATTCGCAGATGAGAGCAAACAATTGGATTACCTTGGCTACGCTGGTGACGATTATAGGGATGTCGGTTGCCGCAGTCTTTTTCTTGGGTTCGTTGGATGCTAAGGTGGATCTTCAGACTCAATCTCTATTC
>SDBV01001627.1_pt1 | contig 33825 bp, 35 predicted proteins | sample 2277081 | NCBI WGS metagenome assembly SDBV01 (sample SAMN10402039, study PRJNA504765) | marine sediment metagenome | isolation source: marine sediment core GS10_PC15, 223 cmbsf | place: Arctic Ocean: Southern Knipovich Ridge | collected 2010 | reverse complement strand
CATTACACCGCCATCGCCCAAGAATTGACGAGATTGGTGTATACACTACGTCAAAGCCATAACTCACCTGACAACAATGAGTTGCGTCACAGCGTCAACGTGTGCATGATAAACTCACGCTAGCAAATGACGACGGAATGTGGCGAATTCAGCGAGCAACGCAACTAACGTAAGTCCTTGTGTGTCAGCGGGGACGAGTTTTCGGGAACCACAGGTTGGATTTCACGGCGCGGACGAAGCCAAGCGGGCAATTGCGCAGGAAAGGGTGCAAGCGTCGAGTCAAGGCAGTGGAAGAAAATCGACGTCAATCGGCACTTGTTTCCCGAACTTCGACGACCGGCTCTTTCCCAATCTCGTCCTCATGAATTAACGCGATACGCTTACCCCAGCCAGCCTACGTCGCCAACAAACGACCGAATTCGCGGAGAGACAATTCTCGGTCGTCAATGATAACCGTCGCCTCACAGCCGAAGCCACCGTCGCTTATTTCACAACGCAGCACGTCGCCCCTTACTTACTGCCCCAAGATGTTCTATGCCGGTCTCCATGTCAAGGCTCACAACCTCGTCCGGTTTTATTAGAAGGTGGTCACAAGGACTTTAAGCAGGGCGCTGAGTCACAAGACTGCAAACAGAAGACTCGCGACGCACAGACAATTGGCAATGGTCTACTCTCAGCGACCAATCAAAAAACTGAATGAATAGCCCCTTATGATTATACACCGAGCGCTGACCGCAACGCTCCTACTTGGTCCTCCTTTTCCCATGGAAAGATGTTGCGTCCGAAATGGCCATACGCAGCGGTCTGGTGATAGGACCACTCATCAGGTTTGAGCAGGCCCAGGTTTTCAATGATTGAAGCAGGACGGAAGTCGAAGATCGCTTTTGATTCAAGGATTTGCTGCAGTTCTGTATCCTCTTTAACACCGGTGCCAAAGGAGTCAACATTGATGCTCAGTGGTTCTGCTACACCGATGGCGTAGGCCACCTGGATCTCACACTTTTCGGCCAATTTGGCGGCAACAATGTTCTTGGCGGCATAACGCGCATAATATGCCGCAGAGCGGTCCACCTTAGAAGGGTCTTTTCCTGAAAATGCCCCGCCGCCGTGGCTGCCGACGCCCCCGTATGTGTCCACAATGATTTTCCGTCCCGTCACGCCTGCGTCACCATGGGGACCTCCAATGACAAATTTACCTGTCGGATTGATGAAGAACTGTGTGTCGTCCTTCAGCAATCCTGTGGGATCGAGGATTGTCTTACTCGCTTCAATCAAGTCCTTCCTGATTTGCTCCAAGGGGACATCGTCCGTCTGATGGGAAATGACGACCGCCGTAATACCCTGTGGTTTTCCGTCGATATACTGCACCGAGACCTGCGCTTTAGAATCGGGACGAAGGTAAGGGATCGCGCCCGACTTCCGAATTTGTTGAAACTCATCAAGCAGACGATGGCTGAGTATTATGGGCGCCGGCATGCATTCCGGAGTCTCATTACTCGCATAGCCGAACATCATGCCCTGGTCGCCCGCACCTTGCTCCGTGTAGAGGCCATCGCCTTCATTGACGCCTTGTGCAATATCAGGTGACTGTCCGTGAAGACGGTTGATGTACTCGAAAGTCTCATGTGAAAACTTCAGCTCATCTCTGTCATATCCGATATCTGCAACCACCTTGCGCGCTAAGGTTTCGGGATTGATTTGCTCCCAGCCTTGGCATGTGATTTCCCCGGCATTCACAACCAGATTCGTAGTTACAAGCGTCTCGCAGGCTACGTGACTGTTCGAGTCGGCTGCCAGACAAGCATCTAGAACCGAGTCAGAAATAAGATCGCAGACCTTGTCGGGATGCCCTTCGGATACTGACTCCGATGTGTATACGTGATCGGTTAGAATTCTGCTCATTCCTTACTCCTTCAAGCGATAGTTTTCCAGACTGTCTTTGGTGAACCGCGCCAGTGCGGCAATCTCGATAATAGCGCATATGCGTGTGAAAAGGCAAAGTCGTGATGATGTTTTCTACCATCGACCTCCTTAATAACCTTCCAGTAAGTCTCGTCCATGCTTCGCGTTATCGCAGCGTTCGATATTGCTGGCACAAGGTCGCTTAATGAGTTTCACTATGCTTATGAATTCGTCAGTGACTGCTCCATACCAAATTCCAAACTTCTGAAATTCATGTATCTTTTGCGGGCTATGCAGCGGGATTCAAAAGAAACACTTCCGTTCGAAGGCTAAGCTCTACGTCAAATGCGTAAGAGAGGTTCTTCATCGCATTACCGAAAGTCACACCGTCGAAATCCAAGAAACTCGTGAAGGTTTTGACGAGAAAAATGATTGATCACTTTGCGTTTATTACAAGGACTTCTTCTAGCATTTTTCTGAGCACAGGGCTTTTGGAGGACACGCTGTAAGAATCGCGCAATAGCTTTTCTACATCCTCATAACGTTCCTTCGCAAAGAGAATCTTGGCGAAAAACTCCAAGTATATCGCTTTTTCTTGGATCGTTTCTGGAGTCTTTCTACCCCTCTCAAGCACATGTATTGCCTTGTCTTCTTCTTCCAGCAGAGCGTATGCACTCGAGAGGTTCAGATAAGCCTTGTACAGATCTTCTGTTGCTCGAGGAGCGGCCAGCACCTCCTCGGTCAAGAAATCGGCAACCGACGTCATTCTCAAGTATGCGTCTGGGCCAGCACTCGAGGCTCGAACGTCTTGGACAGTTTTGCTAAGGACACGCGTTGCTTCTATAAGTTTCGGTGTTTCTTTATCCAAAGCTAAAGCGAGAATGCTCATAGCAGGACTAATCTGTTTCTCGTTCGAGACCAAGCTCGACCTTGTTACAAAAAGTGTCCTGGTGAAACTCTCCAGAATGTTATGCCTGCGGGCAAAGTTTGCGAAATCAATCAATATGCGACCGTCTTGCTTATTCATAGAGACTGCGAGCGTGTAAGCAGATTGCGCTCTTGAATAATCCTCGAGAGCATCATAAATGTGTGCCAATTTATAATGGAGCATGCCAAGAATGCCTGGGACGGGGACAATACGATGTGAAAAGAACTCGACTTGACTTTCCATAATTAGCTTCAGCTCACTCATGGTGCCAGAGCTCATCGCAAATCTGAAAAGAAATCTCCATGTGTTGTCAAAGTTCGGTTGCATAGCGATGGCACGATTAAGCGTTCTATCTGTGGCCTGGTAGTTTCCTCGTATGAAATTGAGATAAACAAGCCTGGACAAACGTTCTTCTTGGCCATTCCTGCTATATTGCACAGCCTTGCTTTGGTGTTCTATGGCCTCATCCAGCAGTTCGGCCCTCATCTTGGCAATAGCAACCTCATCGAGCCCTTCCTTACCCAGGAATGTCATTTTAATAAAGGCAAGACGAGCAAGAGTTTCTTCCGCATCGGGCAGTCTCTCACAAAGCTCAAGAGCCCGTGTGGCATGTTTGGAGGATGCCTCGGCAGCGGCGTGTCTTTTCAGACGGAGAGTTGAAGCGTTTTCATTGCCCTTTTGCTCAATTGCGTAGACATTTGTATAGGCTCGTGCAGCATCAACAAGCGTTGGGATCCAGTTGGGATTTCGTGACACAGAACGTTCAAAATGCTCACTGGCCCGCTGGTATTGCTGCTGAATTGTTGCCACGCTCCCACGCTTATAGGCAAAAAGCCAATTCCACGGTGCAAGCGACTCGCCTTGTGTCAGGAGTCGCTCCGCATTATCGTATGATTTCAGATGCATAGCACTTGTTCCCATCTTATACATGAGTTCCGAGACAAAAACTTGTGATGCATGAATGAAACTGAGTAGTGCGCAAACCGACACTGCCGCTCGGAAACAAAAAGCGGCAGGAAATTTGAAGTCTTGTTGCCTGTCCATAGACCTTTCTGGGGCGAAAACAGCATCGAAAGCACCTGCCATTATGAATAGAAAAACTGCCGAAACAGGAGAGCGAAAGTTGAAGCCGAAGAGGCCGTTGACCCAGAAGCATAGAAAAAACGCCGCGAACATCAGTGCCAGCCGTCTTTGTCGTCTACTTGGTTGTATGAACGTGAATATGAGCGCGTGGTAAACTGCCGATATAAAGATCCACAAGTACAGACTCATTCCCAAAAGGCCTGAGTCAATCGCCGTCTCGAAGGGTTCGTTATGGACATGCGAATTCATCTTGTGTTTCTGCGCGAAGAAACTTTGCTCGAAATCGGTCCAGAATCGAGGATTCTCTATAATATAATTACCGGGACCATAGCCCAGCAACGGCCGGTCGACGATCATCTTTGTCGCGCCGTAGAAGGAGTTGTAGCGAAGAAGCAGTGAACGATCAAGAGGCACATCTCTGTCTTTGTGCCATTTCGCCCAGCCTACTGCGCCCCCAATTCCGATAAGACCAGCGACCAGCACCAGCGCTAGAGTGGCTACAAGGCAGGCAAACGGTTCCTTCACCACTGGGCGAACAAGCATTACTGTACCGCCTAGTAGAGCGGCCATGCTCAAGGCCACAAAGCTGGCGCGATGGCCGGTGAGCCAAATGTGACCCATAAAGAGGGCTATGAGGAGAAGACACCATCGAGTTTTCTTTTCTATTATGAGAGCTGCGCACATGATGACGGCAAGAACAAGTGTGTGGCCCACAACATTGGGATTGCCGAGAGTTCCAGGAAGTCCCTTGTATGTTTCAGAGGACACCTCCTCCGGGCTCCATGGGAAAGGGTCGATTCCAGCTTTTTGACAAAACCCGTACACAGAAGAAAGGGCAACTGCCACACACATCACGAGCATCAAGCGCAATACATGGTCAATTTTAGTGTAAACTTGCGAGGCTATGAAATAGATGAGGATTAGGCAGAAAAGCCTGGTGACTTCACTTAGACTGTGACTTGGGTAAGTAGAGTTAAAAGCGCTCAAGACATTGATAAACAAAAAAATCAAGAGGGGCCAAAAGAATATCTTGCCTTTGTATATGGGACGTTGCTTTGCCAAAGTAGCGACCAGCCAAAAAATGCTGAAAAGAGAAGCTGCGGCCTCGAATAAGAACACTTTGACATCTTGTGCAGGTTGAGGGGTCCAAGGCAGGATTATCAACACAAGGCAGAAAGCGAGAATAGATATAGCTCCGCGAGCGAGTCTATCTAGACGCGTGCTACAGTTGATGTGTTCCACGACGAATACTCCTTACTGAAGTGTCAATCAGAAATCTTAACAAAGTCTAGCACACAACATCAAAAGCAAGAGAAGTGGCGTTTTCTGCCATCGACCTCCTTAATAACCTTCCAGTGAGTCTCACTACGCTTATGAATTCGTCAGTGAGCGCTCCATACCAAATTCCAGATTTTTGGAATTCATGTATCTTTAGACACGAGCCGTATGATAATCTGATGGTAATGGAGGTGCGAACAATGAAGACTTACATCATGCGATCGCTTGTCATTGTCTCAATACTATTCGTTGCGACATGCACAAAAGAAACCGGTAAGGACGCCGGGAAAACTGCTGGCGATGGAACGGAAAGTGACTCCAGCGGCGTGGAGACTCCTGAGCCTGTGAACCCCAAGGCAGGCAATACATGGTCAGTCGACAGCATCGAGTTTGTTTGGATTCCTCCGGGTAGTTTCATGATGGGGAGTCCATCGGGCGAAAAGGGCCAACGCAGAAACGAGAAACAGCATCGGATAACGATATCCAAGGGATTCTGGTTGGGCAAATACGAGGTGACTAAGAGTCAGTGGAAAAGCGTGATGGGCACGGAACTTTGGAAGGGCAGGAAACATATTCTGGATGATTCTGATTCCCCAGCGGTATATGTGAGTTGGAATGACGCACAGAGTTTTATTCGCAAGCTCGGTGGGGGATACCGTTTGCCGACGGAGGCGGAGTGGGAATACGCTTGCCGAGCAGGCACAACAACGGCCTACAGTTTTGGTGAATCGGAGTCTGACCTTGACGAGTACGCCTGGTATTACGACAATGCTGACAGCAAGGGTGAAGATTATGCGCACGTAGTGGGGCAAAAGAAGCCGAATACGTGGGGCTTGTACGATATACACGGTAACGTTTTCGAATGGTGTTCAGGCTGGTTCGACGAGTATCCAAGCGACTCAGCGAAAGACCCGGAAGGACCGAGTACGGGGGCATACAAGTTGCTTCGAGGCGGTAGCTGGACCAACTTCGGGTACGACTGTCGTTCGGCGTATCGTTTCAACCGTCCCGTGGACTTCAGGGACGCCTACAACGGCTTCCGTGTTGTGCGGACTCCGTAGCTTTTTTTCTGCTATCATTGGTACTTGGTTCCTTGGAGCCTTGGGATTGCCCAAACGCATAGAAAAGGTCCGGCCCCCGTTGGCGGGATGTGACTACGGGCAAGAGCTAAGAGCTTGGCAAGGTCGTCTGGCAATATAGCATAAAGGTACCCCTTTTCGACGAAGATTCGGAAGAGTGATTGAGGAGATAGTGTTTGAATAATCTTTGGAATAAACTTTCGCAGCGGGAACGCGTTCTGTCGGTTGCGGTTATTGGCCTGCTCATGGTGGGTTGCGGCTATTTCTTTGTCGTTCCTACTCTTGACGAACTGCGCGTGTTGGACGGGGCCATCGAGCAGCTCGAGGAAGACATCATGCAATATGCTCGCATTGCTGCGAGCGCGGACAGTATTGACGAAGCTTTTTTCGAGATCGAGGACCAGCATTCGAGCGCGTGGACCGAGGTAGAGATACATGAGAGGTTGCGTCGTGAGATTTTCAGGCTTGCTTTGTATCACCCGGGAGCCGTCGACGTGTTATATGCCGACCAGGATGAGTATCTTGTGAACATTCCTCAATTGAGCAAGGGACATTTGAAGGAAGGCGGCGATGGATATCGCGAGTATCAGATTTCGCTCAACATTCCAAGTGCGACTGTCGAGAATCTTGTCGAGTTCTTGCGCAGAATCGCGGAAAGTCCCCAAGCATTGCAGGTTGACAGCCTCACTCTGCGAAGGACAGTTGCGAAGGAGGGGATTGTTCACGCCACCTTGGAGATCACGCGCACTGTTGTGGACGGCGCGCCAAGTGAAAAAGAGCAGCAAAAGCAAAGGCAAAGGCGTCCCAAAAGTTTTGTAATCAACCCAAGTTTTGACTCATTCGATGAACAGGAGCGTAAATTCCAGGCTTGGGAAACAGAGGGTTGTGTAGTTGCAAAGTCTATGGATTACGCTACATCAAACAGGACCGCAATGCATGCGAAGGCCGAATCCGGTAACGGTCAGGTGTTTCAACGCATCAAACTGCAGGGTGGATTCGAGTATATTCTATCGTTCGATATGGCCGCCATTGGCAAAGTGAAATTCTCCGTTGCTGCGGATTCAGACGGCACGTCCTTCGGCGAAGTTGACGCAACCAGTGATGGCCGGGCACATCGATACGAGCTCCGCTTTATATTACATGAGGACGCAGGCGATTCGTTCTTGCTCAGGGCGCCGTTCATAGAACTTATGTCGGCGGACAGTGAGATTTACATTGACAATGTAGTGTTAAAAGATGCTCCCCCGTCTAAAGCGCAGACGCCGTCCTGAGCGGTCTGGTTCTGCGCACGCGCCGTATGATAGACTGATAGTAATGGAGACGCACACAATGAGTTCCTTCAACATATTGTTGCTTGTGATTGGCGCAATCTTTCTCTTGTCTTTCGTGACTGTCGTGGCTATTCTTCTTTACGTAGAGAGAAAAGCTGACTTGGAAGCTAATGGCACGAAGAATTACTCAAGCAATGGAACTGCAACGAACGACAGCGCCGAAGGGGCGAATCACTCAAAGCTTTGACGGCATCGAGTTTGTAAGGATTCCTCCGGGTAGTTTCACTATAGGCAGACCATCGGGCGAAAAAGCTGCATCGCCTTGGTTATAGTGGAAGCACGTCATATGGGATGCTCACACCGTCATCCATCAAGAGTAAAGGTCTATGAAGAGAGAAACCGTCGATCTGCCCACAGCAAGAGAATTGGATTTTCTGCGTGTGATGTGGGAGCTCGATGCCGGTAGTGTTGTCGCAATATGGAAAGAGCTTGTTCGACATGGCGAAAAGATTGCTTACCACACCGCGCTTGCGCATATGCAGCACATGCGACAAAAAGGACTCCTAATCCGGGAAGGTTCATCAAATCCCTCCCGTTACTATTCCGGATTTTCACAAGAGGAGACGCAGCGGGCGCTTGTTTCAGACTTACTCGAAAGGGCCTTCAATGGTTCTGTCAGCGCCTTTGTTGAACGCGCACTTATCCCCGATGACGTATCTCTGGCCGATCTGAAGGAAATTCGCAAGCTCCTGAAAGACAGAAAGCCGTCGAAACCGGGACGCTCGACATCTTCACGCAAGCCACGGCCATGAAGGATGGGCTTTTTCGATTACCGCCTTCTTCGCGATATGCGCAATAGTGCCGCTCTTTGACGTTTTTTCATTCCTGGCTGGTGCTCCTACACCTTTTCTCGCATCCTCCCCTTGCACTGACAGTGATTCAGGTGTAGACTTCTACGCTGATGCTGAGTGAGGGGGTCAAACTTTGAAGGCGACCCCAAGAATGAATGATGAAGACCACCACTCAACGAAATGCGAGATGCAAGACAACGTGATTCGCGAGGAGGTCGCGGATTTCTACATGCCTCTTGGCGGCGCTGAGTTTTTAGAAAGGGAAGACAAATGAAACGTGTGTGTGTATTAGGCCTGGGATATGTTGGATTGCCGACCGCAAGCATCCTTGCGACAAATGGATTCGAGGTGCTCGGCGTTGATGTCGATCAGCGTGTCGTGGACACCATCAACTCTGGGAACTTCCACATTGAGGAGCCTGGCTTGCACACCGTTGTTAAGGCGGCTATTGGCTCTGGAAACCTACGCGCTTCGACCAAGCCCGAAAAGTCCGACGTGTTTCTTATCGCCGTGACAACGCCATTATCTGAAGACAAAAAGGCGGACATGAGTTATGTAGCCAAAGCTACCGAGAGAATTTCCCGGCACCTCGAGTCGGGAAACTTGGTTATTCTCGAATCCACGTCACCTCCAGGTACGTGCCGGAATCTTGTAGTGCCCATCATAGAAAAGTCCGGGCTGAAAGTCGGCCAAGACGTATTCCTCGCTTACAGTCCGCAACGCGTACTGCCAGGAAAGACCCTGAGAGAGCTAATCAAAAACGACCGTGTAATTGGCGGCTATGGTGAGAAGTGCGCAAGAAAGGCCATGGATATCTACGAGAGCTTCGTGGATGGCGAGATTTTCCTCACGGACGTCACAACCGCGGAGATGGTAAAAGTAACGGAAAATACCTTCCGCGACGTGAACATCGCTTTGGCAAACGAGACGGCATTGATGTGTGAAAAACTCGGCATCAACTTTGGAGACGTGGCGCGTCTATCCAATCGCCAGCCGCGTGTCAATGTGCATGCGGCAGGTCCCGGCGTTGGCGGCCACGGCATCTCGGCGGATCCATGGTTCCTGGTCGAACACTATCCCGAAGAAGCCAAACTGATTCATCAGGCAAGACAACGAAACGACAGCATGCCTGAGTACGTGGTCAATCGCACCATGGATATGTTGTCGGGCATCGACAATCCCAAAGTTGCGGTCTTGGGTCTTGCGTTCAAAGGCGACGTGGACGACGTGCGCGAATCTCCCTCGTTAACCGTCATCAAACTATTAGAAGAAAAGGGCGTCAGCGTGGCCGTAAATGATCCATACGTGACGCAAAGTCCATACGAATTGCAGGGAATCAATGCATGCTGTGTGGACGCGGACTGTTTGCTCCTGTTGACGGACCACAACGACTACACGAACCTATCCCCCCGCCTGCTTGCCAAGCAAATGCGCAAGACGATCCTCTTCGACACAAGAAACATTCTCGACCACGACGACTGGCGAGAAGCAAACTTCCTGGTCAACGTGCTCGGAGTCGGGAAGGAATAGAGTACCGCAAAATGAATCGAGTTGTGCGGAATCCTTAGCGTTTATTATTGTTACCTTTAGTCCTTCCTCGATCCCATGCTCTGCGTGGGATCGTATGCTCCGTCGCTCCCGCGTCGGAAAGCTAAGGCCTCTGACCAGAATAAATTGCACAAGTTCTCTATGAGGCAACTTGGAGCCCGAGCAAGAATGGGGACTGTCCCAAGCGAGGTACGAGCGCGTGGACTGTCCCATTCTTGCGTGAACTTGGCAAATCAATTTCGATCAAAAGCCTAAGCAAGCAAGCTCAGGCATAAGCACTCACGTTCTTAGTCTCGTGGGTGGAGTGCGTCGCGAGCGGTAGCAGTCTTTTCTTCCGAGAAACTGCCCGGGGCTCCGCCAGGAGACCAGACAAACCCCTACACACAATTGCCGTTTGTCCTACACAAAAAAGAGCATTTCTCCGATTTCTTCACATCATTCTTTCTGCCACAATATCAGGTGGCCGAGTTTCAATATGATTTGGCTCAATTTACTCCAGTAGGAGCGATAACCGAGGGGGAACAGTTCGTAGGGGAGGGGGGAATTTAGAATTGTGAATTTGGGAATTAGGAATTCACCCTCACTATTTGAATCGTTCTCAATGGGCTGTTCTAAATACAGTTGAATCTGAGGCAAATGAGATCATTTCCGAGGCAGATAAGATCTTATCCGAGGCAAATGAGATCATTTCCGAGGCGGATGAGATCTTATCCGAGGCAGATGGGATCTTATCCGAGGCGGATGAGATCTTTTCCGAGGCAGATGAGGTCTAATCTGAGGCGGATGAGGTGTCATTTGAGGCAGATTGGGTCTCATCCGTGGCAGATGAGGTGTGATTTGAGGCGGATTAAGTGCCTTTTTGGGCGTTTTAGATCGTAGTAAACCTAAGTTAAGTCTAACAAAATGAGGGAGTTACGCAAATGGCAAAGTTTCCAATCCGAGAAGCAGATATTAAAGTATTGGCGCAGAACATCGTAACGGGGCTGACGGACAATGCGGCGACCTATCCGGCTCCACCGGTGACCGCCGTGGCCTTGCAGGCGGTCCTGGATTCGTTTATCACCCTGGGTGACGAGTGCGTGGCCGCACGGGGCGCAGCCGAACAGACCACCGTCACTAAGGACGCCGGCGCTGAGGAACTCACAGACGATATGAAGGCGATTCTTCGTTATGCCGAGGATACGGTCAATTACGATGACGCACAGTTGACCTTGCTCGGATGGGGAGGCAAAGCGGCCCCGACCGCGCTCGAAGCTCCCGGACAGGCACGCACACTCGAGATTGTGAGTCAAGGTGAAGGATGGGTCACCCTCGACTGGAAAAGCCCCGCCGACGGCGGCGCCGTTGCATCCTACAAAATAGAACGCCGGGAACGGCCCGCCGGTCCTTGGACGATCATCTCTCTCGCCATGGATTCCGAAGCCACACTCAACAACCAAGAACGTGCCAAAGATTGGGAATACAGAGTCATAGCCGTCAATAAGGCTGGTGAAGGAATTCCCTCAAACACGGTTGATGCCGTGGTTTGAGGAAGAGTAGAATAGAGAAGGGCGAAATTGGAATTAGGAATTGAGAGTTAAGAATTGAAAATTGAGAATGGGAAGAGGAGAACATACGAATGTACTTTGATTCTTCATTCAAAATTCCCTATTCTTAATTCTCCCCGTCATCGCCGTCAATAAGGCTGGTGAAGGAATCCCAAGCAATACCGTCGATGCGGTGGTATGAGGAATTGAGAATTAACTCGTTCCCACGGTCTGCAGACTGTGGGAACAAAAACAAAACGATTGATGAATGCTTGTTCCAGAAGCAGAGGCGGACTGCACATTCCTACGCATATAGAGTGTGCAGTCCTCGCCGCACAATGAAAGGGTATTAACATGAGTGAGTCAACCAGTCACAAGAAAGCAAAGACTAAGGCCGCTGGTAAAGGAGGAAGGACGGAAGTGCCATTGCCTCGCAATCGTCGACTTGATGCCGAGACAGACAAGAAGGCGACAGAAGTTGAGCGAAGTGGAACGGCACAGGGTCTAAAGAAAGCTGTTCGACGCCTGCGAGATAGCCGTAAGCCCCAGAAAGTCCTGCAAGTTCCGCAGAAGGATATCCCGAAGGCTGTTGAAGCAATGAAGGAAATAGGAGTGAGTGGTACCGTGAAGAATATGAGCGGAACGAAGAAAAGATCCGTCCCAAAGAAGAAATAGTCACCGAATCAATTGCCGGGACACGGTTTGAAATCGCAAGCTGCAAAAACGAAAGGTTGACACAATGAAAAACAAAATAGCAATTATGTTGCTGGTATTACTTCTTAGTGGATCGATCATGGTTTCGTGTAGTGGCGAAAACGACGCCAAGGCAATATCGGCTGTGAAAGCAACCATAGAAAAACAACGAAACGCGATGGGAACTTTCAAGACGGCCCCCCTGAACGGTGGTGTCGCTGTTCTGAGCAGTCGGGATTGGGCTTACTGGGTAAAAGACGGTAAGGTCTATGCAGCCAATGGTCTCGCCAGGGGTGCATCACCCAACATTCCAATAGCACCAACAGGTGTGGGTTTCTCTGAAATCGAAAGCGCCATAAAGCAAAAATAATAAACTCCCGGGACGTCATACTTATTAGGTGGGAATGAACAATGCCAACGACACAAGAAGAGGCGATGTAGTACAATAATGATCACAACTAAACGGGGGACAACGGCCATGAATAAGAAACGAATAAGCTATATCATCACACTTTCTCTGCTTGTTGCCTTTTCATCGTGGGGAGCTAGTCCGTGGAAAGGCCCATGTGTTGGGATAAGCGACGGCGACACCATATCCGTAATGAAGGGTACAACGGTAGTTAAGATAAGACTACATGGCGTTGATTGTCCTGAGTCGAGTCAGGCGTTCGGAAGCGAGGCAACTAAGTTTACAGAGGACTTATGCTTAAGGACAATGGTAACGGTGGTCGAGACGGACACGGATAAATATGGGCGTACTGTCGCAATTGTTCTTTTACCAGAAAAGAGAATTCTTAATCACGAACTTGTAGTTGCTGGTTTGGCGTGGTGGTACGAGCAATACGCGCCCAAGGACAAAGCGCTTCAGATACTCCATACAGATGCAAAGAGTAACAAGCGCGGCCTATGGGCCGATCCTAATCCGATCCCACCTTGGGAATTCCGCCATACTCATGCCGGTTCAAGCAGTGCGTTAGAAGCGGGCGAATTGCCACCTACGACAATCTACACTCCCAAAACTCCAAGCACAGTAAATGATTCTATTTACCAACCAATAGCCCCCAAGGCTTCGCCACAGACAAGTTCAAGACCGAAGACTCTCGTTATCCCACCAAAATCAGGTAGCAGGCCATCCACAGGCTACTCGACACCTAATCCAAGACCGACCTATAAATCGAGACCACGCCCGACACCCAATGCGACAACGAGCCCTACGGTTTACACCACTAACACGGGCAAGAAATATCATTCGTCCGGATGCCAGTATCTCGCAAAAAGCAAGATTCCAATTTCTCTACAGTCCGCGAAAGGCAGAGGTCTTACTCCCTGCTCGAGATGCGGTCCACCAAGATAAGGGTTCCGGTGACGCCATACTTAATAGGTGGTGAGGAAAGAGGGAAATGAGAGTTGAAAGTGGAAAGTGGAGAGTTGAAAGTTGACAGATTAGCAGGTCTCAAACAAGTGACCCAAAGGCGTGTTTGCTGACCGGAAACCAAGATTCCGCATGTTGGGGGGATCGTTCTAATTACTCTTGGGTCACGGAAAGGACATACATGGAGAAGCTTATTTTGGAATCATTGGGAGCCGCTGGAATCGGGGGCGTTCTCATCTTGTTGCCCGTCATCATCGGACGGAGCTGGCTCCTGACGCGCCTGAAGAACTCTATCAAATATGAATACGACTTGGCTCTGAAGAAGTACGAAGCCGGTGCCGAGTCCGCCTTGGCCGAGGTGAACGCTCAATTCAACATGACGTTGGAGATAGCGAAGCTCAAACTTGCCCCCTACTCCGAGCATCAGTTCAACACGTACAACGACCTCTGGTCTCATCTGTGCTCACTCCGTCGCTCAATGGAGATATTATGGCAGGTCGCCCTCACACCAGAGACGTTTGATGACTTTGCTGCCAAACTGGATGCGGCCAGCGCAAAGTTGGAGGAGAGCGCCTTGCTCATCGAGCCGCAGCATTACGAGGAATTGTGGCTAATCCTAGAGACCTTTATTACCTTCAAGATGGGAAATCAGACCGTTCTGGAAATTTGGCATAACATGCAAGCAGGCAAGCCCTTAGATGATTACCGGGTTCGCGAGTTGGTAGACGGCAATGGAGACACGAGGAACAGGTTGAATGCGTACTTGCCCCAAATGCGGCTCTGTCTGCAAAGTCAGCTTCTTGCTGGCAAAGCATAATAGGATTCCGGGGACGCCATAGTTAATAGGTGGTGAGGAAGCAAGAATTGTGAATAGTGAATTAAGAATAGTGAATTGGGCAGAGGAAGATAAAAGGTTTAGCACGTCGCTGACAAGTGATGCAAAGGCGTGTTAGATGCGGATAGGAAGGGGTTTGTGTGGTTATGCAATGGTTTAAGGATCTCAGTCCTGCCAACATGATTGGTATTGCAGCGATTGTGGTTCCTGTTGTGGTCGGGGTGGTTGGCGGAATCATAGCAATCTTGCGGAAAAAGGATAGCCCCTCAACGCCCGGTACGAGCATTCATCAGGAAGGAGCAAATCATAAGGCCATCGCCGCCGGTGGAAACAAAGGCAACATTGCGGCAGGTAATATTAATGTCACGGGGGTTCCGCATGAACGTCACGATGCGGCAATGAGGCAGCTCGGGCAGGCAGACGCGAAGGTCGAGAATCAGAGGGACAGAATTAGCCAACTGGAGGAAGAGCTGTCTCGGAGACCGTTGGCGGCAGATGCGGACGGGCAGCGGGCTCCGCAACCTACGCAGGAAGCTAAAGAACTTGCTGAGTTGATTTCGGAAGATGATGGGGTCTATTCACAGGCGTTGAAAGCTATTGCGGAGGGCAATAACGAGCAGGCTAGTGGGTTGCTGGATGAGTCTCAGAACTTGCTGGATAAGATAGAGGAGGAAAAGAACCGGGCACAAATCAAGATATATATGGCGCGTATAAACAACGCCCGCTATGCGGGCAGACCCCGGGACGCGCTGGAATGGTGTAAGCGGCTGGAGCCTCTTGCAGGTGAAGATTCACTAATCCTTAACGACCTTGGCGTCGCTTATTTTGAAAATGCTGCGTATCAGAAAGTCGAGCCGCTGATGTTGTGTGCGCTTAAGATTGATGAGAAAAGATTGGGTAAAGATCATCCGAGCGTGGCCACCAGATTAAACAACCTTGCTGGGTTGTATCAGGCCACGAATCGGCTGGCTGAGGCCGAGCCGCTGATGGAGCGGGCTCTTAAGATTGAGGAGGCTAGTTTTGGCAAAGAGCATCCTGACGTGGCCAGAGCTTTAAACAACCTTGCGCAGTTGTATCAGGCGACGAATCGGCTGGCTGAGGCCGAGCCGCTGATGGAGCGGGCACTTAAGATTGATGAGGCTAGTTTGGGCAAAGAGCATCCAGAGGTGGCCACAGATCTAAACAACCTTGCGCTGTTGTATAAGGCGACGAATCGGCTGGCTGAGGCCGAGCCTTTGCTCATGCGAGCAGTCGCGATCCTCGAAAGCAGCTTAGGGCCGAATCATCCGAACACAATCACGGTCAGAAACAATTTAACAGAATTAAGAGATGAGAACGGAGACAACGAATGAATATAGTACCTTCAAGTATTGAACAGGACGGCCCGGGGATTGATTTGTCGGAACAAGCGACTGGGGTAGCGATTCAGATGTCGGATCCGGTTGCGGATTTTGAGTATGCTCTTAATGCGGTTACGCTTTCGCTTGACCTTTCGGTGTTTGATAGTGTTCGTCTGACGTTTTCTGCTATGGAGTTTGGTGATGAGCCGCATGCTCCGCCTGCGAGTCCTTTTGCTGATGGAGTTAATTTTGACGGTGTGGCAATCAGCGAGGATGGAGTTGATTGGTATGAGATTCAGGATCTTCGTAGTCTGCGTTCGGACCGTTTTACCTCTTATGATTTAGATCTTGATGCTGTGATTGCTGGGTTGGGGCTATCTTATAATTCAGCTTTCAAGGTACGTTTTTGCCAGTATGATAATAACCCCGCTCCTAAGGATGGAATCTTTCTCCAGGGAATCGCTTTGACGGGGGACTCGCCTCCGCCGATGATGCATTTGATGATGGATGACAATTCTCCCAACGCGGTGGTGGTAGACTCGGGTACGGGGGGTCAGGACCAGACTTTCCTTGATCCTGGTGGCGATCCTAACACTGACGCGCATTCGGTTGTGGGCGCAGTTGGCGGGGCGCTGATGTTCGATGGGGTGGACGACGCGATTGATATCAGCGGGTTGTCGGTGCCGATTGATCAGGATTGCGCGATCTCGCTTTGGTACCGGTTGAATTCGCTGCCGGGCTTAATATTGCGGTCCTTCGGGAACTATGTTTGGAACGCATCGGGTATGTTTCTTCAGCAGGAAACGGACGGAAGAGTTCGCTACGAAGTAATGTACACTGGCGGTATAGACGCAAGCATGACTTATGTTGTTTCGACTCTGGAGTGGAACCATTTTGTCATCCAACGTAATGGTGGCGTGATCGAATTCCATGTGAATGGGGAATTGGTCGGCACGTACTCTGACAATCCGGTGCAGCTGTTGACGGGGCAGGTCTTTCATATCGGCGCGACCATCAACCAGGGCAACGTCGCCATTTCTGTGGACGACTTTCGTATCTATGAGCGAGCTTTGGTGTTACCGGAGATAGTTGCGCTTTCAACGACGGGTTGAGGCGGGCGTGTCCTGAGTCGTGTGGGATACGGTGTTTTGCCTGCTTACTGTATTGATGTGTTCTTGCTTTCGGCTTGCTTTCGGCACGTGACTCGTGTAAAACGCTTAAGTTATAATGATAGCGGTCGTCTTTGCTTTGTTGACAATCAGGATTTGTTGCCGCGGTAGGTGTTTCGCGTCTCTAGAGTCTGTATGATTATCGAAGAATGCTGTGGGGCAGTCATGAAAGATTCAACAAGAGCAAGTGCGGTGGTAATTGTCGGTTTCCTTCGGAGCCCCTGGACACTCGGTCTCCTGGCGGAGCCCCATCGGAAAGAAGTGTTGGATGGTCTGAAGATAACGGGGAATTGTGAATAGTGAATTAAGAATTGGGAAGAGGGAATTTAGAAGTGCAGAAGAAAGACCATAAGATCCGCAATCATGTTTTAATCGGAGTGGCGGTGCTAGTGATCGGGGGGGTGATCCTGGCGTCAATCAAGTCCGCTCGCGAAATCGCAATAGGAATTCTCAAGTGGCTTTTTGGGGCCGGTGTCTCGTTTTGGAATCATCTTGGGGCGACGATGCCCGTTCCGTGGTGGGCGGTCTATGCCGTTGCGGTTGTTCTGATGCTCCTGGTATGGCTTAGGGTAAAACATATACTGAACAACTGGGCGGCAGAAGATGCCAATGATCCCCTTCTTGCCTACACAGAGGACCGCTTTTTCGGTCTGGTGTGGCGATGGTGGATGGATTCCAATTATTATCCGCGGGACATTTCTACATACTGTCCCGCGTGCGATATGAAGCTTCGTCCACGGCAGCCCGGGGATGGGTGCAGTACGGAGTTTTACTGCAACAAGTGTGCCTCCAGGGTTGGAACGATGGAAATGGAGCGCGAAGAATTGAAGGAATTGGTAGTTCGAGCAATCCAAATAGAACTGCTCACAAAGCAAGAAGAGTTGAGCAAAACAGGAGTTAATGAATGAATATAGTACCTTCAAGTATTGATCAGGACGGGTATTGAATTAAGAATTGGGAATCTAAACAATTGAACCCGGGATCTGGAATTGATTTGGCTCGTGCAGGGGAAAAAGAATGCACTGAGGACTCTTGACCACGGAGGGCACCGAGACACAAATAAGAGGTTAGACCACAAACGTGAGGCCACGAGGAATGGAGGTCGAAAGGATGCAAGGATTCCCGAGGTTTATGGTTTGCCCTGATACTGATGGTAGGGGTGAAATTATGATCTGTGTGGATGATGAGTTTCCCTTTTTTGTGCGATTTACCGATGATGCGGGCGATGGGGGCTACGAGCATCAATGGCCGGACGGCCGCACCCTTCGCCGGTTTAGGTGGAGTAGGAAGACTCCGAACCAGGAGGAGTTTAAGGCGTTGATGCGCGACGCAGAGGAAGACCTCGAAGGGGAAAGTAAATATGGATAAAAGGTAGTTAGCATTGTCCTTGCGGTTCTGGTTTTCTATATTGTTTTTACTTTGTGATCATCTGGCTTTTTGGAAAGCCTGGCGTAGCGGCGGGCTGATTGAATTGAGAATTGAGAGTGGAGAATTGCGATATCAAGCCCCGAACGCGGGCATATCTGGAAGCCATTTAGACAGAAGTTAGACTTCTGTCAAATACGAAGAGAGGGGGCAGATCATGAAGCAGCTTGCATCTTATCTCGTAGTTGTCGTTGTGCTTCTTTCATCATGCACATCTCAAGCCCTTTCGTCGGATCACGTTTGGACAATCGTCAAATTGAGCTACGATCCAGTCACACGCAAGGCGGAGGGTGGCAGTTGTGGCAGTGTGTTCTTTGTAAGCGAAACGACTTTCGTAACTGCGCACCATGGAAATGAGTTGAACTCGACAATTCTCAAGCCGAATGCCGGTTATTCGCGCGTCCGAGTTTTTCTAGCCAATACCAAAGGCGACACGATTGACGACTTCTGGATTACTAAACGGGTTCCGGAGTACGATCTAGCCATCGGACGGATTAGCAGACCGCACTCGGCGATCCGAGTGTGTCCACTCCAGACAGAGCTCTCCGTCGGTGATGATGTTTACAATATCGGCTTTCCCACTGACCAAGGCGTTCCTGACTACTCGCTGCGTATCGATGGAGAAAAGCTAATCGTCCAGCGAATTTCGATGAAAGCATTTGTGCAAAAAGGCACGGTCAAAGCCATCGAGAGGATGAGCCTTAACTCGGAAAGTATCAGCCTTCAAGGCAAGACGCTTGCAGTATTGGATTACTCGTCGCGCGATGGCTTCTCCGGCGGGCCGTTGGTTTCGAGAAAAACGGGAAAAGTCGTGGGATTCATGTCGTTTGTCATACCTAAGAAGTTCGATCCCAACACACAAGTTGTGGCCGTGAGAATGGCTGATATTAAGTCCATTATCGAAGAAGAAGAAGACCAACCGGAAGATCCAGGCGACAAGCAATAGCCGCGCTACAGCCACTGCTTGTACCAGATCTTGTGAAAAGTTCGAGGGGCATCCATACTGAAACCTTGCTATTGCTCATCGATTTTCTCCTCGCCCTCCACACTAATTCTTCCAAGGGGGCTGTCTCAAGTATTCTGGCACGGAGGGTACTTCATCCTTCTCACTTCACTTTTCGCAATTCAAAACGTCAGCGAGTATTATCTTGAACTAAGACCCGAATGCGCGTTTGTCCTGACACCACAAAACCAGAAGTTGTGCCACGATGATAAGAAAGGAATAGAAATGACACGAGAAACTCTAACGAAAGCGGTCGTCTAGAAACAGCCTGTGTTTATGTTCTTTTGCGTGCTGAATAACATTATTGCCTTAAGGGGAATGTAGTTTATGGCCAAGTTATCTTGGAATGAAATTCGGCAGCACGCGATTCAGTTTTCGCTGGATTGGAGCGGCGTCAGCGATGAAGGTATGGAAGCGCAGAGTTTTTGGAGTAATTTCTTTGCGGTGTTTGGCAAGCAGCATCGTCTTTTGTCGTCCTTTGAAGAAAATGTTAAGAGTCTGAAGGGTACGTACCATCTAATTGACTTGTTTTGGCCGGGCCGTCTTCTTGCTGAACACAAAAGCGTTGGTCAATCCTTGGAGAAATCTGAGACTCAGGCGTTTCAGTATATCGGGGATCTGGCCTCCTCGAATCGGGAAGATGAGATTCCTCAATTTGTTGTCGTTTCTGACTTCGCTCGGATTGTTCTTTACGATTTGGAGCCTGAGGATGGCGATGGTGTATTCGAGTTTCCCCTTAGAGATTTTCACAAGCATGTAAAACGCTTTGCTTTCTTCATTGGACAAAGGACGCACCGTTTCGACGAGGAAGATCCTGCGAATCTTAAGGCTGTCGGAATCATGGCCGATCTGCACGACGCCATTGAGCAGGGCAACTATACAGGAACAGACTTGGAACGCCTTCTGGTGCGTCTCCTATTTTGCCTGTTTGCCGACGACACCGGGATCTTCGAGACGTCCCAGTTTAAGCTGTTCATCGAAAACCATACGAAGGAAGACGGCTCCGATCTCGGCGCACAGCTAAACCATCTCTTTGGAGTCCTGGACACACCACAGGATCAGCGGGTCAACAACCTCGAAGAAGACATTGCCGACTTTCCTTGCATCAACGGCAAGCTTTTTGCGGATCGTTTGGGGATCGCGGGATTCAACCGCAAGATGCGTGAGCGTCTTGTTGAGGCATGCCGATTCGACTGGTCTCGCATTTCGCCCGCTATCTTTGGCTCTCTGTTTCAAGGGATCATGGCATACAAAGAACGCCGCCAGATTGGCTCTCATTACACTTCCGAGCGGGATATTCTTAAACTCATCCGGCCACTCTTTCTTGACGAATTACAAGCTGAGTTTGAACAAATCCGCCATGTCAGCAGGAAGGGGCGCCGAAATAAGCGTCTCAGAGCCCTCCGCGAAAGGCTCACCAAACTTAGTTTTCTGGACCCCGCCTGCGGTTGTGGCAATTTCCTCGTTATCGCTTACCGAGAGCTACGTAGGCTCGAACACAGGGTCCTCGACGTCCTCTACAATTTCAGTGCACACGGTAAAGAACTCGATCTTGAGGAAGAAGGTCACGCATCCCGCGTGAATGTTAACCAGTTCTACGGCATCGAAATCTGTGAATGGCCTGCTCGAATAGCTGAAACGGCACTATGGCTTACTGACCACCAGATGAACACTGAGCTAAGCCTCAGTACCGGTAGCATGTACAAGCGCATCCCCCTTAAGGCTGCACCGCACATCCGTTGCGATAATGCTCTGCGTATGGACTGGAATGATCTTCTGCCCGCCGATGAATGCTCCTACGTTCTAGGCAATCCCCCGTTCGTGGGTAAGCAGCATCAGACGAGGGAGCAAAAGGAGGACATGTGGGCCATTACTGGAAATATCGAAGGAAGTGATGTTCTAGATTATGTCACATGTTGGTATTTCGTGGCAGCTAGGTATATGGGCGACAACTCGATCCCATGCGCTTTTGTCTCCACCAGCTCTATTGCTCATGGTGAACAGGTAGGGGTCCTCTGGCACGAACTATTCAAATTCAACCTTCGGATACACTTTGCCCGTCGGACTTTCGCTTGGAAGTGTGAGGCTAAGGGATCGGCTCATTTGAATGTTGTGATCATTGGTTTTGCAAAAAACGAACCCAATGCCCCGCGACTTTTTGACTATGAAAGTATGGGAGGAAGTCCAAAAGAAATATATGCCCACTCGATAAATCCGTATCTCATTGATGCCCCTTTTATCCGGGTTGTTAAGAGGCATCAACTAATAAGTGGTGCGCCACGAATGAATGTTGGGAGCACACCTAATGACGGTGGCCATCTAATATTGTCCCGAGAAGAAAAGGATGAGATATTAAGAAATGAGCCAGATTTAGCACGTTATATTCGTCCTTTTCTTGGAATACTTGGATTCATGAAGGGTCTAGAGCGCTTCTGTTTTTGGCTTGTTGACGCACCGCCGCATATTCTTACCACGTCCAAAGAACTCAAGGAAAGACTAAAGAAAGTACGTGATTTGCGTTCCAAGAGCAAAACTGCTGCTACCCGTAGGTTGGCAAAAACGCCAGCTCTTTTCGGTCAAATTCGCCAACCAGCTACTGAGTATATAGCGATCCCAGGAATTAGTCTTGAACAAAACAGTTTTATTCCTATTGCCTTTATCCCGCCACAAGTAATTGGATCGAAAAGCATTTATCAAATTCCAGGGGCTTCCATTTTCGACTTCGGTTTACTTCAATCCACGATGCATATGGCTTGGATTAGAGCGGTCGCTGGACGTTTGAAATTTCACATTAGATATTCATCTAGTCTCGTCTACAATAACTTCCCTTGGCCGATGGATGCGTCGGAGGCGCAACAATCTGAGGTCGAGGCTTGGGCACAGAAGGTATTAGATGTTCGGCAGGGCTATCTCGACAATGGCTCGACGCTTGCTGATCTCTATGATCCCTTGTTCATGCCCGGCCCGCTCTTAAGGGCTCACCGAGAGCTCGACGGTGCTGTAGATCGTTGTTACGGCGAAACGATTTTTTTCACCGAACGCCAACGCGTCGATTTTCTTTTCGAACTCTACGAAACGTTGACTGCCTCGCTTGCGACATCGGCCCCAGCTAAGAAGATCAGACGCAGAAGAAAAAAGAAGAGTGAAACTTGAGGCAACGACCAGGAATTGTATGCAGTGAATTCAGAATTGTGACCAGGAAGAAGAGGTCAACGTATGAATAAAGTCTCCACACTTGTTGAATAATCAGGATCTGGCATTGATTTGAGTAATCAAGTGAATGGCGTAGCTGTTCAGATGTTAGATCCGCTTCGGACGATTGGGGCTTCTTGTGTGCTCGAATCTGAGTTGAGGCAACGATAAATCCACTAGGAGGATGCAGGTAGAAGCAGCACGTCGAAGACCTCGTAGATAACCGAACTTTCCGAATTAAAGGTTATAGACTTGATTGTGCCCAAAGTTTCTGGCACTTCAAGAAAGCCGATGTACTTGTGTTTTCTGAATGGCTGGCCTAATTCGCTGAGGTATTCGGAGTCTGTCGACTCCACTATCTGTATCTTGTCGTGGTCTAAAGTCCCGGCTGGATAGTAATCATAGTCCGCTTGTGCTGTCTCGACGCCACTGGTTAATTCCCAGGTGTGCTGGCCGCTTTTAGTTTCTACCACAACTTCGCAAACCTGTTCGCCCTGATCAACGCTTCCGAACCCGAAAGCAGAGACGACGGCGATCCGGGCATTGCCCTTCTGCCAACGCGCTGGGATTGGAACCTTGTGCTCGGCACCGTTACCCAACCGGAAGCTGACAGACAGATCTCGAGGTGTTTCCCCTACCGCAGCCTGAAGGACGCTGGGTTCAACGCGCCCGCGTCCTACATTGGGCGACAGGTAAAGCGAGAGAGACTGCAAGGGATTTGGCACGAACTTGCCGTTCTTTCTGGAAAGCAGGTTGACCGTCATATGTATGTTGCCACTGAAAACGCTCGATATTGGCTTGAGATTGATTTGGTATTCTTGTTTGTAAACCTGCCCAGGCATCCATGATTCTTCCCCGTCAATGGGACCCACAGTGATTTCTTGCGATTTGGTTATGCGAGAATTATGGGACCACAAACGTATGTCGGCGGGAATTGTGGATTCGAGCGGCATGACAGGGGACAACCAGTACCCGGTGACTTTAAGTCTGAGCTTACCATTTAGCCGCAGGTTCTCTTTGTCCAACCGTGTGCTACGCTGCTTAAGATCCACGCCGATCAGGCGAACCGGCAGCGCTTCGGATCCAGGAGAAGCCAATATGTGTGTGGGTGGGGCCGGGAATGTTGGCGTCAAGGCCTTGATGCGCCGCAATATCTCTTGGGCTTCGGGGCTGAGCCTAACTGCGGATTCTTCCCCAGTGTGAGCGGTCGTATCCAGAATAACTTTTGCGGGCTGTTCGTATGAAGTCTCGGACTCGTAATGATGTGTGGGAGCGTCAAAATATCTTATCATTGACGGAGTAAAGACAAAACACGTAAAGGCAATGATCAGCCACTTTTGTTGGTAGAGTACTTTCAAAAAATCACGACCGTGATTGGCCACACTTGGTGCCTTCCGTTTCCCGAGCTGTTGAGTCGATTATTCATGAACTCGTGCTGTTTGGAACCACTTCGGGTCACGAATCAGCTGAGTTGCCAGCGAGTTGCAATTATGGCGACAGGCCATCATAAAGTCAAGAGACGCCGTGTGGCGATTGGCAAGATTGGGCAGCAACTGCGTGTAGATTCCGCTATTCCAAATAACGTCGAGCCAGGTTCCGTTTAATTAGGTATTGGCCCAATGCCTGAAGCCGAACATCCTGTTCTTGTCGAAAATACACCCTCCGCATGGAAGTTCAGTAATTGCTTGCCTTTACCCCTGTTTCGTTACAAGCGTTCTGGACATGACATTTGGGCCTAATGTATACTCCCTGCGCTATTTGGATCAATTGGCAGCGGTGATTTCTACTTCACCCTTCTTGTTTCACTATTCGTTGTTCTTTAGGCCGCCAAGAAACACGGTTGCGGCTGTCGCGCAAGACTTAGACCGGGATAAGGCATGAAGTTACTGAGCTTTGACATAGAGATTTCGGATATCTTCGAGCTTGGAAGGCATGAGGACATGGAGAAGTATGCGCCGTTCCATATTTCTGTGGCGGCGACGGCCATTCTCGACGGGGAGGAACGGGTGTGGTACTCGGAGGATGAGGAAGGCCGCCCTGCATTGAACTTGACGCAGCAGCGGGCTCGTGAATTGCTTGAGTATCTCGATGAGATGCAACAAAAGGGGTACATGCTCTGCGCTTGGAACGGGTTGGGCTTTGACCTGAAGTGGATCGGCCATCAGGCAGATGACATGGCACTCGCCGCACGTATCGCTCTGAAGATTTACGATCCCATGTTCCAGTTTTTCAACCAGATCGGGTTCCCGGTGGGCCTCGCCAAGGTCGCGAAGGCTATGGACATCTCGCAAGAGAAGCTCATGGACGGTGCCTACGCCCCAAGGGAATGGCGTGCAGGAAATCATCAGAAAGTAATTGACTACTGCCTCGGTGATTGCCAGATCACCAACCTGATCGTCCGCGCCATACAAGAGTGCGGCAGAGTCCGATGGGTGACGAGCAGAGAACAAATCAGTTCAGAGCCAATGCCACGGCTCAAAACCGTCAAAGAAGTCATACAAGATCCCGAGCCCGACCAGTCTTGGATGGACACTTCACTTCCGAAGACAAAGTTCTACGAGTGGACAAATACGGCATGCACATGAGGAGAGATTCTAGCAATGAGCAAAGAATGAGGAATGAATGACAAAATTAGAGGTCTCTGGTGGCCTGACGTGCGGCCACACAGCGACGCGTTAAACCAAGAATCGGCATGTTGCCTAATCCCCGCCTTCAACCTGCCTGCTACTTGTTCAAATCAGAAACGATATTGGCGGAAGCTAGAACTCGGAGAGTTCCAATGATAGAAATCAAAGTAATGGACTGTATTGATTCCGACTGCGCGGCCGTAGAAGCCCGTTTAAGTGCGAAGGGCTATACCCTCACATCCAAGAATTCAGAGGAAGAGCTTGAGCTGATGGAATACATGAAGAGTTCATGCCACGGCGACGCGCAACCCTTTGAAGAACCAAGAATGTGGACTATTCGATACCGGGTTCAATAGAGTCTTCATCCTTCTTACTTTACCTTTCGCAATTCAAAGCGTCAGAGAGTATTATCTTGAACTAAGACCCGAATGCGCGTTAATCTGGAAACCACAAAATAGAAGTTGGAGCGCTATCATGAAAAACGAACATATCCTAATTGCTGCGATCATAGTGACCGTAATCTCGACGGTGGTGACAATCATAAGATCTCTCACTTTTACTCACGAGAGTCTTGACACGCTAAGGGGTCCAGCCGGCTGTCTCGTCGCCGGATTGCTTATGATTGCGAGTTGTATTCTCTGCGGGCTCATTCGGTGGTATTTTGGTATCTTCGCTCTGGCGGGACATCTCTTAGTCGGTTCACTCCTCTATCGCTCAAGTGCGAAAAGAAGGAGAAGGCCAAGAACGTGGCTATCATGATGCATAGCGAATTACGGCGTGTTGCCCGGAAGTAACACCCTAAAGCGGGTATATTTGGAGACGATATAAGCAGAAGTTAGCGAAGGAGATAGTTTATGCGCTCAAGGGATGTGTTGATCAGATTGAGGGGAATCGAAAGGCAATTGACTCAAATAAAGATTGCATTGCTGTTTCTTTCAGTCCTCCTTGTATTTGGTTTGTTTGGACCCAAAGAGTTGGTGGCTGCAATTGGTTCATGGCTGTTTGCTCTAGTCATCATCGGCGCTGCTATCTATGGGTTTCTGATAATGTTGGAAAGTCTGCCAAGACTTTTGGATGGTGACAGAAAAACGGAGCAAAGGATTCGGGAGGAGATTGAGCAGATCAAAGAGATGTATGCGAACCATCGGCAGGAGCAAACGGAGCCGCTCAACCATGACGTCGACTAGCGAATGTGGCAGCGGTGTGATTAAATTGAGAATGGCGAAGTGAGGATGACGAAGTGAGAAGTGCGGAGAGAAGCGGCGTGAGAAACTGACAGGGAACCAAGAACCCGCATGTTATGCGGAACAATTTAATCATTGTTATTCATGTGAGGAGAGAAACCATGACGCCGTTGCGCTTCTATGAACATTTGGCATGTGCGATTGGGACAATCTGGCTATTGCTGTTGTCATGGTCCCTTCTATTTCAAGAGCCCATTAATGTTGGAGGATTTGGCCTGTTTGGCTTAGCTATCATGGCCCTGATATACGCCTATATTCGGAAGTCAAAAGAAGAGTCCCAATCTGATGAGTCCTTAGAACTGATTTGTGAGATTACCAGACTGAGGAATCTGCTGGAGAATCAGGACGAGTGAATTGGATAAGCTAAGTATATGAAGAAGGTTGCGAAGTTCGTCCATGGCTTGCGCTATTTGAAGAATCACGTCTTGATGGAAACCTCAAGACGGACAGGCCGTGTCTTGGGGAAACCGAACGTCGTGTCCATCGAGATAACGACCCGCTGTGATTCCCGATGCGCCCATTGCGATACCTGGAAAAAACAGGATCCCCACGAACTCTCCGCTGAGGTGCTCGAGCGATTGTTCATTGAGCTCGGGGACTGGCTGGGCTCGTATGGGTTGACCATGAGTGGCGGAGAGCCCTTTATCCGCAGCGACTTGCTTGAGCTTTGCTCCGTGGCCATGGGCCATGGCGCCACTGTCAACATACTTACCAACGGCATGCACTTTAGCGAGGCCAAGATCCGCGAAGTGTGCGAACGCGGCGTTCAACGCCTTGCCATATCCGTCGACGGATATGGTGAAAACCACGACCACGTTCGGGGCATCCCTGGTTTGTTCGCCAAGATCGAAGAGGCCATCGAAACGTTCAAGCAATACGACGCCGCGCCCATAATCACGATTCAATCCGTCATTACACGACACAATCTGGGCAATATGCCGGACCTTGTCGACTGGGTGGGACGCCACGGCCTCAACGGGATTCTTTTCCAGGCCTTAGTGCCCAATTTCGGTAGCGAATGCCACGATGAACGGTGGTTCGAAACAAGCCCTTTATGGCCTGTCGATTTTCAGGATCTCGAGGGAGCGATTCACGAACTGCTCCGGCTTCAAGAAGCGGGCGGCCGCGTCATCAACTCGCCGCAACAACTGCAACGTGTCATCGACTATACAGCGAGCCCGATCCTACCCTTTTCGAAGGGGCGCAAATGCGGCGCCGGTTCCAGCGCCGTCAGCATCGGCGGAAACGGCGACGTCCTATTCTGTCATCAGCTCGGTATCATCGGCAACATCCTTGAAACGCCTATTCGTGAGATGTGGTACTCTGCAGAGGCCGACGCCATGCACCAGCACGTGCGCGATTGCCAAAAGAATTGCAGTATTCTAAACTGTTATGCTAAGGAGAACATCCTCCAAAAGGCGGTCCGTTACTTGAAATACCACTGACATCGTGGGCCGCGCGCCACGTCCACTTATACCCGTGCGGAAATCAGACTCTGCCGCCACGACTGCGTGCAACGCTTGATGGCAAGGATAACTAGGAAGGTTGGAAGACGACTAGGAATCGCTTTCCTGAACCCATTTCATTAGTACTTGGGCCACTTCGGGGCGAGTAAACTCCGCTGGCGGAGGAGTGCCGGCTTTCAACATTTCGCGCACTTTGGTGCCGCTCAGAAAAACGTGCTGGTCGCCGTCGTGCGGACAAGTCTTTACGGAACCCATGTTTCCGCAGGCTTTGCAGAAGAACGAGTGCTCGAAGAATAGAGGCGTGATGGCCAATTCGGCGGGGTCGAATTCATCGAAGATTTTCTGTGCGTCATATGTGCCGTAGAAGTTTCCGACACCGGCATGATCTCTGCCGACGATGAAATGCGTGCAACCATAGTTCTTGCGGATTATGGAGTGCATTATTGCCTCCTTCGGGCCGGCGTAGCGCATATTGACAGGCATCAAAGACAGTTTCGTGCGGTCTTTCGGGTAATACAGGTCGAGGATGGTTGTGTAGCAATCCATGCGGACTGAACCGGGGATGTCGTCGCTTTTGGTTGTTCCCATAAGCGGATGCAATAGCAGGGCGTCGCAAATTTCGAGGGCGCACTTTTGGAGGTATTCGTGCGCTCGGTGTACGGGATTGCGGGTTTGGAAGGCGACAATTCGTTCCCAACCATGTTCCTTGAACACTGCGCGCGTCTGTTTGGGGGTGAGGTTGTATTCCTCGAACTCGATCTCACGCTTCTTGAGCACGTCAAGATTACCTGCAAGGAAAACCTGTCCCAGGGACATTGTGTATTTTACGCCAGGATGCGAATCGTCGGTTGTGAGGTAAACTTTTTCGCATAACTCGGCGTGGTCGAGCGAGAACTTCTCCGACAAATGGAGAATTGCGACAAGATCCCCCAGATCGTCTTCGATTGCAACTTCCGAACCGACTTCGAGGCTGTCTGCCTTTGCCTGATCAACGGCCAGCAGAATCGGAATCGTCCACGGAATGCCTTCGCGCAAGTGCATGGTGTCAAGACAACTACGCGTTTCAGCTTCGTTCATGAAGCCGCGCAAGGGACTGAACAGTCCTTTTGCGAGGCCGTCGATATCGAAGGCCGCATAGGCATCCACTTTGATTCGTTCAAGATTCTCCGCCTTCACCAAGGCTTGCTCAAGGGCGTCGCCCTCAACGAAAAGGTCAACCAGTTCACCACCATGAGGCACTATCTGCATTGTAAAAAACTCCTAATTCAAGTCATATTCATGTTCCGGAAACAACAAAACACCGCTTCTACATACTTGGGCAAGTTGGGGAGTCTACCATCTGGGGCTATCCAGATGCAATTACACGCAGCTACTCCTGTAACTCTCCCTTGACTCGAACAAGCCTGATACATATAATCATAAAAAATACTCCCACTTGTTCGGCTGTTTTGGGCATTACGGAGTCGCTGATAACAAATGTACCGACTGCCAATTAGAGTAAGCTCTGATTGATTTTTGTAGGCACTTGTGAGGGGCAGTTCTCAATTCTCGGGACACACTCTTATAGTCTCGCGCCACATCCGAACAAAACTGGAAGAGGTGCAGGCCAAATTGTCCGTATCTCGTGAATCTTGCGAAAACGGGGAGACAACACACTCTTGGGTATTTCTGGAAGACATGGGGCGCTGATCGCGCAGGGGGAAGGAGGTCATGTCTCGTCTGCTGCAGGTTGGAGTATCTCAAAGGTAGGCGAGTAAACAAGAATCGGCGCAGTTTCTACGAACACGTTACTGTGTTAGGCGACACTGTAAGCGTTGCGTTCCTAGTGATTTGTGGACTGAAGGGGAAATCAGTAGTGGATAAACGAAAACGAGTAGCCATGGTCGCGTATACCTTTTTTCAGTCTGACCCGAGAGTACGGCGTCTTGTGGCAAACCTGATAAGCGATGGCTATGCGGTGGATATGATGGCCTTGTCGGACCCTCTCAGTGAGGAAAAGGACGACCAGGAGCACATTCGATTCTTTTTTTTGCGGAACCGCCACTACGACAGGCAGGGCAAGTTTCGGGTCGCGTTCGAGTACATTATCTTCACAATCTTGGCAGCACTGGTCCTGCTCAAGAATCACCTGTTCCGAGAACGCTACGCTGTCGTGCATATTAACAATATGCCCAACATCCTTCTGTTTGCCGCGCTTCCGTTGCGAATCCTTGGTGTGCGAAACATCTTGGACGTTCACGACACAATGCCTGAAATCTATCAGGAACGGTTTGGCGTTCCGAGCACGCACTGGATCATTCGTTTGCTTTTTCTCGAGGAGCGTCTATGTATCCGTCTGGCGGATTTTGTCATTGCGGTGAACCTACCCCAGGTGGAGCGGCTAAGAAAGACCGGTTTGAGTAAGAAAGACTTCGTGATAGTGCATAATCTGCCAGACCCGGCACTATTTCCACGTCAGCAAATTCCTGAGCCGCCACTTGAGCCGAAAGACACGTTTCGAATCGTCTACCATGGCCTTCTAGCACGACGTCTCGGTTTGGACGTCGCCATCCGGGCGGTTGCCGAACTTCGTAACGAGATTCCCAACCTTATCTTCGACATAATAGGAGATGGCGAACAGCGCACGGAGCTACTGAAATTGACAAAAGAACTCGATGTGAGCAGTTTCGTGCACTTCAGCGATGGGTTCGTACCAACTGAACAACTAAATGAAATGCTTACTGGTTCTGATCTGGCAGTCTTGCCTTCACGGTTGAACGCAGCCACAGAGTTGATGTTGCCTACAAAGTTGCTGGAATACGTACAGCTTGGGATTCCATGCGTAACTGTGGCGACACCCGCCATAGCTCACTATTTCGAGGAGCCAATGGTGCATTTCGCCGAGGCGGAAAACCCGTCTGCCTTTGCCGAAAAGATTCTTAGCCTGTACAAAAGTCCTGACGAGCGTCTCTCGACCGCGCGTGCTGCCCGAAAGTTTCTTGACGAATACAACTTTGAAAAGGAGCGGGAACTCTATCTCGAAGTCATCTGCCGCTTGGCGCGGTAGAATCAACTCGTGTTGACAATCATCGGTGGTTCCAGAGAAATCAGTTGGGGAGAAGTGGAGGTTTAGGTTTATTTGCGACAGTCTCTTTACATGAACTGCCGTCAAGCCGACAACTGGCCAACGGGCTCATCGGAGCCGATGCCAAGCGAAATCATTCGTTGTGAGTGTGTGCAGTTCTTCCTCTAACACGGTGATAAAGTTCTGTGATTTGTGGAACTGTTAGATATTTCGCTTCTGTGTGTGGCTGTACGGTTCTGCGGCCAGGGCTTCACATATCGAGTGACAATGGGTTTGGGGATCGGCTGTCGCATTTGGAGTACGATTTTGACGTTCGCAACGGAACGAAGCCTAGTTGTCCGCAGGAAATCGGATATGTGACGACCGTTGCGGTATTGACGGTTAACAAGGGCATTGAAAAAGGACGTAAGATAGAATTCAAAGCCAAGGATTTCGAAGTCTAATTAGCATTTGGCTTCGTGGTGTTCCTGGACAGAAGAAAAGCCCCCGCAAGTGCAGGGGCGAAAAGTGCTTTTTTGTTAGATTCTATTTCTTGCGATTCCGGCGAACCGCCATGCCTACCAGGCCCATGGTCAGCAGGGATATCGTGGCAGGTTCGGGCACAGGCGCCGAGCCCCCGCTGCCGGAACCAGTAGCACTCTCGCTGTTGGCGAGCCAAGAGGCCACATTTGTTGCGAAAGCGCCGTTGTCTAGAACATCCCACTTGGCGTCCGAAAAGACGTTGACATCGAAGACGGTAAGGACGTTGTCACCCCACAGAGTGGCGAAATTTTCGTCGTATAAAGCCGTTCCGCCGTTGGCTTTGCTAGCTCCACTAACCTCAACACTGCCGACACCGTCAGTGAGTTCGTTCGTGACCACGCTCGTTGTAGCGCCATCGGCGTACCCGCCATAAGTGCCCCCAACGATTTCAAAAATCGGGCTGTTCCATGTGCCCCAACTGAAATCCTCATCACCCATCATCACTACACGGCGGCCTGTTGCGATGAAGTTGATAATGTTGGAAATCTCGGTGGCTCCAAGAAAGTCCGACCCCGAATAAGTATTGCGAAGATTCAGAAACAACGCATCGTAACTCATAAGCTCGTCAAAGTCATTAAGGTACGACGTGACCGTGACGTTATTATCCGACGCCGCGTCCATGGCATCAGTCATGTTGCCCCAGTGAGGATCATAGCCGTAGCCAAAACCAGCAAAGGCACCTGCGCCGTCCGACACTAAAATGCTCGTCGCGCTAGCCGGACCGGCTACCAGCAACAGGCCAAGCAACACAGTTACCATAACTTCTCTTAAAACCTTCACCGCCATCGTGTACCTCACATCGCTCTTCCCAGGGCTGCCCAGACATGATCGCCCAGTATCCTTAACGAGCGAATTCAACTCGATTCAGTATGTATATAGCAAGAATCATACCATGTCGGAAGAGAGCAATAAACAAAGGGCTACATATGTTGGCGCAACGGATCGTATGTGAATGACGCAAGATAACATGATCAATTATGTTCAAAGTTGACGAACTTTTTTCAGCATTCACCCAATCTGTGATGCGAAGAATACTCAGTTTACGTGTTTTGACATGCATGCGTCCAGGCCCAAGCCAATTCACAGGTCCAACGCGGCTACTCTCGCGACAGCCGTCCCGATTGCGTGCAAGTATGCATAGCGTTGGTGGTGACACCCGAGGGGCTGCCGCTGGGCTACGCAAGTCTTTGACAGCAACCGCACGGACGTGGCGACGGTCGATGAAATCGTGGAGATGATGCGCGAGAAATATGGACACGAGCGGCGCACATGGGTGATGGGCCGCGGCATGGTCAGCGAAGCAACCTACAAATGCTGCATGAAGCCAAGGCCTGTTACCTCGTGGGTACGCCCAAAAGCATGCTCAAGCAATTCGAACAAGACCTTCTTGAGCAGGACTGGGAACAGGTCCAATCCGATATAAGAGTAAAAAGACAGATCACGGGGATCTGCCAGAAAGAACGTTCAACTGTTACAAAAGGGCCGGATTAGCCCGAAGGATTTCTGATTTTGCGGCGCTGGGTGGGTATGGAACCTTCTTTAAAGCAGCAAATGAACTGGTGTTTGGCCCCGGTAAGGAGGTCAAAGACAGACCCTTGTGCGTAGAGTGAATCGAGCAGATGTACGATGGGCTGGCGTGGAAAGGTCTGCTTGATGCTGGGCACGAGACGTTTGAAAACCTTGGTTTCGCAGTCTTGTGCCGTATCCAACTGTTGCGTTCCCAAAAATACGCCATTGTCTTTCCACATAAGACCCCTTGACGTATAAAAAAACGAATTAGCAATCAATCTGATTCCCAGAACTGCCGGGTGTTGCACTTAGTATATTAACTTACGCCCTTATGAACTTGCGATGTCTATTTGCATGAATTCTGCTGAGCATGATAGTATCGTGCTTCGAATTCGAATAAGCTCTGTGAGAGGACTTCTAAATGAGAATAACGGTTGTTGGAACGGGTTATGTTGGTTTGGTTGCGGGAACGGGTCTGGCGGAAATAGGGCATTTTGTGACTTGCGTGGACAAGGACAAAGACCGAATTGACATACTTCATGCCGGAGAAATGCCGATTTATGAGCCTGGCTTGGAGGAGTTGGTACATCACAACGTTGAGGAGGAACGGCTGACTTTTACTACCGACCTTGCCAAGGCGGTTGAAGACTGCCTGATCGTTTTTCTTTGCGTGGGCACTCCTAAGGGCGAGGATGGGCAAGCTGACATATCGGCGGTGCTGGGAGCGACGGAAGAAATTGCCCGGGCCATGAACGGTTACCGTATTGTGGTCAATAAAAGCACGTGTCCTGTGGGCACTACCGACAAGATTCGTGAAACAATAGAGAAACTTACCAAGCATCCTTTTGACGTTGCGTCTAATCCGGAGTTTTTGAGAGAAGGTTCGGCCATCGAGGAC
>SDBV01001626.1_pt1 | contig 33831 bp, 26 predicted proteins | sample 2277081 | NCBI WGS metagenome assembly SDBV01 (sample SAMN10402039, study PRJNA504765) | marine sediment metagenome | isolation source: marine sediment core GS10_PC15, 223 cmbsf | place: Arctic Ocean: Southern Knipovich Ridge | collected 2010 | reverse complement strand
GTACACCATTCCGGAGGCTGAGAGCCTCTTACAAATGGAGTACTAATATCGGATTTATTATTGATAAATGAACCGCCTTTTACAATAATTTCACTTCCGTATAAATTATTAATATTGCTGTTATTATCTGGGTTTAACGAAGCTAAAAGGTTTTTAACAGGCAGGTAGTAATCCTTACTCCATTCCCATACATTTCCTATTAAGTCTTTGTGTCCGTATATTCCGGCATTACTTGTGCCTGTTTCCTGAACTATTTCGCTTCGACGTAATACAGCATTTTCATAAATCTCCGGGCCGTTCGCAACCGCTGCCCATTCCCATTCAGTTTCATAAGGAAGACGCACAGTGTAGTTTTTCATACTATTTGGTAATTTACTGTTAAACCACTCACAAAACGCTTCTGCAGCATAATAAGATACATATAGCACGGGATAATCTTCCATCCCTTCTATATAATTATCATCACTCCAGTCTGTAAGGTAATCTATAGTTACTTTTCCGCTTTTTATAAGCTGTTCTATATTGATTTTAGACCATTTCGGATTTTCTGCAACAAACTCATAATACTGCTTGTTTGTAACTTCTGTCTCTGCCAGATAAAATTCTTCTACGGAGAATGGAACCGAAAAATAATTATCTATTCTATTATGATTTTTTAATTCATTTCCGGAAAGGTAAGAACCGGAAGGTATCAAATGAAAAATAATAGAATTGATGTTTATCCTGCTAGTTTGTCTATTTATATTACCTATTTCAATTGCTTCAATAGCTGAAAGATGTTTCTCATTAAAAGCTTTAAACCATTCCGAATTAATAATATCTCCCTGTTTTAATCCGGATTCTTCCTGCAGGTTTTGAGGTAAAGAATTAATTAGCCAGTAAGGGAAATTATCATGAGTACTTATAAAATCTTTTGCCCGGTTAATTAATAATGCAACACTATTAGCTTCAATAATTCTATTTTTTGTTTCGGTAACAATCAGAGCATTTATAATTTCTTTTAGTTCCTCCGGTGAATCTGTAAAATAAACTGCATTATATATAAATGAATATAATTTATTTATATCTTCTATAGAAGTTAAATACCTTGATGCCTTTGCTGTTTCCGACAGAATTGGAGGCAGATGATAGCTCAGAACAAATTTATCAATCATGCCCCATTCCGCAAAATCCTTTAAAGAATATTCAATTAATTGATTAAGATCCTCAATTTCAATATCCGCTGCAATTGTGGATTTTAAAGGGAATAAAATTGTAGCAAATAATCTTCCGTCTATGTTTTCATTCAGAGTTGTTGTTTTATAAAATGCTTTTCTAAACTCTATTTTACGCTCACCCGCTTCTACAAAAACTTCACAGGGAGTAATGCCTTTAAATACATCATCAATCCAAACAGATGCTTTGTCCGGTGTGCTTAAAAAATTAACATAAGTTCCGTTTTTTGTAATACCCGGATAGAACAGTGTCATAAAAATAATTAAAACTATAATTATGGAATATATTACAGTTAGATATAATCCTGGCTTAATTCCGAATATCGGTTTCAGTTTCACATTAACATCAGAGTAATCCGGCATGGGTTCTTTATTCTTTTTACTAAACATGCTGTGATTATAGATATCAGTCTGTCTCTTGTCAATCTTTGTGTAATTATGTTACTGTTAATTTTTAAAAAGGAGAAAAATATTTGGCTCAAAACACCTTGCAAGAGACTTTACAGACAAAAACCGAACAGTTTTTAACATGGCGAAAACGCAGAAAGCTTTATAAAAAAGAAAAGCAGCGAAGAAAGAATCCTGTTTTGGACTGGATAGAAGTTATTTTATCTGCTGTTGTAATTGTATTCCTAATAAATCAGTATCTTTTTCAGGCATACCAGATACCAACTGGCTCCATGATACACACTCTGGAAATAGAAGACAGGTTATTCGTAGACAAATTTATTTTTGGCCCGGAACTATTACCAGGCCAGTTTAAGTTTAATAATTTTAAAGAACCTGTTCGCGGAGAAATTATAGTATTTGAAAATCCTGGTTATAGTTCACCGGGACCGGAAATGGAAATACTTCATAGAATAGTATATATGTTAACATTTACTTTTGTAGATTTTAACAAAGATCCGAATACAGGAGAAATACCCGCCAATAAAAAACAATTTTTTATAAAAAGGGCCATAGGTATGGAGGGTGATAGAGTCCGGACAAATTCCGGTAACTTTGAAATTAAACTCTCTTCAGAATACGAATGGCTTACGGAGAAAGAAATCAGAGAAAGATATGGACTTGACTACCCGATATTCTGGGGCCATGATGCTCAATACAGTATTTTTGATATTAAGGAAAACGGTATTATTAACGAAGGTGAATTAAATAATCAAAATCTATTTGAAAATGATAAATTATCTTATAGATATAAATATCAGAGTAATCCGTCAAATAATGTAAACAGTTATGAATGGAGAAAAAGAGAACTTGGCTGGTATATTGCAGATAATTATATTTTCCCTATTGGTGATAATAGGGATAGATCACATGATGCAAGGTTCTTCGGCCCCATAAATTTAAAGAAAGTACTTGGAAAAGCTGTTTTTCGTTTCTGGCCTTTAAACAAGTTCGGTTTATTGGAATAAAGTGAAAAAATGAATTACGTAAGAGACTATGCAAATTATAGCTCAAATAAAAACAGGTACGGTAATAAGCATATAATTTATTTTTTTATAAAAGTAATTATTATTGCAGTATTATTATTCTGGTTTACAAATGCTTTTTTTATCCGTGCTTTTGAAGTAAAAACAACTTCCATGGAGCCTACATTAAAAGAAAATGAATTTATCCTGGTTTCTCCTTTATTATATGGACTAAAAGTTCCTTTTCTTGAAATTGATTTAAAAGGTATTCAGGTACCCGAACGAGGTGATATAATTGTTTTTGTTCCTCCGTATAATATTGAGAAATCGATTTTTCAAAAAGCACTTGAACCGATAATGAATTTTATAACTTTACAAAAATTAAATTTAAACAGGGATGTTCAGGGAAGAGATATAAATACTTATTCAATAAAAAGAATTATAGGCTTACCCGGTGATACAGTAAAAATAGACAATTTTGAAGCATTCATAAAACCAGCCAGTCAGGATAAATTTATTAATGAGTTCAATTTAATATCAATTAATTACAAAATTATTCTGGATAATGATGCTGCTAACTGGGATAGAAATCTTCCGGTTTCCGGAAATGTAGCAGAAATAGTTTTAAAGGAAAATGAATATTTTCTTTTAGGTGATAACAGGCCATTTTCTAATGATTCACGCAGTTGGGGCCCTGTTTTATTTGAAAGTTTTGTAGGTAAAATAATATTCAGATACTGGCCTTTTGAAAAGTTCAGTGAATTTTAAGCATATAAATAATTCAATTGGATTATATATACATATCCCTGTGTGTAAAAAAAAATGTTCCTACTGTGATTTCTATTCAGAAACTAATTTAAGTAATAATAAAATTGAGATATTAATTGAACAGATTATATTGCAGACAGATTATATTACAGATCTTATAGGTAACCCTCATTTATCCACCGTTTATATTGGAGGCGGAACTCCTTCTTTTATTAATCATAAAAACCTGAATAAGTTACTCTGCTATCTTCGAAAAAAACATAGCACCAGTTTAGAAATAGAAAGGACTATAGAAGCAAATCCTGAGACTTTAAACAGGAATTTTTTAGATATTTGTAATGGTAATGAAATAACAAGAATAAGCCTTGGTATTCAAAGTTTTAACAGCAGGCTTTTAAAGGTACTTGGAAGAAATGCATTAAACGAGGATAACTTAAGAGCTGTCTCATTACTTAATAAATTCTGGAATAAAGATTTCAATTTGGACATAATAGCTGGAATACCCGGCCAGACTTTTGAAGAACTTAAAGATGATCTAAAACGTATTATAGATTCCGGTGCAGTACATATTTCTATGTATTCATTAACAGTATCCGAAAAAACTCAACTTTATTATAAAATACGACAAGGGGAAATCATACAGGATTCGAAAGATTATCAGGATGAACTATGGTTAAATGCATGCGAATATTTAAAAGATAATGGATATAATCAGTATGAAATATCAAATTTCTGCATTCCGGGAAAAGAATGCAAACACAATTTAATCTATTGGAACATGGATCCTTATGTGGGAATTGGCCCCGGGGCAGTGTCTACAATACCTGGAGGCCAAACAGGGATTATGCGTATAAGCAATAATGAGAACCTGGGAAAATATTTAATAGATTATAAAAACTCAAATATTACAGAAGAAATTAGTAAAGAGGACTTTCTTTTTGAAAACCTTATGATGGGCTTTAGAAAAAAACAAGGAATTAACAAAGAAGTGTTTAAAAAACGCTTTGGATATGGTTTAAATTACTTCTTAGGCAGCTTATTTAATGGATGGATGGAAAAATCTTATTTAGAAGAAAATGAAGATTTTTATCATCTGACAGAAAAGGGGAGGCTAATTTTAAATGCTTTGCTACTGGATGTCCATGGTAATTTAAAAAACACGGAGACTGTTAACTGGCCATAGAAAAAATATAATTACACTACCAATCGACTCCTGCTATTGTATTAAGCAATACTTTCCTGTCTATGTCCGTATCATTTGAGACATTCTTTCAGAAGCATTTATTATTCTTGAAAAATAATTTTTTGCTTCATCATTTAAGATATTCGCATAATCCTCCTGAATAAATTCGGAAAAAGTCCGGATGCTTCTTATTGGTTCTTTTAAGTCATGGCTAACGGTGTATGAATAATTTTCAAGTTTTTTATTAATAGATTTAATTTTTCTTTCTGATTTTTTAGTTTCTTTAAGCTGTTCAAATGCATATATATATAAGCCTAAGGTTGGCATTACGTAGCTAAGGATGTTTGCAATATGAGCTGTATCAAAAAAAACGTCAAAGAGTTCTTTTGAAAATGACATATATACTTGCCCTATAAAGTTTAAGAGAAGGCTTAGAAGTAAAAAATGTGTAAAAGTATCTTTATGAAATAATAATCTTTTAAAATTTAATAAAAAGGCGATGAAAAATAGTATTGCTGATATAAAATCCAAAGGTCTGGAGATTAATAACTCTATATAAATAAATTGTGGTAATGGTAATTTAAAAACTAATAATGCAAGCCCGCTTCCAAAGAGTATTGATAAAGGAATTAGCAAGTATGCAGTTTTTTTAATTTGTTCATGATTGAACATTTTTCTCTTAAAAATAACAGCAGCAATACATAACGAGGCCAGCAATATCCTGCCGCTCACATATGTAGCTGGAATAAACCTTGAAAAATCCACATTTCTATCTGCCCAGAGTCTGTTAAAACTAAGAAAACCATGTACCAGATCTTCACTACCGGATATAAAAAAACCAAGCCCCACAATGAGGAAAAAAGTATTCCCAATTCCGAAATAATAAATAATACCTGTAAATCCAGCTGTAATCGCAATTAAAGCACTGCTCATTTCTATACAAGCATGAAAATCACTTGAACTTTTCCAGTTGGAAGAAAATATCGCAGGTCCAATTGCAATCGAAATAAATAGTAAAATTAAATACTGGATTATTTGTCTTTTTCTAAGAATCATTTTTCTCCTGGATTGTAAAAGCATTTAATAATCCTTAACGATTAGTACTATTTTGACTTTTTTTAAATATCAGGCTCTAACCAAAAATTGTTTACTCGTCTAAATATTAATGATAGAAGATACAATTCAATTTAACAAGTTTTTTTGATACTATTTTTGTAAACTGATGAGGGTGGCTTTACTATCCTGAAATTACTGCTCTAATCCGTTGTGCCATGTCCAGGAGTCGATAGGGTTTTTGTATAACTCCGGCAGCACCCATGCCCGGCAATTCATCTTTTATAGAAGCAAGATCATGTCCACTGGCAAAAATAACAGGAACCTTTGGATTTATTTTCTTTAGATGTGCAATACAGGCCTTACCATCCATACGCAGCATAGAAACATCAAGAATCACACATCCCAGCTTCTTATGAATAGAATTAAATGTCCTGATCGCCATCTCACCATCAGATGCAAGATATATTGTATAACCCAGGTTTCCAAGCACTTCTGAAACCATATTACGTATATATACTTCATCATCTACAAAAAGTATGGACTCTGTACCTTTAGGAATGTGAGATTGCTTTGCTTTAGAAAAGTCACGATCTATATCTCTAATATAAATCGGTAAATATACCTTAAAAGTTGTGCCTTTGTTCAGTTCACTATAAAAAGTGACTGTTCCATGGTGATCTCGGACAATTTGCCAGACAAGGGCCAAACCGAGTCCGGTTCCTCTTTTTTTACCCAGTGCTTTTGTTGTAAAAAAAGGTTCGAAAATTCTTGATGATGTGGATTCGTTTATGCCAGACCCATGGTCAAAGACTTCAATACATACATAATTTCCATGTGAAAGCATATAGTGCTTAAGCAGAAAATTGTTATCTATATTGATTTCTTTGCAATTCACTTCTATTTGTCCGCTTCCATTCATGGCTTCCGAAGCATTAGTTATCAAATTTTGAATGACCTGCTGGATTTTTGTACTGTTACAGAAAACAACAGAAGACTTTTTAGGAAGCGAAATAATAAGGTCGACATTTTTAGGAAGGTTATACCGGATAATATTCTCAGTTTGTACAATAATTTGGTTAATATCTTCTGGTTTCTGGTCTAATATATCTTTCCTGCTAAAGCTTAAAAGATTCTGCACTATCCCAGCCATTTGTCTGCATGCTTCTCTGGCTTTTTTTAAGTCAATTTCTATATCACTGCCCTGTACTTTCATTGTTGCCATTTCTATGTATCCCATAACTGCAGAGAGCATATTATTAAAATCGTGAGCAATACCACCTGCAAGTATACCCATGGTTTCCATCTTCTGGGCTTGAAGAAGTTGTTCTTTAAGAATACTCTGATCTCGTTGAGCTTTATAACCTTCTATAGCTCTATAAATAGAAACTCTTAGCAGGTCGGGAGTTAATTCGTCTTTAATAAGATAATCATTAGCACCTGCCCGTGTAACTTCTGCAGCAATTTTTTCAGATCCCTGGCCGGTTAGCATAATAATTGGCCGGTGATCTCCTGAAGAACGGATATTTTTAATAATATCAAGTCCGGAATCTGTACCTAGCAAATAGTCTACAAATATTATATTTATAGAAAGCCTTTTTAATTCTGTTTCCGCAGTTTTCCATGAATTAAATGCATAGAAGTCTATATTCAATCCTGATATTTTATTAAGTTTACGAGATAGTATTTCCAAATCTGCCGGATTGTCATCAATTGCAAATACTGAAAGTTTTTTTCCATTCAATAACTTAGTCCTTTTATAAGAGTCATTTTATACTTCTTTATAAATGATAGAAGATGTAATTAAGTTTAACAAGATTATTTTAAGAATATTTTAAAATTCAATGTTTGTAATTTATTTAAAAATAACGAAGATACCCCGGAGCAGAGGTCCGAGGTATCTTCGTTCTGTAAGGCTACGGCAAAGCTGCCCTAGCTCATAGCCGAAATACCCCGCAGTAGAACTGCGAGGTATTTCGGCTGTCAGAATAAAAACGGAAAAAATGATAATTATCAAACAAAATATATGAAAATACATTATAATCAATAAATTGGAATTAGAAGATGCAGGAAAAAAATCAATTCAATATGCAATATAAAATCTTAATTATTGATGATAATGAAGATGATTATTTAATATTCAATAAAATACTAAAAAAAGAAGGATACTCTACTTTATACGCTTCATCAGGTGTAGAGGGTATAAAGATGGTAGAAAACCATATTCCTGATTGTATTTTAGTAGATCGAAATATGCCGGAAATGGATGGACTTGAAGTTTGTAGAAGTATAAAACAGCATGATTTCTTTGCACATATTCCAATAATATTATGGACAAGTGCCCAAGCTCATCAGGAAAGCATAATAGCAGGTATTGAAGCAGGTGCAGATGATTTTATAGTGAAATCATCTGATCATAGAATTCTACTATCAAGAATAAAAGCTATGATTAGAATGAAAATAATTCAAGATAAGAAAATAGAGGATATTAAGTTTACTAATAAATTAATGCGTTTTAGTAAAGAAATAAATATTACCGATATTAGAAAAATCGTAAAAGTATTAAAAAAGGATTTAGAAAAAATATTTGGAACAAAAAATTTTTCTATTTTTCTTTATAACAAGAATACAGATAAATTAAAATTATTTGCTCATAATAATACAAATCTTTTAAATGATAATGTAGTTATAAATAGGAATATTAAAAGTATAATGTGGGATGTAATTGATAATAACAAAAAAATATTTATAGAAGATTTTGAGAGTTCAATTTATTTTAAAGGTAAAAAAAGTCACCATGACAATTTTGCAATTTCATATCCTCTGGCAATAGATAATAATGTGTTTGGGGTAATTAATATGAACAATTCAAGTACTGGAGTTATACCAGAGAAACTCTATCGAATGGCAATAAATATAGAAGGGCACCTTGCCAGTGCTTTATCAAATGCACTGGCTTTTAAAAAATTGGAAAATCTAAGTAATAAAGATGAACTTACAGGATTATTTAACAGACGGTATTTTCTTAAAATATTACAAAAAGAACTAGAAAGGGCAAAAAGATATAAACGAAAATTATCTTGCATTATGATAGATATAGATAATTTTAAGATTATAAATGATTCGCACGGACACCCATATGGCGATTTTATTTTAAAAAAAATAAGTAATATTTTTGAAACTAATTGTAGAGAAACTGATATTATATGCAGATATGGCGGCGATGAATTCTTTATTATATTAATAGAAACTTCATTAAAACGAGCAATTGCAGTTGCAGAAAAAATAAGAAAACATATTAAAGGACATGGGTTTAATAATGATAATATTTCGAAACATATTACGATTAGTCTTGGAATAAGTTCATATCCGGAAGACAGTATAGAAAATAAAAAAGAAATAATGAAAATAGCAGATGATAGATTATACAAAGCAAAAGAAAGTGGCAGAGATAAAACTATCTATTCTTGATTGTTCTGTTTCTAGTAATAATTATATTTTTCCAAATCAAATTTTATTTATGACCTATGAACTTCTGATTGTATAGATTTCTATTAAACATGAATTATAATACAGAATTCTATTGCCTCTAAATTATTTATTTGTATTTAAGAATTACTGTTTAACACATTGTATTTTTAATATAGAATGTAATTCTAAATAAGATGATGATAGATATACTATGATTAAATACGAGAGAAAGTAAGAAATAGGCGTATATATTTAATAACAAAAACGGAATATTTTGATATGGATACTTTAAATAATTTAATTAGAAGTTTTTCGATTGATAAACTTAAACATTTTTTCAGGCAAAAAATAAGAACATTTAAACTTGATGAAAAAAATTACAAGTATTTATTTGAAGATAATGAAAGTATAATCGATAACTACAAAGATATTATAAAAATTGGCGAAGCCGATTTAGTAAATTCTGAGGATTTACTCATTATTACTGCAAAAACATCAACCCAGCTTACAAACAAAACAGGGAAAAAAAGACAATTTGAAATTGCAAAGAAAATTCTGAAAGAAGAAAACAAAGACGCTGAATTTTTCATCTTTTACGATGATAAAGGCAATTTTCGTTTTAGTTTAATTCGGGCTAATTTTCTTGGAGCAAAAAGAGATTTTACAGATTTTAAACGTTATACCTATTTTGTTACTCCCGAGCAAACAAATAAAACATTTATCAGCCAAATTTTAAAATGCAATTTTAACGATTTAGACAGTATACATAAAGCATTTAGTGTTGAACCGATAACAAAACAATTCTATGAAAAACTGCAGTACTGGTATTTCTGGGCAATAGATAATGTGAAATTTCCTGATGATGCAGAACAGGAACCAAATGGGCGAGAAATAGCCATTATAAGGCTTATTACAAGATTAATGTTCATCTGGTTTATGAAAGTTCGGAAGCTTATTCCTTATGATATTTTTTATGAAGAAAAAATAAATAAAATATTAAAAGATTCCTCACCTCAAAAATCAACTTATTATAAAGCTATATTGCAAAATCTGTTTTTTGCCACATTAAATACCAAACAGGAAGAAAGAAAATTTCGTAGTGAAATAAGAGGCGCTAAAGGTCTTAATCCCGATTATGGAAATCATAATGTATATCGCTATCATGGTTTATTTGTAGACATTGAATCTATTAAAATTCTTTTTAGTAAAATACCATTTTTAAATGGTGGTTTATTTGAGTGTTTGGATTATAAAACCAAAGAAAAGCAGGAACGAAAATATATCGATGGTTTTACAGCTGTTATTAAATATCAACCAATAATACCAAATTATTTATTCTTTTCAGAAATAATAAAAGTTGATATAAGTAGATTTTTTGACACAACTAATAAAGTTTACGAGGTTCAAGGTTTAATTAATTTACTTAATAGCTACAATTTTACAATTGATGAAAATGAACCCGATGATATAGAGGTTGCTCTTAACCCGGAATTGCTTGGAAGTATTTTTGAAAATCTTCTTGCAAGTTATAATCCCGAAACAGCAACAACAGCGCGTAAAGCAACCGGAAGTTTTTACACTCCCCGTGAAATTGTAAATTATATGACAGGTGAAAGTTTAAAACAATATTTTACAACAAATCTTAATAATATTACCGATTTGGATAACAAACTTACATTACTTCTTTCTTCAAACAGTTCAGGTAATCCTTTCGACCAGGAAACTACACAGAAAATAATTATTCTAATAAATGATTTAAGGATTGTTGACCCTGCTGTCGGTTCTGGCGCTTTCCCAATGGCTATATTAAATAAACTTGTTTTTATACTCTGTAAACTTGACTCTGATAACACCTTCTGGCAGCAATTACAAATAAATGGAATAAAAAAATCGGTAAGTGATCCTGTTTTACAGCGAAAGCTTATTGAGCAAATTAAAAGACAGTTTAAAGAAAAAAATGCCGACTACGGACGCAAACTTTATCTAATCGAAAAATGTATTTATGGAGTTGATATTCAGCAAATTGCAGTTGAAATTGCCAAACTCCGTTTCTTTATATCATTGCTTGTTGATGAAAAAATTGATTCTGAAAAACCAGAAAGCAACTATGGAATTGAACCTTTGCCAAATCTTGATTTTAAGTTAATGCAGGGTAACAGTTTAATTTCAGAATTTATGGGTATTAGTTTTAATTACAATGAAAAAGAAAAAATTAATTTATTAATTAAAGAAAAAAAAGATGAAATTAAAGAAGTAAAAAATAAACAAAAAAAAGCTGAATCAGATTTTTTAAATATTTTTAATTCAGAAAAAAGACAAGATGAAAAATTGGAGCAAAAATTAAATGAATTTGCAAAAATATTAAAAAAATTAGAAAAAGAACTACAACAATTTCAAAGTAAAAATAACAATAATAATGAATCTAATAAACCACTTATTAATGAATTTGAAGAACTGAAAAATGAATATCAAAATGAATCTGATAAAGAAAATAAAAATCAACTACGTGATAAAATCGAAAAAACTATTATAAAAATATTTGAAGAAAAATAAGTCAAAATATACCTCAGTTACGAAGTATTATCGAAAATTCGAAAAGGTTTCCTAAAATAAAACAGCGATTACAATATATTACTGAAGAAAAACAAAAACTTAAAAAAAAACTCGGCTTTGACATTGAACAAATAGAAAAAGATTTAATCGCATATACAGAAGGACGAAAACCTAAAGATTTCTTTTTATGGAATATTTATTTTGCCGAAGTATTCTCACAAAAAAGCGGTTTTGATATTGTAATTGGAAATCCGCCTTACGTATTTACAAGAGATGTTGATTTTGGCTTAGATTTTAAGAAATATGTTAGTGATAACTATTTTACAAAAATAGCTTTACCTACAAAATCAAAAGCAAGACAGGCAGGTAAAATCAATTTATTTGCACTTTTTATTTTAAAAGGTAAGAGTTTATTAAAAGAGAATGGTAATTTAATTTATATAATCCCAAATAATATTTTACGAGCTACAGTTTATGATATAATTAGATATGAATTGCTTAAACGAAATAGTATTTTATCAATAGTAGATTTAGGTACAGGAATATTTAGTAAAGTTACTGCGTCAACAATTATATTACAGATTGGAAATAAAATAGAAAATAAAAACTTTGTAAGTAAGATAATAACTGATGTAAAGTCATTGATAAATAACCAATTTCAAATAAAGAATATTGACCAAAATATGTTCCTGGCAAATACAAGTTTTACTTATAATATAATGCTAACTAAAGTTGAATTACAATTATCAAATAAAATAAAGAATAATAAAAAAGGATTAGGAGAATTTTGTATTTATATAATTGAAGGAATTGTTGCTAATAAACTTTTAATAAAAGAAAAATCAGATAATTATACATTTGAATTACTTGAAGGTAAAGATATAAAAAGATTTGCTATAACTAATGCTAGCAATTTCATAATATGGGATAAAAATAAAATACATAGAACAAGGCCAGATCATTTATGGAATGAAGAAAAGAAAATAGTATTGCAAAGAATAAGTGGCGGTTCTATGCCATTGGTTGCAGCTTTGGATACAAAAAAAAGAAAAACATTTGCTTCAACTAACAATATTGTTTTAAAGAAAGAATATAATGATTATTATGAGTTTTTTACTGGTTTACTTAATTCTAAAGTAATGAATTGGTTCTATGCTAATAACTTTTCTAATAATTCTAAACTCACAGTAAATATTTCAAAAACATTTTTAGAAACCCTACCCATTCCTCAAATCCAAAAATCCCAGCAAAAGTCCTTTGAATACTTAGTAAACAAAATTATATCTAAAAAAGAGTTGGATCAAAATACAAAAACAGAAGAAAATAAAATTGATTTAATGGCTTACAAACTTTACAATTTAAAATACAAAGAGGTTAAAATTATAGAGCCGAATTTTAATCTAACAAAACAAGAATATGATAGTTTAAGTAAATAAGGAAATAAAAAATGATCATAGATAGTTTTTATGAAAGGCAGTCAGCTCTTACATCTGCTAAAATAGAAATTTATAAAAGGTACACAGAAGGGTATTTACCAAAACTTTTAATGCAATTTGGAGCTTGTCTGATTGCTGATTTGTTTTGTGGTGCGGGAAAAAATGGTGACAAAGATGGAAGCCCATTAGTATTAATTGATCGTTCTAAATATATTCTATCATCTCCCAAATTGCAGAATAAACAAATCATAATTTTATATAATGACCATAATAAGGATAATATACAAAATTTAAATGAGGAATTAGCTAAAATTAAGATTGAGGAGAATATTCAAATTATTGAAATTTCAAACAGGAAATTTGAAGATTTTTTACCCATATTGATTGAAGAGTATAAAAATAACAATATTCCAAAATTTTTCTTTCTGGATCCTTTTACCTATTCAAATGTTAAAATGGAACATTTAAAACAGTTAATGGAGTTACCACGCACAGAAGTATTATTCTTCTTACCCATTTTTCACAGCTACCGTTTTGCAAGTGATAAAACAATGTCGGAATATCATAAAACTAGAACTTTTGTAGAAAAATTTACAATAAGAGGGGTAGCAGATTATGAGAATATTTATGATTTTATGTTTTCTGTTAAAGAAAAATTATTAAAAGAGTTATCATTGGAATTCGTAAGACCGGTTCTATTAGATGACGGTGCTAGTAAAAATTCTCTTTTTTTATTGACTAAACATCGGGCGGGTATGCTTCTAATGAATAAAATTGCCCTTAAAATGTCAGTAAATGGGTGCAGTATAAATATAAAAACAAAAAACCAGCTATCTCTTTTCGGAGTAGAAATATCGTCAAAATATGAAAAGTTCAAACAGCTGCTCATACTTCAATTAAAAGAAAAAGTACAAATGACTAACGAGGAAATTGTTTGTCTTTCAATAAAAGAAGAATTTTTACCTAAACACGGTAAGCAGGTAATAGAAAAATTATTTGAAGAAAATAAGGTGAAAATTTGTGATAATAAAGGAAATGAAATTAATAATAAAATACAATGGAATATTGCTGAACAAATCACTAAAAAAAGATATTTTAAGTGGGTAAAATAATTATGAAAACAAAAATTGAATGGACAGAAGCTACATGGAATCCAACAATTGGCTGTGATAAAGTTAGTGCCGGGTGTGAAAATTGTTACGCTGCAATAATGTCACGGCGTTTACAGGCAATGGGTGTTAAAGGCTATGAAAGTGGGTTTAAATTCACTTTGATGCCGGACAGACTTCAGCAACCGATAAAAATAAAAAAACCAACAAAGTTTTTTGTTAATTCCATGAGTGATTTATTCCATGAAAAAGTACCCTATTCATATTTGGATACTATTTTCGAAGTAATGGAAAAAACACCATGGCATACTTATCAAATACTTACTAAACGCGAGAAAATAATGGCTGATTATCTAAAAAATAAAAAACTGCCATCGAACATTTGGCTTGGTGTAACGGTTGAAGATATTTTTACAAAATATAGAATTGATTTTTTACGAAATGTACAGGCTTTTATTAAATTTATTTCATTTGAGCCATTGCTTGAAGATCTAGAAATATTGGATTTAACAAATATTCATTGGGCAATAGTAGGAGGTGAAAGTGGTGTTAAGGCCAGGCCAATGAAAGAAGAGTGGGTGCTAAATATAAAAAGGCAATGTGAACATCAAAAAACTGCTTTTTTCTTTAAACAATGGGGAACATGGGGATCTGATGGTGTGAAAAGAAATAAAAAAATAAATGGAAGAAAATTGATTGGTAAAATTTATAATGAGTATCCTCAACGTGAATATATTTTTACATAAAATAAATGCAGCTGGCAAGTATGGTATTTACTGATTGTTTATTAACTTTACGATTTAACTTACGAAGAGGTCAAAATGATAGATCCGGATTTTGAAAAGATTAAAAAAAGGGGATTATGAAAAATAATTTTATAACGAATTCACAAAAAACTATAACATTAAAAGAGCGTCTTGAAAAACTGATAAGTGTAAGCAATGAGCTTAAAATATTAGTTGGTTTTTTTTATTTTTCCGGCTGGCAGGAAATATATAAAAGCCTGAAAAAAAACAATAATATTGTTTTGAAAATATTGGTTGGTTTACAAGTCGATAGATATCTTTCCGGTATAGTAGAGGTAGAAAATAAAGATGATAGTTTAAGCCCTGAAGAACATTTTACACAGTTTATAAAATCTCTCGGATATGCTGTTAACAATGCCGAAATGGATAATGAAGAGTTTTATAATCAGATAGAATTTTTCATCAAACTTTTAGAAAATAATAGATTGATAATTAAAAAAACACTTAATCCCAATCATGCCAAAGTTTATATATTCAAATTATACGAAAAATATACGAATACGTTTAATATAAACGGGCAATTTATCACCGGCAGCAGCAACCTTACCAAAGCTGGTTTGCACAAGCAGGAAGAGTTTAATGTTGAAATTCGCGATTATGGTTATGAAACAGCAGATAATTATTTTAAAGAGCTTTGGGACTCTGGTATACCTATAACCGAAACAGAAAATGGTAAACAAGTAATTACTGAATTCTTAAAAAATAAAACACAATCATCCTTAATAACACCTTTCGAAGCTTATGCTTATATATTAAAAACATATATTTATTTACAGGAAAATAAAAAAATAAATTTATATTTAGACCGAATTCTTAAAGAAAATGGATTCGAAAAGTATACCTATCAGTTAGATGCAGTTAATCAGGCTTTAAATATTATTGAAACTTATAATGGAGTAATAATTGCCGATGTTGTTGGCCTCGGAAAATCTGTTATTGCTTCACTTATTGCAAATCAATTAGGCAAAAGAGGATTAATTCTATGCCCACCAGGATTAATAGGTAATAAAAAAGAAAATTCAGGCTGGTGGGAATATTGGAATAAATTCAAATTATATAATTGGGATATTGAAAGCTCTGGAAACATAGAAGCAGTAGCTGAATCAATCCGTAAAAATAATTTAGAATATGAAGTGATAATTATTGATGAAGCACATCGGTTTCGTAATCAGGATACTTCAGCATATGAAGCACTGATAGATGTATGTAGGGGAAAACAAATAATTTTAATTACTGCAACACCATTTAGCAATTCGCCTGCTGATATTTTTTCGTTACTAAAATTGTTTCTTGTTCCAGGACAATCAGGTATTACCATCGAACCTGATTTGGAAGGTAAATTTAATTCATATAATTATCGATTTAGAAACCTTTCATTTATTATAAAAAATCATAATTCTACAAATATAGAAAAAAGACTAAAAGCGGAGAAACTTTTTACAAAAATGTTTGGCTTAAGACCTCCTATTAATATCACTATTGTACAGGATAATGTTGCCATTATGGCAAATGATATAAAAAACGTTATTACACCAATAATTATAAGACGAAATCGATTAGACTTGAAAAATGATTTTGAATATAAAAAAGAAATATACAACCTTTCGGAAATAAAAGATCCAATAGAATTATTCTATGAATTAACTGATAAACAATCAGAATTTTACGATAAAATAATTAAAAATTATTTTAGTGAAGATGGGCAATTCAAAGGTTCAATTTATAGACCTTTTGAATACGAAGCTAAACCAAAAAAGAAAAAAGATGAAGAAGCTAACAGAGCCTTCCAGCAACAGCGTAATTTATTTGATTTTATGCGGCGACTGTTAGTAAAACGTTTTGAAAGTTCTTTTGGTGCATTTAATAAAAGTATTGAACGCTTTTTACGAATCCACAAAATGGTTAGATCGTTTATTAAAAATTCAGGTAAATATATTTTAGATCGTAAAGTGATAGATTCGATCTACAATGAAGAAGATAATGCTGATGATTTTACATTAGAAGCCATTAAGGAAGCATTAGAAGATTTTAAAAGAAATGCCAAAGGTAAAACTACACCTAAACACATAAAAATATATGAAATAGATAAATTTGAGTTTAAAGATAGATTTATGCAAGATATTGATAACGACATTGCTCTTTTTGAACAAATTAAAAAAGAAATAAAAAATCTGAACCTGGTAAACGACGATCCAAAACGTAAATCAATATTAAAAAAAATTAAAGAAGTTATAAAAAAAGAAAATAATCCTAAAAGAAAAATTATTTTATTTACTGAATACACAGATACAGTGCGTCATTTGAAAGATTATTTTTATAAGGAATTGTTAGGTAGAGTTCAATTTTGTGATGGCAACATTACGAATAAATTTGCAATTGAACTAGATGCAAATTTCAATGCAAAATACAAAGAACAAAAGGATGATTACGATGTTTTGGTTACAAGCGATAAACTTTCGGAAGGTGTTAACTTAAACAGAGCAGGCGTAATAATTAATTATGATATACCCTGGAATCCTACTAGAGTAATTCAAAGGGTTGGTCGTATTAACCGTATTGGAACAAAAGTATTTAATGAACTTTATATTTATAATCTTTTTCCTACCGAACAAGGCGCAAGTCATATAAAAATCAGAGAGATAGCAGAGCAAAAAATGTTTTTAATTCATAATGCATTAGGTGAAGATGCAAAAATATTTGCATCTGATGAAGAACCAACTGCAAGTGGTCTTTTCAAAAAAGTAAATTCAAATCCAGATAAAAATGAGGAGTTAAGTATTATTACTATTGTAAGAAATGAATTTGATAAAATTAAAAAAGAACATCCAGAAATTATTGATAGAATAAACGAATTACCAAACCGGACAAAAACTGCAAAAGTATTTAAAGAAGATAATACTGTTGTTTTACGAAAAAAAGGAATGGCTTTATTTTCTGTAATTGCACGTTATGAAATTGATAAAATTAATATTTCAGAAAAAACATTTCAAGAATTGCTTAATTTTGTAAAATGTACTTACGAAGGAAAAAGAATTCCGCTCAGTAAACAGTTCTGGAAAGCTTATGAAAAAATTAAAGAATATAAACCACAATATAAATCGGGAAGTTCTGATATTGCATTAGAGAAAAAGGCAATTAATAGTTTAAAATCATTGTTAAAGAAGAAACGGAATGAATTAAATCAAACAATTATATCTTTTATCGATACACTATTAAAAGATATTAAACGATACAAAACATTACCAAAATATACAGTAAGAAAACTAATTTTACGCAAAATTTCTGATAAAGAAGCTTATGATGAATTGATAAATAATATAGAAAATCTAAGACGAAAAATTGGTAGTGATTATTTGGAAATAATTTTAAAACGGATATCAAATATTGCTGATGATATAATTATTGCTGTTGAAAATATAAAATAGTTAGTAACAAATTTAAGAGTTGTAGTTAGCTTTAATTCATCGTAACTTGATAGAGAATAGTTTTAAAATAGTTTCTACTTGACAAATGTAGCTATTATAGCTATTTTATACTTATGATTACTGTCGGTATCAGGAATTTAAAGAATTCCCTTAGTCAATATTTAAATATGGTAAAAGCCGGAGAAAAGGTTTTAATTACAGATCATAATAAGATTGTTGCTGAACTAATCCCTTCTTCCGGTACTTTATCCTTATCCGGGTTATTAAAAAAATATATAGAAGAACAAACTCTTAACGGATCAATTTCCAAATCAACAAAAAAAACGAAACTATCGAAAAGAAAGAAGACGAATGAATATGATACTGCTGCTTTAAAAAATATTTATGATGAAACGAGAAATGATAGATTATGAAAATTGGTTTTATTGATACAAGTTTCTTATTATCAATATTGTTTGAAGATGAAAATTATGATAAAACTATTAAATATTGGAATTCCTTAGATATTCTTTTTAGTTCTATATTACTAGAAATAGAATCTATAATTAATATTTATAAATATTGTATTCTAACTAAAAAAGATGAGATTCTATATAAAGAAAAAGAAAAACAACTTCAAGAACTGTTTGAAAATATAAATAGAAAAAATATTGATAAAGAAATTGTATTAGAAATTAAAAATGTTGAAAAACTAAAAAAACCGAAATCTCTTGATAGCATTCACCTGGCAACAGCTAATATTTTCAATAAATTATTAGAAGAAAAATTATTATTATGTAGTTATGATAAAAATATGATAAAAATTGGAAAAGAACTTGGAATGGAAATAATATAAACACCACGATGTATCAAAATCAATTAATACTGTAAATAACCAGGCGAATAGCACCTTGACCCTTAAATCAACGGAATATATAATCACAAAACTAATAAATTAAGGGAATCCGTATATTTAGACTGCAAAGTTTTTAGGATCGGTGATTTGAGGAAGGAAGAAAATGAGTGTCCGCGTTAGATACGCACCTTCGCCAACAGGCAATCAGCATATTGGCGGATTAAGAACAGCATTATTCAATTACTTATTTGCAAAAGCAAATAATGGTAAATTTATTCTTAGAATTGAAGATACAGACAGGGAACGTTTTAAAGAAGATGCATTACAGGATATTTACAATACTTTTGAATGGCTCAATTTCCACTGGGACGAAGGCCCGGATATAGGAGGGGATTACGGCCCGTATTTCCAATCCGAACGTAAAGAAATATATAAAGAATATGTAGACAAATTATTGGAAGGTGGAAAAGCATACTATTGCTACTGTTCCAGTGAAAGGCTCGAAGAGCTAAGGAATTCTAAAAAGTTCGGTTACGACAGAAAATGCCGCGATTTAACTAAAGAAGAAAAAAAGAAAATACAGAACTCGGAAGTTAAGCCGGTCATAAGGTTAAAAATTCCAATGGAAGGTGTTACGGAATTTTATGATGAGGTACTCGGCAAAATAAAAAGGGGCAATAAAGATATAAGCCCGGATCCAGTATTATTGAAATCTGACGGATTTCCTACTTATCATCTTGCTAATGTAGTAGACGACCATTTAATGGAAATCACTCATATTCTAAGAGCTCAGGAATGGATACCTTCTGTACCTATTCATATCCATCTTTACAAAGCTTTCGGATGGGAGCCTCCTAAGTTTTGCCATCTGCCCATGGTAATGGGAAAAGACGGACAGAAACTTTCAAAAAGGCATGGTTCTACAAGTGTTATTGAGTTTATAAAAGCTGGTTATTTACCGGAAGCAATTATTAATTACATATCACTATTAGGCTGGTCATTTGATGATAAGCGTGAGTTTTTTACTTTAAAAGAATTAGAGAAAATATTTTCTATAGAGAAACTTAATAAAGCACCTGCTGTTTTTGATTATAAAAAACTTGACTGGTTTTCCGGGATATACATAAGAAAACTTGATGACAAAGATTTAAAGGAAAAAATATTACCATATTTAAAGGATTCCGGGTTAGTGAGCGAACCCATTACAGATATACAGTCAGAAATTGTTAACAAGCTTATTTCACTTATAAAGGAAAGATTAAAACATATTTCAGATGTTACTGAATTGGTTGGTTTTTTGTTTAAGGAAGTAGAAGTAAAAGCAGAAGACTTAATTCCAAAGCGGCTGGATAAAGATAAAACATTACTGGTACTCGAAGAATGTACTAAATTACTTGTAGATTTTGATAATATAACTGATGATGTTAACGAACAGAACTTCAGGGATGCCGCAGAGAAACTCGGTGTAAAACTCGGAGACATGCTGTTTCCATTCAGAGCTGCATTAACAGGTTCAACTGTATCACCGCCGTTGTTTGAATCTGTTCGTTGTTTAGGTGTTGATAAATCAATATCAAGATTAAAAAATGCTATTGAACTTTTAAAATAAATATAGCTATTATTAATTTTTTTTGGTAACATCAATTTTGAAATAAAATTTCACACGGAGCTCACGGAGCTCACAAAGGAAATATATTTATTTTTATTAAATCAATAATGAATGTTATTTTTATAATAAAATATTACTAATGGGATTATAAATTGAATCGTATTGGATAATTTAATTAAAATTAATACAAATTTCTCCGTGAGCTTTGTGAGCTCTGAGAGAGATTTTTTTAACAAGACATAACTTTTGATTTAGGAGTAGTTTAATGGGAAATACTGATATAACCAATGCAGCCGATGTAACCGATGTAACCGATGTAACAATGGAAAAACTTGTTTCATTATGTAAAAGAAGGGGATTCATTTTTCAATCCAGTGAAATATACGGAGGACTCTCCTCTGCATGGGACTACGGACCATTAGGAGTAGAGCTTAAAAAAAGAATACAGGATTTCTGGTGGAAGGAAATGACACAACTTCATGATAATATTGTGGGACTGGATGCATCGATATTAATGCATCCGAAAGTATGGGAAGCTTCCGGACATGTAGAAAATTTTACAGATCCTCTTGTTGATTGTAAAGGCTGCAAACTTCGTTTCCGTGAAGATAATATTCCGGAAGAAAACCGGAAAGAACATAAATGTCCGGAATGCGGCGGTGAGTTAACAGAACCCAGGAATTTTAATCTTATGTTTAAAACACATATAGGGCCTGTAGAAAATGATTCCGGAGTTGTTTACCTTCGTCCGGAAACTGCACAGGGTATTTATGTTAATTTTAAGAATGTTATACAGTCGAGCAGACAGAAAGTTCCTTTTGGTATTGCTCAGGTAGGCAAAGCTTTTAGAAATGAAATAACTACCAAGAATTTTATTTTCCGGACCTGTGAATTCGAACAGATGGAAATGCAGTATTTTATTCATCCGGATGAAGACAAAAAATGGTTTGAGCACTGGAAAAAAGTTCGAATGGATTACTATGAAAAACTCGGTTTAAGAAAAGAAAAACTAAGATTTAAAGAACACGGCCCGAATGAGCTTGCACATTATGCAAAAGAGGCATTTGATATTGAATATGAATTTCCGTTCGGATGGCAGGAACTCGAAGGTATACATAACAGAACAGATTTTGATCTTAAACGACATTCCGAGTATTCGGGGAAAGATATACTTTATCTTGATGAAATAACAAAAGAAAAATATACACCCTACATTATAGAAACTTCTGCAGGATTAACCCGAAGTGTTTTAATGATACTTTCCGATGCGTATGAAGAAGAAGACTTAGATGGTGATAAAAGGGTTGTAATGCATTTTCATCCAAAGGTTGCACCAATTACAGTTGGTGTTTTTCCCCTTGTTAAAAAAGATGGACTTGCAGAACTTGCAAAAGATATTGCAAATGATTTAAAAGAATCTTTTACAACTTTCTACGACCAGGGTGGTGCAATTGGAAGAAGATACCGCAGACAGGACGAAATCGGTACACCATATTGCATAACTGTAGATTATGATACAAAAGAAGATAAAACTGTTACTTTAAGGTTTAGAGATTCTATGGAGCAAATAAGAATTAAGATTGATGATATTGAAGCTACCCTAAAAAAAGAGATTAAAAACTACAAAAGGAAATAATAAGAATTATGGAAAGTGTATTTGATATATTAAATCAAAGAGGATTTATTAAGCAGTGTTCTAATAAAGAGGAGCTGAAGAAACTTTTAGATTCAGAATCTGTAACTCTTTATACGGGTTTTGATCCAACTGGTTCGAGTCTTCATGTAGGACATCTGGTACCTTTAATGGCAATGGCACACCTTCAGAGGGCAGGGCACAAGCCGATTGCGCTTATTGGAGCAGGAACTGCAATGATAGGTGACCCTACAGGTAAGACTGAAACCAGACAAATGCTTACAATTGACACTATTAAGGCAAATGCAAAAAGTTTTAAGAAACAAATATCAAAATTCTTAGATTTTGATAATGGTAAAGCTTTAATGATTGATAATTCAGACTGGCTTGCAAAACTTAATTATATTGATTTTTTACGCGATATCGGTAAACATTTTTCTGTTAACAGAATGCTGAGTTTTGAAGCTTATAAAATACGGATGGAAACAGGCCTTTCATTTATAGAGTTTAATTATCAACTTTTACAGTCTTATGATTTTCTCGTTTTAAACCAGAAGGAAAACTGTTTGCTGCAAGTTGGTGGAGACGACCAATGGGGTAATATAGTTTCCGGAATAGAACTGGTGCGAAGAATAGAAAGTAAAGAGGTTTTTGCATTAACCTGCCCGCTTGTAACACGTGCAGACGGCAAGAAAATGGGTAAAACAGAAAAAGGCGCACTTTTCCTGGATCCTGAAATTGTGAGCCCTTATGAGTTTTACCAGTATTGGGTAAATGTTACAGATGCAGATGTAAAGAAGTTCTTATACTTATACACTTTTCTGCCAGCAGAAGAAATAGAAGAACTTGGAAAACTTCAGGATAAAGAAATAAATAAAGCAAAGCAGAAACTTGCTTATGAAATAACAACTCTTGTTCATGGAAAAGAAGAAGCAGAGAAAGCTCAGGAAGCATCAAGAAAAGCATTTGGAACTTCTGGTAAAAAAGATTTATCTGGTATTCCTTCTATGGAAATGTCTACTTCCATTTTTGGAACTGGTATCAATATTATAGATCTGTTTGCAGAAACAAGCTTATGCCAATCAAAAGGTGAGGCAAGGCGCCTTATTACTCAGGGCGGAGCATATATTAATGATGAGAATATTAAAGATCTTGAATATACAGTTACGCAGGATAATATAAAAGATAATGCTCTTATTTTAAGGGCAGGAAAAAAGCGGTATTTTAAGGTGGAAGTGGTTTAATATATCAACAGAAGAGTTTGAATGATGATTAAAGATGTCTTTCAAGCTCTAATTTGTACTAAATAATTATAATTGGCTTCAACAATAAATGGCCTCGAATTATCACTAATAGATGCACAATCGACATTCGAAATATGGATATTAGAAATTGGCAGGAATTGGAAGAATTTATTAATTCATCTCGGGTTCATATACTAACTCATGATGAAATTACGGCTGAGTTTTATGCTAATATATTTAATATCTTAAAAACTAGGGGTAAACCAATTCCGACTAATGATATGTGGATTGCTGCAACAGCATTGCAAAATGGCCTTGCGCTTTTTACTTTGGATTCTCATTTTTCAGAAATTGAAATTCTTGCTTTAAAAATTGATTATTAATATTCAAATACATATTTTTATATTTTGATCTTATCTTAAATCTATTGTATATTTCTTTTATGACAAAGAAAGAATTGTTAAAAAAGGTCATCTGGGATTATATCATACAAAAATACACAATATCCTCTTCCGGATTAAGTGCTTAAAATAAACTAAAAATGCAGATATCTAAAACACAGGCTAGGCTTTTTCTTTTAAAATATCAATATTTACTTCCTCCGAGAAAATTAAAAAATCCTAAGGGAATACTGGATTACATTAGCCGGGTAGGCTGTATTCAATATGATCCTTTAAATATGGTTGGAAGAAACTCAGATCTTGTGCTTCAAAGCAGGTGCATGACTTATAAAACAGAATATCTGTATGATTTATTATACAATGCAAGAAAACTTGTTGATTATTGGGACAAATGTATGTCGATATTACCTGTGGAGGATTGGCCATATTTTAAAAGAATAAGAAACGACTATAATAAACAATATGAAAAAAGAAAGGATATACTTGATAAAGCTAAAAAAGAACTAGTAAAAATGATTACAGAAAAAGGAGTAATTAATTCCAGCGCACTTAATTCAAATAAAAAAGTTGATTGGGGCTGGTCTCCAACAAATATAATACGAGCTGCATTAGAAAGTATGTTTCATTCGGGTGAATTAATAATACACCATAAAAAAGGAACAAGAAAATATTATTCTTTTCCGAAAAACCATATTCCGGAAAAAATATTCAAGGGAGAAGATCCAAATAAAAAACATTCGGATTATTTTAAATGGTATGTATTGCGAAGGATAAGCTCAATCGGATTACTGTGGAACAGGGCAGGTGATGCATGGCTTGGAATACGTGACTTAAAATCAGATATTAGAAACAAAGCAATTTTAGAACTTTTAGAAGAAGAAAAGTTATTAGAAGTTACAATAAATGATACACAACATAATTTTTATATACCAGCAGAATATAATGACCTTATGGATGATTTAAAACATGGTAATGAAGCATCTGTAATCGCACCGTTGGATAATTTAATATGGGACAGAAAACTAATTAGAGAACTGTTTAATTTTGATTATAAGTGGGAGGTATATACTCCTGCTTCAAAGAGAAAATACGGATACTATGTGCTGCCTGTTTTATATGGTGATAGTTTTATTGCAAGGTTTGAACCTGTTTTGGACAAGAATAAGAAAACACTTGTTATTAAAAACTGGTGGTGGGAACCTGAAATCAAATATGATTCTTATATGAGTAAAGCTTTAAGTAGCTGCTTAAATGCCTTTTTAAAGTATACAGGAATGGACAATATAAAGCTTGAAAATAAAGGATGCGGTAATATGGAATGGGTGAAGGGAGTTAAACCATCTTGATATTACCGCATAAAATAGCTATCTGATAAGTATTTCATTCTTATTATCTTCAATAAACGGTAGTTCTCTATCTGCATCTAACTGCGAAGGCAGACGGCCGTCCCATTTTTCTATTGCAAATTTCTGGTTTTCTATACGCATGTATTCCAGTAAGGTCTGGTCAAAGGCCCTTTCACTTATAAGACGGTTGTACTCACGTACAGCTTCTGCTTCGAGTATTTTCTCCTGTTTTAAGGTTTCTGCATTTAAAAGGCTTCGTTGTGCTTCTATTTCCGCAGCTTCGAGGAGTAGAAGCTGTCTTTCCTTTTCGTATCCTGAATATTCAGTTTGTGCAACAATTTCTCTAAATGCCGGATCGAGTTTTATATTAACTATATCAATATCAATTACAGAAACAAAATACTCATCTAAAATCGGGCTTAAATTATTTATTATTTTATGTTTAATCTGCTGCTGATTTGGTAATATTTCGCCAATCGGATAGGTAATAATAATATTTTTAGTTGTAAAATATTTGTAAAATAACAGTAAATTATTTGTAAAAATGAGACTATCAAAAATTAGCGATATAAAATAGTATTAAAGATAGATGAATAACAGAGAAATAGAAATTAAAATCAAAATAACAGAAGAAATATACAATTCACTAATAGATAAATTTAAAATTCAAAAAGGGCCTAACCTTCAGGAAAATATTTTTTTTGATTCAAAAGACTTTTTGCTTCTTAAAAACAGATGGGCACTCAGGTTAAGAAAAGAAGCTAGATGTTTTATTCTTACAACAAAGGGCCCTGTTACTAATAAGGAAAAAGAATACTATGACCGTTCGGAAATAGAAGAAAATATTCCTGGAAATGAAATTGCAGCCAGGCTGCTAAACGGATTTAATTTAAAAGAACAGAAATATAAAGCATGCAAAGAATTATATAAAAGATTCGGGAATTTATTCGTTTCTAAAATATTTTCATTTAACAATTCCAGAACTTATATTGATTTTAACAACTTAATTCTGGAAGTAGATAAAACTTTGATGAAGGATAAAATATTTTTTGAACTAGAGATTGAGGCAAATATTAAGAATATCAAAGACGTTTCAGAAAAAATTAAAAAATTATTTAAAGATTATAATTGGCCATTGCAATTTTCAAAAAAGAGCAAAATGGCAAAAGCTGTAAAAATATTTTTAGGAGAAATTACTTGATTAACTTTCTTTTTTCTTATTATACTGCATTAAAATCATATTAAATTCAGCAATAGCTGCTATTTAATTCTTATAAATGTAAGGAAGGGAATTATGGGATCCAGGGGTGAGGTTTTTTCAACAAGAGTAAAATCAGGAAAAAGAACATATTTTTTTAATGTAAAAGAAAATAGACATGGGGATCTGTTTTTAAATATTGTAGAAAGTAAAAAACATAATGACAGTGAATTTGAAAGACATTCGATAATAGTTTTTAAAGAAGATCTTGAGCCGTTTAAAGAGAACCTCATGAAGGCTGTTGATTACATGGAAGAGCATTAAAAACTTTTTAGCTATCAATTTTTACATTAAAACTTTTTCTATGAATCACAGATAGACCAAATTCTTTTATTTTAGCTTTGTGTAATTTTGTTGGGTAACCTTTGTGTTTTTCAAAGTTGTAATTGCTTTCTATTCTGGAATAACGTATCATCCAGAGATCTCTTGTCGTTTTAGCAATTATGGATGCAGCCATTATCTCCGGTATTTTTGTGTCTCCTTTTACAATGGCTTCACATGAAAATGGTACGTTTGGGACAAATTTACCATCAATTAAAATTATGTCAGGTTTAATTCTTAACTGAAAAATAGCTCTGGACATAGCAAGAAGCGTTGCATAATGAATATTGATTTTATCTATTTCATGAGGCCAGCACCAGCCAACAGTATAATTCAGGGCCTCTTTTCTTATTATCTGTGATATTTCACTTCTACGCTGTTCTTTTATTGCTTTTGAATCTCCTAATATGGAAATAGGGAAATTACTGCTCAGTATAACTGCAGAGGCTGTTACTGGCCCTGCCAAAGGCCCCCTGCCTGCTTCATCGATTCCGCAGATGATTCTTTTTTCCTTTTTTGCCACCTGGTTAGAATATATTAGAGGGAAGGCTTTTACAATGCTTTATGGATAAATTCTTGCCTGGCCCGCAAAGACCTCTAAGGAATTGGAGTTTATATTATTGTGATAAACTGAAAGTGATAACAATACTAAATTATTGAATTCAATTTGAAATATTATTGCTACAGGAGATGTAACCGGAACAATCAGCTGGACACTAACAATTAGTTTCGATGGCAGTAGTTTCACAGCAAACGGTTCCTTTACTGTTAATGGAACAACCGTTACCTTTTCTTATCCATAAGAATTGTCTGTATAGAAATTAAATTTAGGGGGAGGAAGCATATTCCTCTCTCATTTAATTTTAATACTGCACATTAATCAAATTCGACTACTAGCTCTTGTAGAGTTCGCTTCGGCACATGATGGACTCCGTTTTCATCCCTGTAATACTTAATGTTCCCTTCTGTGGCATCTTCTATTACAACTTTTTCTTTCGGTTTTCCCAGAGCAATCAACAATACAATCTCGTATCGTTCCGGTATTTTTAAGCATTTACGTATAACCTTACGGTTTATTGAACCAAGCATGCAGCCGCCCAATCCTTTTTCAACGGCACCCAGCAAAATACTCTGACTGGCAATACCGGAATCTGTCGAAAAGGAATCTTTAATATTCCTGTCACCAAGGACTACAATATAAGCAGACGGCCGTTCACTTTTCTCCGGTCCAGGCCAATCTTTAAGATATCCGGCCCAGGCGATTGTTGGAAAAATTTCTTTGTTCATTTTAGTGTTGCACGAGAGTATGTATTTTAAGGGCTGAAGATTTGCAATGCTTGCAGAAAGACGAGCTATAGAAACAAGCTCCAATAATAATTCTTTATCAATCTTATGATTTTCGCTAAATTTTCTATAGCTTCTGCACGCTAAAATCAATTCGTTAATATTCATTGTTATGCCTCCATAATTCTTTTTTAAATATAGTCTACTATATAATATTAGTCATAAATGCCCAACTTCATTAATGAGTAATTTACGATATTAAAAATATCCCCTTCGATCCTGCTTCCTCAGACAGATATTATTTGGAATAAAAAAATTTATGGTTTGGGTAGGTTTAAAGGTTAGGTTAAATCTGTGAAGATATTTGTTCAAAATCCCAGATCAGTTAGGACACATTTTGTTTGCGAGCTTGAGCAAAGCAGCGTGAGGCATGTTTCCTGTAATTCATATTTTTCTGCATATATCAATATTGTATCAAACATCGGAAAATCACAAAATGCTTACTTGACAATGCAATGTTCAAGGTGTAATCTATAATTTATAAATAAATCACGGTAAACTGGGAAATTTATATATGTTTATAAAAAGTGTAGAACTGCTAGGTTTTAAATCATTTGCAGAGAGAACTCGAATTGATTTTCAATCCGGAATAACAACTATTCTCGGGCCAAACGGCTGTGGAAAAAGTAATATTGTAGATGCAATCAAATGGGTAATTGGAGAACAGTCTTCTAAAATGCTCCGTGCGGAGAATATGAAAGAAGTAATTTTTAATGGCACAGAAAACAGAAAACAGCTTAATGTAGCAGAAGTTACCCTTACACTGTACAATAATAATGACATTCTACCTATCAATATGCCGGAAGTTTCAATCAAAAGAAGACTATACCGATCTGGTGAAAGTGAATACTATATAAACAGCACACCAGTTAGATTAAAGGATGTAAAAGAACTTTTTTTTGATACTGGTGTTGGAAAATCTGCATACTCCGTAATGGAACAAGGCAAAATCGATCAGATACTATCTAATAAACCGGAAGAAAGGCGTTATGTTTTTGAAGAAGCAGCGGGTATTACAAAGTATAAAATAAGAAGTAAGGAAGCAGAAAGAAAACTTGAAAAAACAGATGAAAATCTAAAGCAAGTAGAAAGCGTACTCGGAGAAGTCCGGAAAAACTACAATACATTAAAAAAACAGTCTGAAAAAACCCGAGAGTATCGTGAGATAAAAGAAAAATTATTCGAACTGGAAAGAGACATTCAGTTGTTAAGATTAAAAGACTTTTTTAATAGACGAGACCAGAAAGAAAGTGTTTTAAAAGAAAATTCAGAAAAAAAGAACAAAGTACAATTGCAAATAGATGATATAAACGCAGCTATGGAAAAAGGCATAGATCTTGTAAATTCTATGGAATCTAATTTAATAGAAAAGCAGAAAAAACTATATAAATTAGATCTTGAAAAAAATAACAAAGACAGCCAGCTTAAAATACTAAAGGAAAGAATAGAAGAACTTAATAGAAAAATTAAAGACGATGAAAACAGGGAAACAATAACAAAGCAGAAATTAGAAAATCTAAAAACAGAAATTAAAAAAACACAGAAGGATCAGGAAGAAATTATAAAACAAATAAAGGAAATAGAGAGTAATATTGCAGGTTTTAAAAATGATATAGATTTATTTTCAAAAAAAATCAATCAAAACGAAATTAATATCAATAAGAATGAAGCTGAGATAGAAAATATAGAACGATCTATAGAAACACTAAGAGATGAATTACAAGGAGTAACTGATGACATTGTTACACAACTCGATAAACAGCTTAAGGATTTCGGATATTCATACAAAGAACGTAGCAATATAGAAAAAGAGATAAGTGAAATACTAGATACTTTAAAAATACAATTGCACGGAAAAAGTGACCTTATAAACGATATGGTATCTTTTGGTAATAATGAGAAAACAAAAAATACAATTCACAATATAAAAATAAAATTATCAAATTCTGCAGAACGTCTGGATAAGTTAATAGAACTTTTTAAGCAGTATAAAAAATCAACTCCTTCTTTTCTGGATGACTTTCTTGCTCCTGACGGAATAATTACAAAAAAAAGAGAAATAGATAACAAAATAAACGAAGCTTATGAAAATATATCAGCAAGAAAAAAGGAAAATGAAAGTTCAAGAAATGATATTAAGCATCTAAACTCTAAAATCAACGAATATAGAAAAACATTAGAAGGCCTTAGAGTAAACCGGGCAAGAATTCAGACAAAGAAAACATCTTTGGAAGAAACAGAAAGAAGAATAAACAGTGAAATAATAGAACAGGAAAACTTTCTAAAGAAAAATACTTTAGAAATAAATGAAACACGGGAAAAAATAAATGATATCAATAAAACAATAGATGCCAATCAGAAGGATTTGGAAACGCTCAATATAGAAGATAATAAACTTAAAAAAATGCTTTCCGGACTTGAAGTTGATATTTCAAAAAAGAACCAGAACCTGATATCAAAAGAAAAAGATTTAAAAGTGAACATGGACAGACTTTTAAAACTCCAGGCAAAAGTAGAAAAAGTTCATGTAGACTTAGTTGAAACTAAAACTAATATTAAGAATGTATATGATAATTTCCAGGAAAAACATTCAAGAGAACTTACAGAATATGAGTCCAGAATGTTTTCCATAAAAATTCCTATCTCAGAAATAAAAAATGAATTAGGCGATTATAAAACTAAACTAACTAAGCTCGGACATCTAAATCTTATGGCACCGGAAGCTTTTGAAGAAGTAAAAGAACGTTATGAATTTTTATCAGGCCAGATTGATGACCTTACCACAGCAAAAGAAAATCTTTCTCAGATAACAACGGAAATAAAGACAGAATCTACAGAAATATTCCTGGAAACTTATAATAAAATAAAAAAGAATTTTAATATTATGTTCAGAAGGCTTTTCGGCGGGGGAAGGGCAACAATCAAACTTATAGATCCGGAGAATGTTCTTGAGTCCGGTATAGAAATATTTGCACAGCCCCCTGGTAAGAAATCAGAGAATATTTCACTATTATCCGGCGGAGAACGGGCCTTAACAGGTGTTTCTCTTCTTTTTGCAACTTATCTTGTAAAACCTTCTCCTTTCTGTATTTTAGATGAGATCGATGCACCGCTTGATGATTCTAATATTGGAAGATTTATTGCTTTATTAAAAGAATTCTCAGACAGATCCCAGTTTTTAATAATAAGCCACAACAAAAGGACACTATCAAACTCAAATACTCTATTGGGTGTCACGATGGAAGAAACAGGAGTTTCAAAAATAGTTGCAGTCAAAATTAAGAGTGATAATATAGATGATAAAGCATCTTGATTTAGATAAAAATCAGATTATCATTATTTTTGCAATAATTGGTTTATTAACAATTTTTGTAACTTTAATAGTATTTTTAGGGGCAGAAAAGGAGGAAACTGTAGAATATACATATCCGGAATTAACACCTGATGATATGTTGGCTACTAGTTTAACAGCTTCCGATTTTTTAATAGAAAAACCCGGGCTGCTGGAATTTGATTCAGAGTACTATTTAATTAGAGAACAGTATGAACAATGGGACTGGACACAAGTACAAAAGTACTGGGTAAATATTAAGAATATTTTAATAGATATTCTTTCTAAAGAAAATGATCGTAAAATGGAGGATTTAATAGACAGTATTCCATAAAATTATTGGAGGGGGGACCATGATTTTTAAAAAAGTTTTAATTATTTTATTTATCTTGTTTAGTTTTTTATCCTGTGTAAGCGTAAATGAGCCTTATATAAAAGAAAGTGACACGCCGGATAACATTATTGAATACAGAAAACCTGAATTACAAACTGAAGTTTTAAATGTAGAACTTATTCTTCCGGAAATCTTACAGCCTGTATCAATTATTATCGAAAACGTTAATGAAACAGAAGTATTTAATATGGGCAGTATAATTCATAATCCGGAAATAGACTTATTATCGGACACTGATAATATTCAGAATGAAAGTACAGAAGAGGAATTAATAAGAGCACATCTTAGCCAGAATTCGAACACCAGTACAAATACTAGTTCAAATACCAGTACAACTGATAATACAGATACCATTATGCAAATGGAAACAAACAGCAATGTAATAGAAGAAAAATATTATTATACTGAAACTCCGGTAGAATATATTTCTATTACAGAAGAAACTGTTTCTGATGAAGACAATCAGATAATTGCGCGGATTGGAGATCCAATAATTATCAATCTGGAAAAAGAAGGGTGGCTTTTTTTAGGTTCTGAAAATAATGAACAGTTAAATGGTTTAAAACTTATTAGTAACGAACAGTCCGGTGGATATTCAAATTTCACTTTTAATGCCCTGGAATTAGGTTATTACGAACTAAAATTTCTGCATCAGGACAATCGAAACGGAACACAGGCCACAGATACTATCTTTGTCACTGTTTTAACTGATAATGAATTTGAAAATAAATTAACAGGCAACGTCATTGAGACATCCAATCCGGAAGCAGATTTTACTTATGCGGACAGCCTTATGACTGCAAGAGAGTATGAATATGCAATAACAGAATATTTAAAAAATTACAGAGAAAGCAATTCCTATTTAAATGACAGAATCGCAGAAGCATATTCAAATATGGGAAATAACAGCCTTGCTATGCAGTACTGGATAAAAAATATCAATACAAATGCAGAATATGCAGAAAAAGCTGTTATTGGTATTGTAAATTCATCTATTGCAACAGATGATTATTCAACATTATTAAGATATGTTAACAGGTTACCCAATATTGCCAGTACAAGTATAGAGGAAGTATTATTACATCTTACGGAATATTATAAAAGCAGGCAGGATTATCAGACTGCAATAGATACTTATAATCTATTTATGACAAGATATCCATTTAGCAGAATGCTTGATAAAATGTATTTTTTAATGGGTACGCTATATGAAGAGAATTCCAGTGTAAGGGATTTTGAAAAAGCAATAATCTTTTATGAAATGATATATGAAAAATTCCCAGAAAGCACAAAGTCAAGAGCTGCACGTGATAGGGTAGATTATATAAACAGGCATTTTTTCTATATTAGGTAGAATCGTTGACCGTTATCCGTTGCCCGTTAATCGTGAACGGATAATGGGAATTGAAATGTAAAATGAACAACAAATTACGTGAAGCATTATGCTGATGAATTAGATATATAAATTACTCCCTTTAAGGGAGGTTCCTCAAACTACCGGTTTTGTCGGTAGTACTCTAACTAAAAGGGTGGGAATTCAAAAACAGGCAATATCTATTGATATAAATGATTTTTTGACTCAGATTTACTCAGATTAACGCAGATGGAAGAAGAATATAGATATAAAGAAATAACAGAAAAAATTATCGGAGCTGCTTATACTGTTCATAATGAATTAGGGTATG
>SDBV01001625.1_pt1 | contig 33844 bp, 40 predicted proteins | sample 2277081 | NCBI WGS metagenome assembly SDBV01 (sample SAMN10402039, study PRJNA504765) | marine sediment metagenome | isolation source: marine sediment core GS10_PC15, 223 cmbsf | place: Arctic Ocean: Southern Knipovich Ridge | collected 2010 | reverse complement strand
GTGCCAGTATTGCCGCCGCTTTGTCGGCCCATTTCGCCATTGGATTTTCCTTTGCTAAATGGAGTAGTATGTGACCGCCAAGCCTTGTCTCGTCTCGCCGAGCCAAGCCCCGCCGCGCCTTGCCATGACCGCCGTACCCAGACAAGCCTCGCCAAGCCTTGCCGCGCCGCGACCGCCTTACCGTGACCGCTCAGCCTCGCCCAGCCCAGCCCAGACATCGAGGCGCATTTCCGAAAAACCCCGGCCAGGCTGCAACATCCACAGAGGGAGAAACCTCGCAGAGTACCCGGCCGGGGCCCGTGATTCAGTATCGTAGATGTTGCATAGATAGGAGCCTACTAGAAATGGCCGCGTGTGTCAAGGGCGCTGGACTGCGAATCACCAGCGACGGGGCCGGGCTTCAGGCTCGATCGGCCGGAGATAATCGGGCGGCAACACGATGTCCAGCCGGTCGACGGGCTCGATCTGCTGTTGGCCGATTTTCTGGTAGCCAGCCTCGTCGCCCGGCGGTCCCATCGCGGATAGATGCTGGCCCGCCCCGCCTTGCCAGTTGTAGACGTAGCCCGGATCGGGGTAGGCGTCGCTGATCGTGTTGGCCGACGGGCCGAATAGCTCGAGCGCTCGAGCAGCAATCTCGATATCCTCGCCGTTGCTCACGGAAGCGTAACCGCCAAGCCGCTCGAACGCCTCCCGCTGGAAGCCCCAGCCAGAATGGTAGCCGATCGAATCAGGGGCATCCGGCCGGAAGGTCTCGTAGCGTTCATAGCCTCGGCGGCCAGACCTCAGAACATGCCGAGGCTGGGCCCAGGGTGCTCGCTGGAGGGCTTCGGCGAGGGCGGCTAGTTGCCAGGGCAGGTCGATATCATCGTCATCCCAGACGGCCAGGGCGTCGATCTCGGGCCAACGGTTGAACGCTAGGTCTGCCGCCGTACTTCGCTTATATCCGAGTGTGGGAAAACGATGTGGCGTCGAATGGATTACCCATCTATCACCCGACATCTGGGGTATCTGCCCCGCGTCATCCAGCACAAGCAGCCGGCGGTCCGCGTGGGTCTGGGCCTCGAAGCACGCGATGAGGTTGCCGAGTTGGCGAGGGCGATTCCAGGTTGGAGCGATCGCGGCGATTATCATGTGCCACCCAACTCACGCACGCGAACCCGATTTTCCTGTCTCGTCCATTGCGGGTTAGTGATCATGCAAACGCCCGGAACATGCCGCCAGTCCTCCGCTAGGTCGCCGGTCATCGGGTCGGAGTCCCATGGGTCGATCTCGACGAATCGCTGCGTCGGAAGATCGGACCGGAAACACCGCTTCAGCCGTTGCGAAAACATAGCCGCGGCAAAGCTGAACGTGCTGTTGGGAATCAGTAGATAGTCGCACTGACTCAACAAGTACCAGTCGGGAAAGAAGTCAAACAGATGTGGCTCGGGGTGGTCGAGATCATACTTGAGATACGTCGCCGTTGGCATCGGCTCGGCCCGGAGGTTCACGCCCAGCGATTCGGCCGTCTGGGGATTGTAGTCAGAGAACTCACCGACAAGGGCGAGGTCCTCGCTGGCCACGAATAGCACCGGGTTATCGAGCGATGACCAGTTGCGGCGGAGCCATTCGAGATACCACTCGACGGGCGTGTTATAAAATGCGAATCGCCCGTAGTCGCCACGGCGGAGGTGGATACCGACGGCCGTCCTCGGTGGCGAGGAGACGTTCGCGCCCGCCCATAGCAGCCCATCGGTCGCGTGCCTCATGCGGTGACGTATCTCCAATGTCGGCCGAAACAAGTCGCGAAGGAACTTGTAATGCGGCTCGTAATAACTGGTGTGATGCTGCCCGTAGCCTCGGAAGTCGTGGTCGATAATCTCGCCGCCGGGTTGCCGGAATGGCTGACCATGCTTATGCAACGGCTCGACGTAGGCCGGGAGCTTCACCCTCACGGGCGAGGGTTTGTGGCCGAACAACTGCTCGCCGATCCACGGGGCGTGCTGCACGATGAGATCGTGTTGCCGGGCATACGTTTCCAAGAACATCTTCTGAAAAATGCAATTCGCGAACCTCCCGTGCTGACCGAGGCGGGACATCGTAATGTAGCGTTGGTCACTCATTTACTGCCTCGACTACCCTGCTTTTCAGGTCTGCTAACTGCTTGCGGAGTTCAGTGTTTTTGCAGCGAAGCTTGCAGGCTTCTGGGGTAAAGAAGCTATCCCACGTTGCCTGCCATTTTCCGGAGGGCCGGGCGTGTCCCTCTGAACAAGTGAGGTAGTAAGGTCCGACTGTATAGCCAAGGGCATGTTCGGATTGCCAAACGGCAGCGGGAGCCTCTTGCCCTGGTTCTACGAGGCCGTCAGGCATATCATCTAATATCAATGTTGTTGAGCCACCGGTGGTTTTTTGGCGGTGAACCGCGATAGAGCCGGGGGCACGTTCGCTATGTAGGTGTAGCCAGACATCGTTGACCTCAGGGCCAATGCAAAATAGCGTTTCCAGCGTTTTTGCAGAGCACAGTTCAGATCGACCCGTAGCCCACGGTGGCGACTTGCCCCAGCTCTCAAACGGGAAGGCCACATTTGCTTCGTGCCGAATAAAGTTGACCATATCTGGCATGATGGCTTACTCCTATTTCGCACTCACAGTTACGGGCCCACGCAAGTCTACTGTCACAAGTCGCCCATCATCCCGCCGGTATTCACGCAGCGTCGGGCCGGCGAATCGCACGAACACATAACCATGCTTCTCACCCTTCGCCGCGTCCAGCATTTCCAGATAATACGCGGGGCCGATGGCAAGTTTTTCGGGCGGGGCACGATTGTAGTTTGATTGGTCGCCCGTCTCGGTGCGGTGCTCGTACCCCAGGCCCGGAACGCAGTTGACGGTGCCGCCGGAGATTAGCCATTCTTTCATTAGGAAAAACGAATCCGCCGCGCCGTAGGCGAGGAACCATCTTTCCATCGCCCGCTCTTCATCCGAAAGCTCGAAGTAGTTCGGCTGCTCCAGGTCGAACCGCTTGCCGCGATATTTCCCGAAGATATCAAGGAACCGCTCGCGGTGGACGAACTGATTGCCCGTGTTGACGAAGCACCAGGCGTTTGGGATGGCCATCATGCGGGCCACGTCGTCCAGTTTCCACTCGCCGATCAGGCCACGGTAGTCGAACTCGGGCCGGGCGAAGGATGCGCAGTACCAGGTGTCCGGGTTCCACGGTGCCAACTTCTCTAGTCGCCGGTAGTATTCGGCCGGCATGATGTTGTCGGAATCGCAAAGCAGCACCCACTCTGATGTTGAACTGCAGACCGACTCCAGCTTGTTGCCGAAGACGTGGAGACGCTTTGGGTTCTGGCGTATCCATAGCATCCCAGACTTTGGCGGCGAAGCTGCACTCGCATCCGCTACGGCATCGACAAGCCCGTCATAGTCCGGCGTTGCATCGTTCGTTACGACGAGTTCCTGCACGAGCGGCTGAGTCATCGCTGGCTTGATGCACTCCCGTATCCATCCGAAGTTGCCCCGCTGGCTCTCGTTGTACGCGGTTACCGCCAGGGTAAGTTGGTTCATGTTTTCTCTTTCAGTTGCCCCCCCTCAATCGACTTAGTTCTCGCTCGTATGCGTACACCCGCTTGCGTAGTTCCTGAACTTTCTTCCGAAGTTGTTTTTGCCGTAGCGCTTGACGCTCCAAGCATTGGTGAGTTTACGGAAGCGGGTAAACCATTTCTTCTCCGGTCTCACCGGGCAGTTATCGCACTGAAGGTACAAGCCCTTGCGCAAATACCCAACGAAGTCCTCGGGAAGTCCATGCTGAAACCATATATGAACGCCATGACCCAGTGGCGGCCAACTCGACGCCTGCGGTAGTATTACCTCCCTCACCTCACTGATATCGCCTGCCTGAAATACCACGTCCACCTTGATAGCGTTCTCTACGGGCTGGTCATGCAGAGACAAAGTGAGGGAGGAGCCAGCCTCCAACATACGAAATAGTGATTCCAATATACCCCAGGCATTGGTTTTTGGATGATCCACCAAGCGGCCAGTGGCCCATAGTCCCTCGTTGTCGCCGAATGTACAACTTGCTAGCTGTGTCATTTTGAATCTTCCTTTTCTGTGCGTATGGTTATCCGGTTCATGGTTTCACCGGAAAGGTTTCCTCGAACGCCGCCAAGTTCTCCAGGTAGATATCGTGGCACGGCCGCCCGAGCTTGTGATTAAAGTAAGCGTTCTGGTCCGGGTTCTTTTTGAGCCAGGCCGCGTAGCCAGAGCAGAAATGAATCACGATCGTCTCTTCCCACGCCGACTCCCAGTAACAGAACAGGTCGCTACGGATCTGCTTCCAGCGATCGTAGAACGTCAGGTTGATAACAGGTTGATCCGTGCCTTTGTAGACGTGCGTGTTGATCGGCTCAATCTTCTCTCGCATCGCCCGTAGCTGGCCGCGTGCGTCGACCGCCAACGTGCGAGGATTATAGACCATGACGGCCGTACAGTATTGCAGCCAGTTCGGATCGTACTCCCCCCAGAGTCGCTCAAGCAACGCGGGGGCTTCTGGTGATGCGACGTAGTCCGGCTTGCGTGCCCAATACGTGAACGCATGATGCAAGTCGAACGGATCGCGATCAGCCAGGATCGTACCCCACTCCACTTCATGTAGTAACGGTTCGAGCGGGTTCTGAATCAGCACGTCGGCGTCAAGGTACAACACGGCCCTCCACCTGTGCTCTATGCCGCCGCGTTCGTTCTCGAATTGCTGGTTGAAGTATTGGTCGAACAGGGCGAACTTGCGGAAGTGCCGCGGCTGGTCGTCGGTCAAGACGAAGATGCCGCGCGACCTGAAGTATTCCGCGTCGATATCCGGCGGCAGGATCAAGCAGAAGTCGCCTTTCCACTCGCCCTGACGGACGGCATTGACCATGACTGATTTGCAATGGGGAATGTACGCCTCATCGGCAACGAGAGTTAGGACGGCGGGGAGTGGCATTGTTTCACCCCATGATCTGTTTGCGGGCCGACTGTAAATCTTCTATTGTTATCGCAGGGTCTAAATAGCTCACCTCGGTATTCCACTCACCCTCTACTTCTCGTCCCAACCGTTCGCTCGCCAAGCCCCACCCAACCGTCCCCCGCACCGGCTGGTAATAGCTCACCCACCAGCCAGACATATACTGCCTGTTTCGCTTCACGAAGTCAACGGTATTTTGCAGGCTCTGCTTAGTCTCGCCGGGAAAGCCTATCAGGAACAGGCAGGCGACGTGGTGTCCACGCCGCTTTAGTTCCCTGATCCGGTCCTCGGCAAGTGCGGCCTTGAACGTCTTACCCATCGCCTGGAGCATCCCGTCGTCACCACTCTCCACGCCCATTTGCATTTCCAAGGGCTGGTAGGCGTCGATGGCTTCCAGTTGTTCTGTCCCCGCGTGGTTGACGTGGACGAAGAATTGCGTCTTGCGTCGTAGCTCGATGCCCTGGCGGTCGGCCTCGTCGAGAATCGCCATCATGCGACTGGGCTTCAAGGCGAAAATGTCATCGACGAAAAACACCCGCCTTTGGTTCGTTCGCTGGAGGATCATTGTAGCGTTTGTGACGGTGCGCTCGGGCGAAAACCATTGGACCCTTGGTTCCGTGTTGTGGCAAAAGTGGCAGCGATAGGGGCAGCCCCGGCTACCCATCGCCTCCGCGACGGGACCGGAGATGGCTTCCAAATCGGCGGCATGCCACGCGGGGTAGGTCGCGTAATCGATCGACTTCTTGCCGCTTAGTTGGAATTCCCCGGGGCCGGAAATCCGCTCGACGTCCAGGTTGTACAAAAAGTGCATCTCGTCATTGCCCATAGACTCGACGCCCTTGCCGCCGAACAGAATCTTCCCTTTGTAACGCTCCCTGAGTTTGTCGAGATCGTTAAGCACGGCGTCACTGGCGATAATCGCCGACACCCACACCGCGTCGTAATCGGGATCGATCTCTTGCCCTTCGTCGTAGGCCACGTCGATCTCGTGCCCGAACTGGCGACCATAGGCGGCAAGGTCCATTAAAGCAATTGGGGTGCGCGGTTCGCGCTGCTGGAATCGCTGGGTCAGTAGTAGTTTCATTCCCCTGATTCCCCTTTCACCTCCGGGTATTCGTGTTCACTCTGCTGCTTGATGTAGCCGCCCTGCTTGTTGACTCTTGCCGCCGCGTCGGCAAGCATTTCTGCCGTCGGCTCAAGCCCCAGGAACTCGGCGATATGCAAGACGACAATATCCGGCGTCGTTCGCAACCGCTCGAAACTTACCAGTAGGGTTGGGAAGCGACCATTGCGCGCGACGTGCCAGAGGTGCGATTGCTGCTCATGTATCGCGCCCATGACTTCGCGGGGCGTGTCGCCGTATTCGCCGGTCTGTAGGTGCCGCTGAACGAGGGCGGCGAGGTCGCGGAAGACTAGGATTAGATGTGGATTACGTAGGTTGTGGCCGATCGCGGTGATGGGTGCGAGTTGGTGCCAGACCTGCAAGCCCCAGTTGTCAAAGTCGTGATCCATGCGAGCCATGATCGCCATCATTGCCGACGAGCTCTTGTGAGTGAACGGGTCCGCCTTGAATTCCGGGAACTCGCAGTGGCCATCATGGCTGTTCCCAACCGGCACACCCAGTGCATCCACCACGGCCGCCGTCGCCGAAGTCCCACCACGGGGCAGCCCGGCAATCATCACGGTCTTCGGGCCGGGCTTGCCTTTGCCGGAGCCGACGATCAAGGGGGCTACGGGCTGGGGGGTGGTGAATGAGTAGGTCATGGTTTCTTGATCCAGAAGGAAGCATCGCCCTGGTGCTCAATCACCAGGTGAACACGCAAGCCAAGTTCGGCCGCGAACTCCGTCACCGCACGATTGACCCCGAGGCTGGGCGTCAGGTAATCGTGGCCGGCAAGAATCCCGCCAGACCGTACCTTCGGCCACCAGAGCCGGAGGTCTTGGTAAATGCCCATGGTCTCGTCGTACTTATGCAGGGCGTCGATATAGCAGAAGTCGAGCGATCCATCCGGCACTAACTTCGCCGCGTCCACGCTGGTCATACGGAGAATGTTCGATCTAGTTTCCCAGTCGTCGCACGTCCGGAGCTTCAGCACGGCCTCTTGGTAGTTTGCCTCGTGCTTCTCGTCATCGATGCCGCAACGAGAGACCGGCGAGTCGGCCCAAAGGTCGACGCTCCTCAAGTACTTGACGCCCCAGTTGAGAATGTCGCGGCTGTAGTTCCCGGTCGCGACCCCGATCTCAGCCGCGTTGCCCAGCAGGTTGCGATCGCGAAGCAATTGCCCGAATTCCGACCGACTGCAAATCGGCTCGTCGTCGGGCTTCCGCCACGCGTAGAAGTACGGGGGCTCGGAGTCCCAGCGGTGTGTGCCGCTGAAGATCATGGCCGCCTCGTGGGCGATTGCCTTGTCGGTACGGGCTGTGCCGGTCGCCCAGTATGGATGCAGTTCCATGGCCACGAAGTCGGCCTTGCGTAATACTTCCACGGACGGCGGGTGAGCGAAGATGATGTTCTCGGCGCCTTCGCAGTCGATTTTGACCATATACCGTTGGCCGTATGCGTGGAACTTGCGTATATGACTGAGCATGGCCGACGAAATGCTAGTCGACTCTACGGCATGCCCTTCCAGGTCAGGTACCTCGTACCCAAAGCCGTCGCTGATGTAGCTCTCGCCACCCGTGATGCCACCGGGCTGGTCTTGCACGTCGGGATAGCGCGTGATAGCGCCGTGGCCTATGGCCAAGTTGTGCGCGAAGACCCCCTCTGGTGCGAAGCGTTTCAGTATGGCGAAGTTCTCTGGGTGCGGCTCGACGGCTACGATCGTCGCATCGGGGAACCTCTCATGGGCATAATGCGTGAACACGCCGATGTTCGCTCCGATGTCGAACACCACGTCCGGATGGAGCTGGGGCATGATCGACCGCAGCTTGTAGACATCGCGCTTGACGATCTCGACGGTCAGCGATGCGTGGTTGTGGATGTCCTCAAACTTCATGGTAGATACCTTTCTCTCCGTCCCATCGTTTGGGGTCGAAGGTGTTCCAGTCAAAGTTTTCAGCGTCAAAATCTGTCATGCGGTTGGCGTACCACCATGGGCCAAGTGCCTTGAAATTACTAAATCGCGTGAAGCCGCCTTTACGGATGTTTGACCAATCATCGTATTGCTTGCAGCAACCGGGCACAAAACAATATGTCTTCAGTCCCATGCCAATACGGATGAAAGCGTGGTCGATGCCATCGCAGTCGGGCATGATCTTCATTAGGGCACTGTAAACGTCGCCCCACTTTTTTCCGTTGACAAGGTAGGCATAAGTCGACCAGATTCCCGGCGTCCGCAAGATACGCGGATCAGCGGTTGGTATCACGTCGCGGCCAATGCCGCCCCACGTCTCACAGTCTGGCTTATGGCACCAGACTCCCGGTGAGTGGAATGTTGCCCCGAGATAGATTACGTCCCAGTCTTCCGGGAGGTGGTCAAAGATGTATTCGAGTCGCTTGGGAAAATCTTCGCAAAGGCAAACGTCGTCCTCGAATACGCCAATCACGCCATCGTCGGGTGCCTTGCTGATGATCTCCATTTGCGAGGACATGCAGCCAATTGCACCAATCGTTCTCGCCTTCATTCGGGCAATCTTTTCGGGTGCCCAGGAACATTGCTCGGGTAGGTATGCAGAGAATCTATTGACGGGGATATCGTGACGCGCGAATTCTGCTTCCGCATGCGCCCTACGGTCTGGCCGACAGTCGAGATTGATGTAGTGGAATTCGGCGTCACGTAATTTCATTTAGACAGCCTTAGTCCGCTTTGCGCGGGTAGAAACAATATCGTGGTCAGATCGCCCCTCAACGCGAATTCGTTGCTTGGCAACCTCTTGTTTCCATGCTTCATCATTGACGATAGTTAGTCGCTGGCAGCCGCAGGCGGGACAGCGTGGCCGTTCAGCCCGCTCAAATTCCCGCCAATGGAAAAACGAATCTGTGCCGCAATCGTCGCATCTGTATTTACGTTGCCCCTTCATTCCCCTGGTTTCCCTTTCACCTCGGCGGCTTCTCTCGCTATTGCACGGAACTCATCGTCGGCAGCGATCCCCTTTGTTATCCGGCAGTTCTGGCACGGCCTGTAATTCACCCACCGCCGACAGTCCAGGCAGAAGTACCGCTTGCACTTCACGGGCAGTTCACCGTCTAGACTCATCCCCAGCGCTCCTCGACCATGCGGGCAATCTGCCGGCAGCAGCCGTCCATTGTGAAGTAGTCGTCGAAAAGGGCGTCGGCCAACCCCCGCGCCTCGTTCCACCAGTCATCCCCGATTGCCGCAAGGAACGTAGGCAATGTCGACAATTCGGATTCGTGAGAAAAAACGCAGAAGTCAGTCCAGTGAAGATTAGTGGGGTGCCTCTCCAATTTGTCCTTGTATGGCAGCCAAGCATCATCATAGATGTAAACCGGCACCGTCCCCATCGAGAACATTTCGTACAGCCGAAAGGATGTCTTGCCGTAGCCTCGGGGACACAACCCGAAGCGGCTCCGTGCGGCCTGCTCGCGGTATTTCTCGATGTCTTCGGCCCAGGGCAGCAGCTCGCAATTCTCCACGCCGCCAAACACCTCTCGCATCTTGTGCCGGATTCGCGTACCAGCCCCGTTCGGATTCGACGATGAGCATCGCATGGAGCCGGCCGGTTCGTCGGGGCCGCCCGGACTGAACTGGCCCATGAAGGATGCCAACAAGTCTCGCGGTCTGTCGAGTCGCGGGTGCGGCGTGCAGAGCAGAGGCAGCGGCTCATCACCCATGCCGCCGGCCGAGAAGACGAAGACGTTGGGCGGAAGCTCTTCGTAGATTCTATCCGCACCCTGGACGATTGTGAAGTATTGCTCGGCCGGGTCGAGGGTTTTGAGGTACGCTTCCGCTTCCGGCACGGCTCGCAACTGCGTTGTGCCGAGTCCCCTTGCCTGGGCCTGGTAGTTGCCGGTCCAGAGGATCGGCAGGTAAATCGCCCGAGTATCGATACCACCCGTAGCCTCACCCATGGCGACATAAGTCCCGAACGCATTCTCAATTCCAGTGTCCCGATTGTGCGGTGGGTACTTGGTCGGAAGGTTCTGTAAGTTCGGTGGTACGGTGGCGATTTTCATTTGGGCTCGGGAGGTTTGGTTGCCGGGGCTGGGGGTTTCGCTTCCGGCTTTGGTGGCGGCGTTTTCAATACCGGGGCTTCGTTGGTTTCCGGCAAGGGTACTACGACTGGGATCGGCTGGCCCTGCTCGTTGATGCGAAGATAGCCGCCGCACGTGTTGACTCGGGCCAATGCTTCCTGCACCATTTCTGGAGGCGGCACGATACCAAGAAACGCCGCCACGCTATGGATAAAGCTTTCCGGCGATTGCAAGGCCCGCTCGTAGCTGACCAGAAGCATCGGCATCGCGGTCGTGGCGATGAACTCCATATTGTTCGTCCACCATTTCAACGTCACTTCTGCCAGGTCCGCGAACGTCCGTAGCGGCAAAGTCTTCTTCTCCACATCGAATCGCATCTCGCCGTCGATGCTGGCAACTACGTCACGAAAAACCATAATCATCCGTGGCTGCTGCAGCGCATGGAAGTTCTCCCTAATCGAACTTATGGCCGTCGGCATCTTCCAACCCCAGACCTTCCGTTCCCGGTTTCGCTGCCTAATGTATGATAGCTGGAGGCCGGGGTCAGCCTTCGTCATGCCCTGATCCTCGAACGTGAATGCATACAGGTCTTTCGCGGGACCAAGATCAACACCCAACGCATCCACCACCGCCGCAGCCATCGTGGTTCCGCCACGCGGAACGCCGACGATTAGCACAGTCATCACGGGTGTAGCCGGTTTGGGATTGACCAGCAGGCAGGGGTGCGGTTCGCCGTAGCGGTAGGTTTGGTATTTCATGTGAGGTCGTGCCGGTTCTTAAAGAGGATGTTGTCGCGTGCGTAAGTGGCCAACGGCTCGAAACCCGGAAGTAGGGCGATCAGTTCGTCTTGCGTCGGCTCGCCTTCGTACATGGGATTGTGGTGGACTTCGATGTACAAGTAGCGGGTGATGGCAAGCGTTAGCCGGCCGCCGGCAATGAAGCCACGCTGTGAGCCCTGGCAATCTACCCAGGCGAAGTCGATGGGGCCACTAAGCGTATTGTCGAGACCCCATGTATCGAGCCGCATGAACGGAAGGGGTTCCGACGGCTTAAACTTTACCGAAGGATGCTCATCTAGATGCCCTGTCGGCTTACATGGCGAGCCTGAGCAATCGTAATCCCCATGCCGGCCGACCTTGCCCGTGGATGCGTAAAAGGGGCTCAGCCCGTCCACGTTACCCAGGGCGTCTGGATAGATGGTTACACGACGGTCGTAGCCGATCTTTTCGTAGAATCTTCGCAGCGGTCGCGGGTCAGGTTCCCAGCAAAACAGCCGGATGTTCGGCATGGCCTTCAGAAACTTGCGGGTGTGGGTGCCATCGTGACAGCCGACCTCCAGCATCGTGGGGCCGTCGCCTACGAGCCCTCGGATTTCTTCGGCGGTCAGGTCGTTGCGGTGGTTATCCATGCTGCTCAATCTGTTGTTCGATCCAGCGGTATGTCTTTTCCAGCCCCACATGTAACGGCGTTCTCGGCTGCCAGTGCAACCGCTCCAGGATCATCGTGTTGTCGCTGTTGCGGCCTTTGACGCCTTGGGGTTTGGTCGTATCGTACTGCCGGTGGAGCTTGACGCCGGCGATGTCTTCCGCGATCTCGATTAGCCGGTTGACTGTGACCATTTCGCTCGAACCGATGTTGATCGGCTCGGCCACATCGCTTTCCATTAGAAGCCGAATCCCTTCGATGCAATCGCCGATCCACATATAGGACCGTTGCTGAGTGCCGTCGCCCCAAACGTCGATATTGTTTCTGCCCGATTGCTTGGCCTCGATCACCTTCCGGCAAATCGCAGCCGGTGCCTTCTCTCTGCCACCTTGCCAGGAACCGTGGGGCCCGTAGACGTTATGGAATCTGGCGACTCGCGTTTCCAGGCCGTAGTCCTCCGTAAAGTGGCGGCACATCCGCTCCGAGAATAGCTTCTCCCAGCCGTAGCCATCCTCGGGCATTGCTGGGTAAGCGTCCTCTTCTTTCAGCGCGGGCATGTCGAGCCGGTCCTGCTTACCGGCCGCGTAGACACAGGCCGACGATGCGTAGAAGTACCGCTTCACGCCGCAGTCGCGGGCGGCCATCAACAGGTGCGTGTTGATAAGAACCGACAACATGCACGCGGCCTTGTTGTTCTCGATGAACCCCATCCCGCCCATGTCGCAGGCGAGGTTGTAGACGTAATCCACTCCATCACACATGTACGTGCAGACTCGCAACTCGCGCAGGTCACTCTCTGCGTAGTTTTGCGCCCCATCGTGCCACTGCCACCACTCCTCATGCGGCTTTATGTCGACCGCTCGAACCTCGTAGCCCTCGTTGAGAAGGCGTCGAGTCAGGTGGCCAGCTATAAATCCACCGTCGCCCGCTACCAAAACCTGTGGCATTATAATTCCCTCTCGATTGGACCTCTAGCCCACTCAACACTGTTCCGACCCCTGGGGCATCCGGTTTCCCAGACGGGACAGCGTTGGCAAGTTCTCTTCATGTAACCCTGGTGAATAGTTCCGTCCGTAAGTGGAATGTTCTGATAGCCGTACTTCCAGGCGTGAAACCCCATGCGGCACAGCAGTCTCGCCAACCAATTACGCATCTTGGATTTCTCCCGTGATGGTCACGTATTGCGGCTCGTCGAAGCAGCCGCCTTGCCAGTGCTCGCGTATCCGCTTCAGATAGTTCGCACTCCGAGTCGGCGCTATTCGCGTGCCACACAGACAATCGATGCCGGTGTGTTTCTGGTGACCAGCCAAGGATGCCGTTGAGTTTCCCGGTAGGTTCGCCATCTCCATGAGCTTGGGCGGCAACGGCGGCCTCCACGTCCCGATAAATCGATGCTTGGCCGCGTCGATCTGGTCGGCTTCGACTTTGTGGCCGTCAAGGATTGGCATTATATTTCTCCTTCTGTTAGTGGTCCCGGCAGGAGTCGAACCTGCAATTGTCGGCTCTACCTCGAAATAGCTTAGGGAAGTGCTTCTCCCAACCCGACGCCAGTATCTGGTGCGTCTACCAATTCCGCCACGGGACCAAAATTCAGCAGCCATCCTCTTGGTGTCCGTCTTCTATCGCCTCCAGCCTCTTGCGGAGGTCTTCCAGCTTTTCTTCCAGCGGCTTTAATCGCCAGGCTTTTATGCCCTCGTTCCTTTGCCGGCTCGCACAATCCGCGCACATCCCATTGATATGCGTTGTGAGCCGTTCACAAGCGAAACACCAGTTTTCGTCAGGCTTAGCCATCACTCCGTCCACTTTGCGCAACGCCACCTGGAAATGAACGCTGTTCTCTGCTAGAATGCTTCGCAGCCATCGCTCGGATTTTCCTTCTAATTCGGCGGCGGTTAGAGAGGCCGGTGGGCGACAGTCCCATCGGCCTTCTCGCTTTCTACCACATGAGCCGTCCCATGGCAATAGTCATTTCCCGCTAATATTCTCCAGCAACGCTTCCCACTTCGCCCAAATTGGCCCCGGATCCGCCAGTCGCTCGACAGCCTTGCGGGCGTTGTGCCGTATCTTCACCCAGTCACCGAAGTGCTCGGCAAGATGCACCGCGTACCTTACGACGTGGTAGGGAGTGTGGCATAAGAACCCCGTCCGTCCGTGCTCGAGCATTTCACACCAGCCGCCCCGATTGTCGGCAATGATCGGCACGCCGGTTGCCATCGCTTCCAAGCCTACCCGGGGCCAATTCTCCACGGCCGTTCCGTTCAGTTGAACCAGGCAGCTTAGGCTGGACAGAAACTCTTGCGGTGATTCGGCACACGGCCCCAGCGTTTCAACCCAGTCGGGTGGGTGACCAACGGCCCGGCCCAACCGCCGCTGCCAGGCCATGACGCGAGCGGCGGTCGGGGTCCGGTCCGCAATCTGCTGGTAGACTTGCCAAGTGTCGCGCGAGAACTTATCGACAGCCAGCCGGGAAAGTCGGCCGATCGTAAATATGCTGGCGTTCTCGTTGGGATTGAACGGGAAGGCGTCCAGGTCGAACGCACCGCGGATCGTGTGGCCTTGCCGCGGCTGGTAGCCGTATTTGGCAAGATGCGGCTCCAATACCCCCCGCTGGTAGTTCGACTGGAAAACGTAGGCATCGAACAACTTACCCGACCGCTTGTACTGCCGGAATTCCTTTGGTTGCGGATAGGTCATGCAGCCGACCCAGACCAACCGGCAACCCAGCTTCCGGAATGCGTCCGCGTAGGTGGCAAGCTGAAGGTTGCAGAACGCGACCACAACGGCCCCGCGTAGGCCCGGTACGGCTTCCAGGTTGTCAGGGTTGGCGAGAACCGTCTCGCAACCCAAAGCGTCCATGCGGGCACGCTGTGCCGGTTCCGGGCGGCTCCACGACGGGATCAGCGTGACGTCGATACCCCGCGATCGCCAGAGTTTGACGGTATCGAGCAATTCACTGCTCGCGCCGCCGATGGGTTTGGCGTAGCCGAGTATGAAGGTGTTCATTGCGCCGGATAGATTGGTTGGGTGTAAACTCCGATCACGCCGCTACAGATAACGGCCTGGAGTTCGTTGGCGTTCCCATCCCCGGTCAGGTCTAGCTTATCGTATATCCAGTCCGACCCGGCCAGCCATACGAATCGGGTTCCATTGCTCAGTTCATTCGCCACGGACAACACTCGATACCACGTGAAGTCCTTCCCGTTCGTGAGCATAATCCAATCGTTCTCGCGGGTGTTGAGGTAGTCGCTGAGTCCGGTTCCGAGCCGTGCCGCGCTTGGCTCTTCCGGCATAGACAAGCTGCAATCTATCGGGTATTGGCCGCTGAATTCCGCCACGGCCACGCGCTCGCATGGCCTCGGGTTATCGGGTCCGATGTCGGTAAGCGTCGGAGCGTTGTAGTCTCGCTTGTGGAATACGATAACGGAAACCGTGTTGCTCGGCGTAACCATGGCCATCCACGAGTAATTTCCGGCGAAGGGATGAACATGAGTATTGTCGTCGAGTGCCGCTGGCCTTCTGTCCGCATCTTCCGGTATCACGAAAACCTTGTCATCTTCCCAGGTGAATATTCTATCGGCCACGGCTTGTGATATCGCAAGACTGCTGCTTCTTGGCGCCACCCGCAACGTCACCCTTGGGATAAATGCAGGGGATACTCCACTGGCGAATTGGACGTAGACATGGCAGTACGGAAACGCCCCGGACGAAAAGCCCAGGGGGTCGATCATCGTCGGCTTATCGTCGTCCCATGAATCCATCCACATATTGACAAGCTGACTAGGGTCATCTTCGTCGCGCCTGGTGCGCTCCAACATTCTGGAAATCTTGACGTGATGCAACGCGGCACGTCCGCAACTTGCGGATCCGTCGGCCTTGTTGGCTTCCGCGATATTGAAGCCGCCGACTGGCAGCAAAGCCGCTACGCCCATCAGGCCAATCGACAACACAAAAATGGAGATCAAAACCTCCAGTAAACTAACACCTCTCGTTTGAGCATTCATGGCATTTCCCCGATAGTGTGGTGTGGCGGTACGGGTGTATTATACCCCGCCTCCGGTTTTTGTGCTAGTCATTTCTTCCCACATGGTTTGCTGGTGGGTTGTGCCCGCCACGTCTTGGGGCACATGAGTTTCTCGCCTAACTTGTCGGCCGCTTCGTCGTCGCCGGATTCCATGAGGTCGTCGAACTTGGTTATCAAGTCCGGGAGACGCTTAGAACAAAATCGGTATATCTGCGAGGCGGTAAAGGGACTATGTAAAACTGAGCCACAAAGGCTACATCGAAACAATTGCTTGCCCTTCGTACTGGGGCTGCCTTGCTTAATGAAAACGCAGTCCATGTTATCAGGCTGGTATATTTAGTTTGCAAATATGGGAATCATCGGGATCGCATCCGCTATCTTCTCCACAAAACCAGTGGCCGTCCGCAAAGAAAGGCACATCATACTCAGAAAACAATTGACAATTTGGCGGAGGCCCCGCATCTGGTTGGCCTTGCAATACACCGCCCTGAAATGACACGGCAATTTGATGAACATCAGCAAACCATATGAACAGAACTACTTCCAAAAACCAACCAGCAGGAACAGGGCCCCCCTCATCTTCATGTTCTATCCAACACCAAAGAACCATTGTCACCTTGCTTAAGCAACAATTCGAGACTCTATCTCCGTCATACTGCCATAAGTGCTTGCAAGAAATCGGAAAACGATCAAATATTCCCCTGTAATCCATCACATAAGAACCACTTGCCTGCGAACAACAATTTACGCTTTTACCAGGAGGGTTGCCACCGCCAATAGTTAAATCAGACTGAATCTGCGGTGGATAAATACCATTCAGGCAAGCGGCACACGGGCAGCAACAACACTTCCTTGCCCCCGCGAACCGCAACGGCGTCGGCACCCATAGCCCGCTACGCCGAGCGGTGCAAGCAAGGTGATCGAGGATGTTCCGCTTGGGAATCATGTCGTACAGTCAAGCTCTGGAGTCTCGTAGCGAACCTGTTCCTCGTTCCAACGAACTTCGGCCACGCCATCTTCCGAGCCATCCCAATTATGGATATTGGTAACGGGAATGTTTGCGGCCGGGTCCGTGTTCGTGATGATCGAACCGATCGGGAAAGCTATCTCGGTACCGTCGATCTCGAAGTCCACCCCCTCCGCGAAGTCCGCATAGACATCGCCGACCAGCCACAGGGCATGGGGCTGCATTCGTTCGATCTCGAAACGGTTCGATTCTGCAAAATATCGAGCTTCGCCGATTGAACCTTCGTTATGCGGGGAAGAAAAAGCATCACGCGCCCGACCGCGATGCAAACCTTCAACGTCCGACACGACGAACTCTAAATCCTCGTCCGTGTCGGTTACGTAGGCATCCGTATCCGGGTCGTATCGCCGCAGGTGAGCCGTCGCGGTGCCTCCGGGTGTCAGGGCCGTTTTTAACTCGAAGTGCGGATGTAACTCGAAATCGTTGCTCACATTCCCCAGCCTGACTACCGCCCACACTAGCCCCAAACCAGATTCCCTCTTCATAATCTGCGCGGAACCGGAGAAACTGCTCGCGAGTGCGGCCGCATCACCATCCTTTACGTCGGCGAAGTTGTGTAGGACATTCGTGATGTTTATCTTCGCCACGCAGAACCCGGAAATGCAACCGGCTACAATCGCACCGCTCTCCGCTGGCTCCAGGAGGATAACAAACCGTCCCCAGTGACTCGTACTCCAGGGATAGTAGGCCGGCGTGATTCCCCGCAAAATCGGGCCCGCCTTGAATGCGTCGAGGTTGTCGGTCGGCGTCGGAAACACGCCGTCAATCCCCAGTACGCCGAATTGGTTACAGGCGAAACCGGAATTGTTCTTGACCTGAATGATCGTCGATTGCCAGTTGTCCCGCTCCGGTTGCGTGCCGCCCAGGGCCTTGAGCGATTCGACGTGCTGGGACGCGGCGATAAACGCATTGTGGGCCTCGGGGTTCGGCTTGAACGACTGGCCGGGTTTTACGCGAGTATGGCGGCTCATTATCGACGTCAGCTCCAGGGGTCGGCTAGGCCGAGTTGGCTCCAGTCGGCATCGGGATAGACCTGCTCGACGTGGGCAGCTAGGGGGCGGGAGGTGAGCGCGTTGGCTACAGCGTCTTCCTTCTTCTCGTATTCGATCCAGAGGTAATCGTGGCCGAGCTTCTCGGTAACCGTAATGTCGCCGACCGCAAGGTTTGTTTCCGTGCGCGAACTAGCGAAGCGGTAAGTCAAGGGCACCGGTTCCTCGCCCCGCTTAGCGCCGCTGACACCCAGCAGCAACAGTTCCTTCGGACCCCAGATCCGGAACGCCGCTTCGTTGACCGTGCCAACCAGGCTTTCCAGCGTGTTGATAAAGGCATGGGTGGCCACGGTCTCGTAGGCGGCAAAATGGGTTTCTTCCCAGGAAAAATTGGGGATCAGGATATCCGTCCCCTTCACTCGCGAGCCGGAGCCGTCCTGCTCGACACCGATGGCGCCCTTGTGGTCCGGCGCGGCTCCCACTGCCGCGTAACTGGCAATGTGAGTGCGTGCGTTCGTGATGTGGAAGGATTGGGTTCCGATCTCAAAGGACCAGGTAATGTCGCCTTCTTTGCCGGCCTCCAGGACGCCATACCTGACCGTGCCCTCCCAGACTCCGACGCCCGCTTCAGCGACCTTTACATTCTGCTTGACAAGTCCATCGCTCAGGGCTGGCGCAGAAGCGTCTACCAGCGCGTGGGCAAGGTTTCTGTCTTGCGTGCCGCGTACATAGTATTTGCGCGAGGCCGAAGAGCTACTTCCCTTGCCTAGACCCTGCCCGACTGTTTCAATTATAACTGCCATGTTATCCCACGTTGCCCCAGACGAGCCCTTCGGCGTCTTCGATGTTTTTGTCGATACGTTCGAGGAACTTCCTCGATTCCTCCGCTGCTCTCGCCGCCCGCTCCGCCGCATTGCCACCGCCACCCAAACCTAGCAATCGCGCGGCGGCAGCGGAAAAAGTGCCGCGGGTCGGACTTGGTGCTTGTACTCGCCCCATTTCCAGCAGTTTTTTCTGTAGAGCAAACCTTTCTTCAAGGGCCTTCCCGCCCACGCCGGCCTTCTCCGCGTCTTCGACCGCCTGCTTGTGCCGTAGCGCCAGCAACGCCCGCTCTTTGTCCATCCCCTTCTTTGTGGTCAGTATTCGCAGCCGGGCGATATCGTTGGCAGTTTCCTCTTCTAGCCGCTTCCGCTTCGCCGCCTCTTCGCGGGCAAACCGGGCTTTAATGTTGGCGATGGTCTGTTGCTGAACAAGTTCGAGGCCCACCGTATTCTCGCCATTCTCCTTTGCTTCTCGCCTTCGTCTAGCGAAGTCGAGTGCTACCAGTGCAAGCTCTCGCTCTTCCGGGTCGACTATCCCTTCTGCCTGGACCCGCTGTAGTTCGGCCCCCATGGTGACAATGGCTTTTAATGCCTTGCTCCATCCCTCGGCAAATCGCGCCCCAACCTGTTCGCCGATCCCCCTTGCCGCGTCGAGTATCCTTTGAAATACCGATGTCGGGCTGGCGTCAATCAACCCCTGAACAAATCGCCTTCCTTCAGCTACCTGGGCCTCGCCGATAGCTCGCAGGACATCTGCCCTGCGCTGTTCAAGTTGATTCACTCTTGATTCGGCATCAATCAAGCCGCGAAGCAGCACATCATAACGCTTCTCAAATATACCTATGTCGGGAAACAACTCCTCGACTTGCCCGCCTAGTTGTGCTCGGCCCACAATGGCGGAAGGCAGGGTTCTCTCCCCTAGCTTGTCCCACTCTTCCTTTATCCCCCGCAATCGGGCGAGATTCATTTTCTCCCGCGCTAAATTTCCTTCTATCCCAGCCTGAGCGGCCTTCTGGGCTGCGATGTCTTGCTCCGTCCCGATAAACCCAGGCCCCTTTTTCTCACGCACGTCGCGTGCTGCGCCACCCTCGGCCATCCGTTGCTTTCGTGCGCGCTGCTCCGCGTCACCCAGTCGCGTATACGCAGTCGCCAGGCCGGTAATGTTTTGCGTCAAATCCAACACGGATTGACCGAAAGTAATCCCCTTCACGGTGGCATTTGCGTAAGCCACGGCGAGGGCGCCGATACCAATAACGAGAAGGCTCACGGGCCCAGACGCTAGCAAGCCTATCAATGCAGCGCTGGCTTTAATGGTGAGGCCGAAGGTTAAAAGCGCTGCCCCGGCTACAATGAGGGCGCCGGTAACTTTGGCATAAGTGGTGACCAGTTCTCCGTTTCTGCCAATCCATTCGGCGATACGGATACCTAATTCCGTGATGTTGTCAACCGCGGCCTTGAGTGGCTTGCCGTAAGCCTCCGTGATCGCCACCCCTACTTTTTCGGCCGCGCTCTTCAGTAGCCGAAACGCCCCGCCGAGTTTGGACTCTTGGATCGCCGCCGCTTCCTTGGCTGCGTTGCTATGATCCTTCATTCGCTTCAGTAGGGTAATGAATACATCCGACGCGCCTTGCGTAAGGCTTAACCCGGCGGACATAGCGCGTAGGTCGAACAACTCGCGGAATAGCGCCAATCGTTCCAGGGATGATAAATGTTCCGTGGCCTTGCCGAGGTCGACCATGATATCAACCATTGGCCGGACCTTCTTGGCACCATCAACCATGCGTTCGATCTCGACGCCAAAGCTCTTTATTGCCTTAAGCGTCTCGGGCTCGGCGAAGGACGCGACCATGCGACGATAGCCCGTGCCCGCCATCGATCCCTTTATCCCGAGCGTGGCAAGCATGGCGGCCGCCAGGGCCACGCTTTCAATCGACTGTCCCGCCTCGAATCCTATCGGTGCCATAAACTTCATCGACTCGCCAAGATCCGTAAGCTGCTGTGCCGACCCGTTGGCGGCGACCGTAAGCACGTCGACTACGCGAGTCATTTCCGCCGCAGGCAATCGCATACCGCGAAGCGTGACGGCGGCAATCTCCGTCGCTTCGACAAGATCCGTCCCGGTGGCCCTTGCCAGGTCCATTACCGGCTCAAGTGATGCCTCAATTTCGGCGGTATCGAAACCGGCTCGCCCGAGTCGGAGGGCAGTGGCCCCTACTTCCGTTGGCGTGAAGGGCTTCCTGCCGGCCAGTTCGTTGACCACATTGGTCAGGCGTTCGTATTCCTCGACGGTAGATCGTGTCGCGGCCCTTACGGCCAACATCTGATCTTCTAGGTTGACACCAATCCGCGTGGCCAGCGCGAGCGGCGCGGCCATGATGCCACCGGCCATCAGCATACTACGGCCGATCTGCTGGACATTCTGACCGAAGGCTCTCAATCGCCGTTCGGCTGACTTTAGCCCGCGAATGTAGCGGCTTTGCTCCGTGAAGAGTTCCACGTAAGCGGAGCCGGCTTTAATGCTTTGACCCAGAGCCATGGCTTACTTCTTCTTGCCGGGATACATGTGCTTGAGAAGTGCGATGTCCGCTGCGGTGGCTGGCAGTGCCTTGGCTCGCTTGGGCTTCCCCCAGGGGAAAAACTGCATCGGGTCTTGCGGCTCACTCTCTTTGGGGTCGCGGTTGGCGTTGGAAATCTGGGTCAGTACGGCGAAGGTGTGATTCCACTCGGCCCGGTCCCGGGCCTCGGCCATCCACATCACTTCCCGGAGGGTTCGGGGCTCGGGGTCGACGCCGGCGATTGCAGCGTACTGACAAAGGATTCTCCAAGTTCTTTCAGGTCGGTATCGATCTTCTTGGTGAAGGCCTCGCTGCCGAGCGCCGTCTCCGTCGCCTCGTATACCTTCCGGATCGTCTCCCGTTGCCTCTCGATCGCCTTCACTATGTGCGGCTGCTGGAGGCTCTGGAAAAAATTTGCCATCGTCCCCCAAAACGCTTCGGAGGCCTGGTAGAGCGCGTCGCCTTCCAATAGTTCCGCCCACTGCTCGTCGGTGAGTTTCCGCTCCCTGATCTGAGGCAGGCAGACCGCGTAAAGAACATTGACCTTGAAGACGATATCGGTGTCGAAGCGGGTAATGAAAGGCGGTTCGCCTACGGGGCCTTCCAGCGGCCTACCCAGGTCGACCTGGAGAAGTTCAGCAGCGCGGCGAACTGAGCCGCCATTGATTGCCACTTCCCAGGTGCCGCCCTGAGCGTCAGTAAATTCCATTTGCCTCGCGCCTTATACGACGTTGTCGTGGAGGAGGCCGCCCTTGAAGGTGGCCGCGTTGGACGAATCACCGTTGGAAACCTTGATCCTATTGACCGGCTGACCGGCGAGCGGATTGGTGATGCCCTGGTTGGATATCCACCGCCACTCCTCGTTGGCTACAAACTTAGCACTGGTAATCGTGGAGCCGCCGGAACTAGCCGCTTCCTCAAACTCAAAGTGCCCCTCGCGGGTCGAGTACAGGATGATGAATTCCAGGTCGTCACCGTCGAAGATCGTTTCGATCACGGTCTGCACGTCCGCCGTTATGGCCGTATCCTGGGCCGGCAACACGGTGGCATCGTTCACGTCGGTATCGAAGGCCGCGCCGGTAAACGGTACGGAGGTAGTGGACACGGTGCCCACGGTACAGCCGTAGGCTGCCTGGGCCCGACCGTTGGCATCGGTCCAAAAGATGTCGATCACATCGCCCGTGCCGATTCCATGACTCTCGGAGGTCATGGTGAGCGTTCCGGCCGTATCGCTCGCCCGCGTGGTCAGCGAGCCGGCGTCCGCCACCGCTAGGGTCAAGGGACCCCATCCCTTTTGGGAACCCTCGATACTGCGAGTGATTACGCCGGAGATCGACAGGCCGGCGATTCCGACTACGTCGCGGGTTGTTACGCTGCTAGCCATGGTATTAGCCCTTTCATATTCATATCACGCCCGGGCTTAACCCCAGACTGGGTCGCGTGTTTCATCGGTCGGCTTAGCCGTGACGTTGTAGACGACGTGTTCCGTGTTCGCTTCGTCGCGGGTGAAGCTGACCACGTAATCCGCATCCAGCCCTTCCCCGGATTCCGCTAGCGTGGGATAGAGGGCGATCTTGCCCTTGGCGAGAGTCGCGGCAACAAGGGCCGCGACGAAGGGATCGCCTACCTTGTCGGTGACCTTGAAGGTCAGCGTGCCTCTCAGGTGCGTGATGTCCGTGAACTCCCACGTCTTGCCACGCTCGATGCCCGTGATTTCGTTCCCCTCGACGTTGAGTGAAACATCGTCGACGTTCACCGCTTCCGTGTTCGCGGTCGAGCTGAACGTGCCGTAGTAAAACGTGCCGTCCAGTCCGATTCGTCTGTCACCTGCGGCCATTGGACTATCTCCTTATCTAACCGAGCCGGCCCACTGTCGGGGTAGCTGCGGAGTGACTACTTGTAATGCGGGGTTCATAAAGGGACGTTGCGGGAATCGCTGCCCTTTCCATATCCCGCCGTGTTCGTGCATTCCGCCCGACTGACCGACCAGATGGGCAGCCGGACCGATAACGGCCCGCCCGCGTGTTTTGTCGACACTGTAGAGAAGCGCCTTGCGCATCCGGCGAGTGTGCGTATGTGGCGGCGCACCAACCGGCGACGGCCCCTTGCGTTTTCGCAGTCCGGCCTGGGCCACCGCACGCACCACAAACGCACCACGGCTCAGGGCGGTGATCGACCCCTTTCGCATGGCGACTTCTAGGCGTCGGCGGTGAAATCGGGTAACGGCAGTTGCGCCAATCATGACATCACCATCCAGGTAGTTCGGATCACGCCGGTAAAGGCCCGCTTTTCTTTCAATATCTTCGGGTCGACGGCCGCTTGGTCTGGCGCTATCAGCTCCCGCTTGATGCAACGTACGGTGACCGAGCCGGCCGATAACGAAAGCGGTCGGAAGTGTTCGATGATCTCTTCCATTAGCTCGACCAGAACGTCCACGGGTTCGTTAGTGGCGGGGTCGATCTTCTGCTGGACCCCGATGTCCATTTCGTGTCGTTGGTCGTCTTGGTTCCGGTTGATTGGGTCATAGGTCGCCGGGCCGGGAACTACCGTTACGCGCAACGTAGCCAATTCAACCAGGCTATACTCGACAATCCACTTGCGGACGGGCGTGAAATCCTGGCTGAAGTCCGCGCCGACAAGGCTGGTTACGATCGCATCGGCAATCTCGACTATGCGACTACTCATGTTTCGGCCGTCTGTTTGGTGTGTGCCCGGAGGCCCTGGCGTTGCGGGTCGCAATAGCGAAAACACTGCGCGTCAGGGATGGCCATTACTTCGTAGGTCCGCGTGATTGAATCGTGTTCGTCAAGCTCGTAGACTTTGTCGCCTTCCTCTGGCTTCGTAAACTTTCCGCCCAATACCAAGTCCGCGGCGAGGAAGATAAAGTCGCGGTCGGTCCATTTCGCAATCAGCCCTCCGTATCCATCGGTCTCCTGATACTCCGTCCGGCCCACTGTCACGTCCAGCAGCACAAACGAACCATCCCGCTCGTACCGCACCTTGCGCGACGCATGGTCCTTGAACTGCTCGGCCAACCATGTAGACCCGATTTCGAGCACGTCCCCGTCCATTGTCACGCCTCAGGCTTACGTGCTGGGGGTATGCGTAGGCGTATAGTCGTGGTCGGGGCAGTATTCAAGCATCACCCATACCAGGACGTCGCCGGCAATGGCGGCCTTGACCGACTTGCCGATCCAGAGGTTTACGCCGCTGTCGTCGTCGGTTGTCGCCACGCCTTGGGATTCGTCCCAGAACATATCCGAGCCGTTGGTAATGGCGCCCGTATCTTGCGGGAAGGTAAACACGCCTTTCGTTCGCAAGCTGCCGAGCTTATCGGCTGCAATATCGACGGCCGCGACTGCGATCATGTCGTTGATGACCACGATTTGCGATGCCAACACCGCCGAGGTTGGGGTGTAGTCGATGGCATTGCCATCGTGTTTGAAGTCCGCGTACTTTGTACCAGCCATTATGTATCTCCGTTGATGGAGGAGGGTTGTCGGTTACATCACGTCATACCGTGATCGGTTTAATCGTTTTCGGTCCCGTCCGCCTTCACGCCAGCGCGGTATTCCTGTAGCGACGCGCCGAAGTCGTGGTAGCCCCGGTGCTGGATACCGAGCACATTGAAGTCGGCGTCGGCGCTCTCGATGGTGGGCGCCTGCTTGCCGTTCAGGAACGCCAACTCGATGACCGGCAGGTCGGCCGGATCGCCCAGCAAGTACCAGGCCGCCGTGCTGAAGCCGGTGATGTTGGCATTACTGAGGTAACTCGACTTGCGTACCTTGAACTTTCCGGCGTGCGGATTCGTCGTGCCGTAGTCCGTTCCGCTTGTTCCGTCTTCCCGGCGCAACTCCGTGCTGTTCATTAGCCGCGTGCCGGTGACAAACAGAGCGTTGGGCACCAGCAGCGTTACTGCGTTGATCCCGAGCGGGTCGCCGTCCGGGTCAGTCTGGTCGTAGAAGGCCAACTCGGCAGCGGTCAGGCCCGCCACGTCGAGAATGTTGGTGATGAGGTTGCCTCGCGCGTTTGTGAAGAATGCCGCGTTATTCAGGAATGCGGTCCAGAAAATCTTGTTAATCATCAAGGCGGCCCCGCGACCGAGCCGCTTTGGGATGGCCGACAAGGCGCTGAGGTCATCGTTAATAATGTCCTCGCGAGTGATGACGTACATCTTGGCGTATGTTTCGACGGAAATCGTGAAGTTTTCCTCGCCGACTTGGCCGTGCTTGATCTCCCCGCCGGCCCCAAGTTCCTCATACTCCATGTTGCCGGTCAGCCGGTAGCGCGTGGTTGTCTTGAAGTCCTTGGTGGTGCCAATCGTCGCAATATCGCGCCAAGTGTTCTCCACTGCATCGAATGACATGAGGATAAACTTATTGGCGACATTGCTCAGAATCCCCGGTAAGCTCAGGTCGGAAAAACCGGCTCTTAGGATATTACCAAGCTCGCCGGTGCGAAATCGCTGGCCATCGTAGCCGTTGGCCTGTGCAGCCGTTAGAAGCATTTCCTGGAGGCCCAATTCGCGGCCGAAATGTTTGTCGGAGGCTTCCAGGACCTTTTCGTCGAACTGGTCTTCAAGGCCGCCCAGGTTCAGCGTCCGGCAAGCCGCCGCCTCCATAACTTGGCTGTTCAGTTCCGGCGGACCGCTGGTATGACCGGCCGGGGCCTTGGGCCGCTCGGCGCGGAGCAGCTCCAGGTCGAGCTTCTCAGTGCTCCAGTGCTCGCGGATGGCCGCCGCCTCCAGCTTCGGGTGGTCACCCTTGCAAGCCGCGCGGACAGCGGCGACTCGTTCGGTTTCGGCGGCCTGCTCCTCTGGGTAGGCGTCGAGTTGCGCCTTGGCGTCCGCAGCGGCCTGGAGAACGGCCTGGTTTTCGGTGGGCTCGCCGGCAGCCTCCAGGGGCTTGCCGGGTTCCTTCTCCGTCGGCTTCTCCGGCGGTTTCTGTTCGGCGTCGAAGGCCGCTTGCAACGGCTTTAACTGCTCAGCAGTCAGTTCGTCCGGATTATACTCCTTGGCTTCGAGCCAGTCTTGAAATTTCGGGTCCATGGCTTTCGCTCCTTGTTGCTTAGCTGCAACGGTTACAGTTGTTTTTCTGTCAGCCGCGCGAGGCACAAACGAGATTTCAACTAGTGAACCCGCGCGCACAATGTTGATTGGGCCGGTAAAGGTTCGGCCGTTTGCTTTGACCTTGACACCCGGCTCGACAAACTCTACCCGTGACGGCATGACACCGACGCTTGCTTTCCAGGGAAAGCCTTTGCGGCTGGCAGCCAATACTTCCTCGGCCGCCTTGCCACCGCCGGACACGACGCCTGACACCTTGATTCGTTGTGCCGTAATCTCTGACGTACCGTGACCGACGATCTGGGTTTCGTCGTGGCCCAGAAACGAGGGTAGCTCATCGCTTTCGGCTTTGATGCCCGCGAGGTCGAATACGGCCGGGCGGAAAAAGGCGGCAAGGTTCATTTGCCCGCCTGTATAGGCAGTCATACTGAACCGCTTCGGAGCATCGCTATCGGCAGCCGCTTCGAGCCACTCAACGCTGGCGGCATCGCACTGAAGGAGTTTGCCTTGCATTGCCGCCGCTTGCTCGCGGTCGCGTTCATTCCGTCGCTGCTTCATCGCGCGCCCCTTCCTGGCTTGGGGTCGGGATGACGGCCGCCGGGGCCGGGCCGAGCAACTTGTCGGCCAGTCGCTTGCGATAATCTTCCACGGTCAGCCCGAGCGCCACGGCCTGCTTGCCCTGCTCAGTCTCCCAATCGACGCCCTTTGCACCAAATAGGGCCGGATAGCTGGTCTGGCCGGTCTGGAGTTCGGCTGCGCGAGCGCGAGCCGCCTTCTCGGGGTCGATATCTTCGGTGCCGTCCCAGTAGACAATCACAATCCACATAGAGGGCTCGAGTATCTCGCCACGAAACTGGACGGGCATGGCGAATTTGGCTTCGGCGAACCAGGCCCAGAAAACGCGGATAAATTCCGGGTCCCAGTCAAGCGATCGCTCGACCTGAATGGCCCGCTTGAATCCCAGCCGGGTCAGTTTACCGCTCGCAAAGTTTTCGTCGCTACTGTCGGCCGCGCCCACGCTGTAGGGCATGCAGACCGACGCGAATGCCTCGGCCAGCGTAGCCTTGACATACTCGACGTGAGTCGTTGAGGGCTGCTCGGATTTCGGCTGGAATAGGTCCGTATCGTCGGGCAGAACGGTGACCATGCCGCGTTCGAGATCGAAGGTATCCATCACCGTGTATTTGTCTGGTTCCGTGTCGGAATCGCCAGACGGAATGACGCCCGTGTCTGGGTCGGGCTGCCGCGTCTTCAATGCCAGTGATATGTCAGCGATATTTTCCGCAGCGGTAAGAACTGCTAGATTGTAGCGCCTCAGCTTGGCAAACAACGGCAGGGCGGGCGTAATCTCGGGAATGCCGCGATGCTGACCGGGCCGATCTCGGCGGAAGATGTGGATTACTTCGTCGGCCGTCGGTACCGGTGTGATTTCCTCAGTCGGGTTGATGCCGAAGCTCGTCTCGCCCGGATGGTCTTTCAGGATGTGGTAGCGATCGGGGTTGCCGTTCTCATCGAAGTCGATACCGTCGACCTGATTGCTTTGGAAGAACACTTCGGGTGTGGCGAGTTGGTCCGTCTCAAACGTGCGGAGATCGAGTTGCACGTCGCCCAGCCGGGGATTCGTGACGAATAGCGACAAGCCTTCACCATCCTGGGCCTTGGCCTTGCGCATCGTGCGGAACTTACGGGCCAGGTGTGACTTCTTGCACCAGGCAGAGAAGTTGCGCTCAATCCACTCGTTCGCATCCTTATTACCAGTCAAGACTTGCACACGGGGGCCGGTACCGATGACTTCATGGGCCAACGTCTCAACCATTGATCGGGCCCAGCCATTGTTGGCCACCTCGTAGCGCGCACGGTCCCGGAGTTTCTTTCGCACGGCTGGAGAGTTCGCGGCATCGGCCGATAGGCTATCGGTTGCGGCCCAGTGGCGGACATTGTCACTACTCGTTTGGGCGGCATCGTAGCTGGCACGGAGAATACGGCGAGGGGGAATGCGCCGACGCGCGGGCTCGGCCCGGCTGTTGTCCAACGAACGCATTGTGGCTGCCACGCTCATGCGGCCCCCGGCGGTCGGAGCAATCCGAAGCGAATCGGCAGGCCGGTACTTGCGGCGGAACTCGTCTGCCGTGCGAACTTCGCGGCGGCAATCTGATCGGGAATCGGGTGCTGTTCCATGGCCCCCTGATCACCGCGCGCCTTGGCCGGCTTATCGGCGTTCTTTTCGATGGCGGTTTCGAGGTCGGTTGTCATGATTTAGCTCGTTTTTGATGGGCGCAACAAAAAAGACCCGGTGAAGCTGTGGCTCCACAGGGCCTTGGTTGTTGCATTGCCGACGAGGATCAGTCGCCGGTTGCCCGTATCGGTTGTCTAATGGCGATTATTCATAGGTTACGGCTGGTTGCAAGGCGAATATGGGTAGAATTGGCGATTAAGGGGAAATAGTTACGCATTTGTAACTCTGAGGGCCCCGAGGGTGTGGAGTGCAGTCACGATATTGGATGGAGACGTGCGGACGTTTGCATCTATGCACCATTGCACGGCCACTTCCGAGAGAGTCGGACCGTAAACCCGCGCGCATTGCGGCTTAGCGGGAGAAGTCCCCCAATCATATATCACTTCCCATACGCCCGGGATTAACTCCACCGCCTTCCGGCTACAGACGGCCGCTTGGCCATTGAAGCAAGTCGCCGTGACCATGCGTATGATCTCACGACTATTGACCGGATCGTTCGGCTGGTCAATTATCACGCGAAAACACCTCGCTGGTGCCGATGGCGGATCCGTTAATATCTCGGTTACTTGAATGTTCATTGCCTCACTGTCCTTTCTGGGGTCTCATTGCTGAATCCAATTCTCATTTACTCCACGCCCGGCACTCGCTCGACCTCGAATTGTTCGAGCCATTCGTTCTTGCGCGTGCGCCCATCCCACCACACGCACTGGTAGGTAAGACGGCACTTGGCATCAATCGCGATTCCAGTTATCGTCGCCCGAATGTCTTCGCCCACCGTAACCGGAGAGCCGACTTGGATCAGTTCGATCACCGATACTTTCTCCTTACGTGAATTCTTCGCACCCCTCAGGGATACCGCCGACAAGTTCAACCGCCAATTCGTTTACCAACTTCATCCGTCGCGTTCGGTCTTCTTCGTCGGTACCAGTGGGGATTTGGCCGCCGCCCGGATCGACGGCGATGTATAGGGCCTCTAGTGCCTTCTTCCGAAAGCCCTCGTCATCACTCTTGCGATACCTTTCGTCGCACTTAGTGAAGGTCCAGCCCGCCTTGACTGGGAATCCATCGCGCTCATCTTTCATTGCCCGGTGCCCTTTCTATTGTCACCATCGGCCGTCCGCAATGCCGGCAGATTCGCTTCCTCACGATCCGACCATGCGATCGGCGGCGGGTGTAATCCACGGGCAAATCCCGGCACCCGCACTCCGGGCACCGCAAGCCGACTTGTTTTTCTTCCTCGGCCACGATCACGTCCCCTGTCTCCTAGTTCGCATCGCGTGGGGCAAGGCAGTGCTTTACTCTGACCAGCGCAAGCGCAGCACCGGTATCGTTGTTGATGCTTATCTCGGTTACCGTGCCCAGCTTGCCATCGGCGAAGAGTACATCACCCTCGCGCCAAGATTCAATTAGGGCCGTAGCTCGCCGCTGGAATGCATCGCCTTTGACGGGCGGCACCTCAACCTCCTTGACGCTGGAGTTGGCGCTCGACGTAGAACGGGGGCGTGGACAATGGCCAAACGTATCCCACAAATCCGAATGCCCAGCTACCCGAGTTCTCAATCCACGGGACCGGACGCAACTCGCCACACAGCCCGGCACATAGACCAGCGCTAAGACATTGCCGGCCGCGTCTAGGCTAACGTCGGTAACTTCACCCGCCTGGCCATCTGGAAAACGCGTATCGCAATACTGACCATCAGAAAAGCCCGTAACACCGGAGCGCCACGCCTTGAGTTGCTTTATAACGGGTGGGTCTAGTGGGTCTGGACCTGGGCCATAAAGCCGGCCCGGTACCGCACCCGACGTGCACCATCGCTTCGGCGTAAGTTCGCTCATCGTGATCCCCGCTTTTGTGCTTGAAGTTCCGATAACTTGATCCGCTTTCGCTCGACCTGCTTTCGCTGCTGAAGTAACCGCACACCTAGCATCGCAGCGGCTACGTCGGCCATGTAAGAACAGTCGAGTTTGTGATTGTTAGGCGACTTAGGCTTCCAGTAACGGGTCAAGGCGCCTTTGACGATCTCCTCGACCACGACTTCCGCCACAATATGGTGGGCATAGGAATGATGCAACTTTTCATCGGCTGAAAGCCGTCGAGGATCCGGGCTGCCCTCGCCAAACAGGGACGCCGCACCAGGCTTGCCCGGCGCGGTCATCCAGCGATCATGTTCCCATTCCTTCCAATGATCCGCGTCGGTTTCGATCAGCCATATCCCCTCGGGCTGCTTCGACAATACCCAGCCGTGGCCGATCTTTTTGGTCTTCGTGCTCTTCGCGGGGCACCAGAAACTACGCTTTACGCAGCCTTGCGACTTACCAAATCCCATGGCCGGGTAGACGCCCCGTCCAAACGTCCGGCAGAACTCGTAAACGGCCTGTTTCTTGTACCGCGCATCGATCAAGCTCAAGTTGATCGGCACGTCGGTTCCGTCGACCGTAGTATAGGGCTCTTCGGCGATCCTCTCGAATAGAACGGCCAGCGCCTTAACGATCGCAAGCTCGACTCCTTCGTCAACGTTGACTTTCGTCCCGTGAACCTCCTCGACGCCGTAGTCAATCGTGAAGTTCGTGGCATCCGCCCGCCACGCTCTAACCACCCACTGCAAATTGTATTTATGAACATCGATGCCCTGAGTCAGGAAGACGCAATCGGGTGGCACGATCTTCCGATTGTAGCCGCTCAGTTGCTTTTGGATCCGACGGGCCGTGATACCCGACTCCATCGGGCCGGCTTCCTCGGGCGGATCGTTGTCAAGCTCACACGCAACGGCTTCCGGGCCGATCCGGGCAATCATATTGTAGTAATGCTGCAACGAAGAAAGTTCCAGTTGGGAACCGTCCGGCAGTATCGTTGCATCAAAACGGTGCGGATTGGCGACCTTCGCCCCTAGTTGCATTTCCTCCCGGTGGTCTATGTAAAACTGATGGGCCGCCCGGCCGAATTCATCCTCGCCCGACTCCATGCCACCTTGGAGCAATTGTACATATTCATCCCAGTAATCCACCTGCTCCGGTGGCTCCATTAGATAGCGGAACCGCTTGCCCTTCCAGGTCGGTTTCACACTCGGATCAGTAAATCGGTACCCCACGCATATACGATTTTGTAACGTGGTGAGCATAACACGGGCCGCGGCGCGTTGCTGGCCACCCATGCCGCCAAGCGCCCGATCAATGCGATCTCCGATCTTCTTCGCCTGATCCTCGGATCGGGCCGAGTCTTCGGTGTCGGGGTCGTCAATGCCGATGAGTTGCGGCCGGCGGCCGGCGATTTTGAGCCCCCGGACGGCAGAGTCAAGGCCGCGGGTCGCCATGATGCTTCGGGCGGACGGTGAACCCGGGACGTTTGGGAAAATCACCTCTTGTCCACACCAGGAAAACCTAGACGCAGCCCGCCTGTACTCTTCGCCGTTGTCGTGGCGATGCCCGGTTACCACCTGGCCGTTGGCCCGGCTTGGCGCATTTTCTAAAGCGACGACGGGCACACATACTTCGGGGTAGTCTGCGAGTAACCGGCGATTATCTTGGATTGCGTCTTGAATCGTCTCTAGGCTTTGCTGCGCCAGCACACCCGTTTTGGCACAAAGCACCGAGAAGCTAATCACCCCCGCGAGCGTATATTTGCTCGTAAGCCGCTCAAGCAATGTAGTTTTTCCTTCACCTCTTGAGGCTGCGATTGACTGGTCACCACCGTATTTAATCGCGTTACGGATCGCCTCAATCATTTCTTCTTGCTGGAAGGTGAATGCGTACCAAAACGGGTCCGGGCAACCGCTGCCTTCGCCGAAATAATACCGCAACCAAGCCGCATCGTCTTGCTCATAGTCTTCGCGCCGCTGCCGGTTTTCGCACGCCGGAATGATGACCTCACGGGTGGCGAGGCGGCTGGCCCGCTTACGTTCCGTGTCGCGTTCGCGTTCCGACGATGCGCCGGTCTTGCCCATCGCCGTGCGGAGCTTGCGCAGGTCGCTCGCGAGTTTCTTTTCGACACTTTGGAGTTCTGTGGCACTTGGCACATGCTACCTGTCTTCGGGTACCGGGGTTAAGCCTGCGTCTTCGGCCCGCAATACTTGCGGCATTCCTCGCGTAAAATCTTCGGTGCCGTATGGTGCCAGTTGATCTTGTGGTGAATGCGGTAGTGTGGGCTTCGGGGGTCACCTAGCGTCCCGACCTTGACGCATGACGGTGCATACATAATAGAGTAATACGTCTTTACGTATGTACCTGAATCTGCGTATAGACCAGACATCCCGCCATCATTGCTTTGCGTTGCAAGTTGGTTTACTTGTGCTTGTTGAACGGTAAAAAACAACCGGCCTCGCCTGCCTTCGGTAACATATGTCGTAACATCTTCATTCATGCGGCCAGTCATCACCCATGGACGATCAACGGAACATATGAAGCTATTCATGGCCTTCCGCTTTAGTCTCGGTAGTTGTGATTGACTGGCACCGCCGATGTGGTCCCCGCCCTGGCTAAGGCATACCGTCAATGCCCCGCTCACCTCCAAGAACTCGATTAGCGCAGATAGAACGCCGTCTATTGTCTTGTGTACCTGATGCGGGTTGATATATTGATTCCGGGAGTTGAATCTAATATAAAAGCCAGAATTATAATCATCATCGAGTTGAATAAAGTACCGACATCCAACCTGCGGCGCAAGATCGAACGTAGCGGCGCGAGCATAGATAGTCGATATACGCTTGCCGGTATTGTCGCCCTCATCGAGCTTAACGGCATAGGTAGCCTTGCAAAATTGGAGCACCTTATCACCGAATCGCTTGCGGTATTCGTCGGCGGTCTTATCTTCGTCGTCGATAACGATGTAAACCTTTCCGGTATACCCGGCCCGTTGCAACGTCTTGTATGTGTGCACCCGGTCGGGTCGCCCGTGCGTCAGGATGAAGACACAAAAGTCGTTACGCATTGCCATTATTAAACTCTTCCTGGTCGGCCAGCGATCCGAGCCGTTCCGTCAAGTGAACGAACCCGTATTCAATCGCCTTGTCGAAGTCGATGATAACGAGTCCGGATCGTTCTATTAGGTCTTGCAAGATAAGGTCCGCATGGCAGTAGTATTCGGCAATCTGCCGGAAGTTAAAGACGGTATGCCGCTCCGCTGCTAGCCGTAGAAACTCTTTCACATCGTCCGACAACTCGGCCTCATCGATATCCGCAATGAGTTGCTCCGTCTTACCGTGGTCGATCAACTCCGATAGTAGCGGCCTTTCGCCTTTCGGTTCGTAAACGGGGGCTACGATCTTATTGGTATAAGTCGAATCGTCGGGGGTCTCGGCCCCATCCTCGAATACGTCGATACCCTCGCCTGCCGCCAACTCGGCCGCCTTTTGGCCCACCCGATAGGCCTCGTCCAGATCGACGCAAGAGGCGTAGGCTATCGAATGCCGCTGGTCGGTGCCGGATACGTTGCCGCGAGCGGCGCCTTTCGTCGCCAGGCCGATCTTGTTGAGATAATTTACCACCGTCTGGCCGACGGTAATCTGGCTGGAACTGAACGACGTGTGCCCAAACGAATCCTTAACCTCGCCCAGGCTGCCGACGTCAAAAC
>SDBV01001624.1_pt1 | contig 33873 bp, 28 predicted proteins | sample 2277081 | NCBI WGS metagenome assembly SDBV01 (sample SAMN10402039, study PRJNA504765) | marine sediment metagenome | isolation source: marine sediment core GS10_PC15, 223 cmbsf | place: Arctic Ocean: Southern Knipovich Ridge | collected 2010 | reverse complement strand
CTCGTAGGGCAGCAGGTTTTCCAGGATATGCGACCCATCGAGCGGCGGGATCGGGATCATATTAAAGAAAGCCAGGATCAGGTTGATCCAGATGGCATAGTGGAAAACCTGGAAATACGGACCGCGCCAGAACGAGGCACTGAGCGGTACCACTTTGACGACCACAATCAGCAGCAGGGTAAAAACCAGCGCCAGCAGGATATTGGATATCGGCCCGGCGATACTGACCATTATGTCATCGTGGCGCGGCCGCTTGAAATTCCGGGGGTTGACCGGCACCGGCTTGGCCCAGGCGAAAAAGATCGAGCTGTTTGTGAGCAGCAGCAGGACCGGCACCAGGATAGAGCCGACAGGGTCGATATGCGGTATGGGGTTGAGCGTTATCCTGCCCAGCATCCGGGCGGTTGGGTCACCCGCCCGCTCGGCAACCAGCGCGTGGGCGCATTCATGTATCACCACGGAAAAGAGCAGCACCGGTACTACTATCAGCCATTGTTCCAAAACCGGGTAATCCTTGTTAGAGATTCATCCTGTTGGCCTTGAAGAAGATAGCCCCGTCCACTGGGCGAACAAGCAGGAGAAAGTATAAGGAGTTGGAGGTTTTTTGTCAACGGGAGTTCTTAGCGGGTCAAAACTGTTATTATTTAAGATCCTGCATTGCTGAGGCATTTTCCTATTGACCCTCCCCGGCCACACGGCTTATCTTGAGCCATCTTGTTATCCGCAGATATTTGCCAGCCATAAGCCGCGCCGCAACTGAAGCAGCCGGTGAACGCCTCATTATTCAGCTTCCGGAGTAAAAAGCATGGGATATATCGATTTCAGCATGCTGATAGTGTTTCTGATCGGAATGTTCTTTATCGGCTGGCTGCTGTCACGCTGGATCGACACGGCCGACGATTTCATGCTGGCCGGGCGACACCTGACTCCGTTCATCCTGGCAGCCGCGCTGACCGCGGCCAATGTGAACCTCTACAGCTTTATCGGCCAGAGCGGCACCGCCTACCAGCATGGCATCAGTATTATCTGGCAGACCTGGACCGGCAACATGGGGCTGGTGTTCAGCGGCCTGATAATCATCCCGATCATGCGAAGACTGCGGATCCGAACCGTGCCCGAGTTCCTGGGCATGCGCTACAATGTGGGCGTGCGTACGCTGATCGGCGTTTACTGGGTGTTCCGGTTAAGTTTCTGGCTGGGAGTAGTGCTGCTGGCAGCGGCCACGGCATTCAAGACAATCGCCGCGGTCGAAGGGCTGGCATTTACCAGCAGCCTCCATTTCTGGCTGTTTATTTTCGCCGGTATCGCCGTGGCATACACGTTTCTGGGCGGGATGTGGTCGGTTACTATCACCGATGTGATCCAGTTCGTGCTGATGCTGGGCGGAGCGCTGATCATGCTGCCGTTGGTGATGCAGCAGGTGGGTTGGTTTCCCGGGCTGGTGGCTGCGGTCAAAGCCGGCCACATGAACCTTGTACCCCAGTTCGGCCAGTATAACTGGATGTTTATCCTGGCGATCTGGATTCTGGGTATCCAGTGGGCCAGTACGGACCAGGGCCTGCTGCAAATGTCGTTCAGCAGCAAGGACGCCAAGAGCGCCGCACGGGGGCTGGTGATGGCCGGTATTATCACCACCCCGTTCGCACTGCTCTGGATTCTGCCCGGTCTGGCCGCCAGTATCATTCACCCCGGCCTTGAAGTGATGGACAGCGCGTTCCCCACCCTGATGAGCAGCACACTGCCGCCAATCGTGCTGGGAATGGTGGCCTGCGGTCTGCTCTCGAGCCAGATGAGCACGATCAGCACCAACCTGACTGGCGTGGCCACGCTGTTTGTCAATGATATTTATAAGACCGTGCTGAACAAAAATGCCAGTCCGAAAAACGTGCTGTGGACTGTGAAGATCATGACCTTTTTCGCCGGCGCGATGGGGGTCGGGTTCGCCTACCTGATCCCGCTGATCGGTGAGAACGTGGTGGATGCTTATCTGAAAATCGCCGGTATTTTCGACATGCCGTTTTTCGTGATCACGATCGTGTTCGGCCTGCTCTGGAAACGGGCCAACTGGCAGGGCGTGCTGGTGGGCTACCTTTGCGGTGTTACCGCCGGTTCTATCGCCGGTTTCGGCTATGACATGCATTTCTTCTGGCCCACAGCTATCAGCCAGGTGGTGGTGCTGGTCGTGACCCCGATAGTGTCGCTGCTGACTGCTCCCCAGGACAGCAAAAAGGCGGAAAGTATCTGGAAGGCCAGGAGCCACACCGATGCTGATGAGGGCGCGCCGTTCCATATTGTCCCGGTATCGACCGGCGGGAAATTTTTCTTCACCCTGTTTTTTATCTCGCTGGCTATCTTCCTGACCGGTGTGATCAGCGGTGCGATGGGTTGCCCGTGGGCTGGTTGGATGGCGCTGATAGGGATGGTGTCCTATTTCCTGAGCGGGTTGTTCCGGCTGTTTTACGACTAAGCCACTTTTATACTACGTTTAGATTAAATTTATTCGTTATGATGATATTTATTGGGTTCTGTCAGTAGGGGCATAGCATGCTATGCCCCTACTCTTTTCCCCCTATCTCAAACTCAAATTGGCCGGCCACCCGGCGGCCGTCGGAGGGCATAGCATGCTATGCCCCTACTCTGCCCCCCCCGGCCCCAACCCCTCCGCCGCCTGCCCGCGCCTACTCCTGCCAGCATTATAAAAGGCGTCCGCGTTGACAATCCTGCCACGCTTCGGTTAGATTACTGCCGCCTTTCCTTTTGTTTACCGGGCTTAATTACACTTTTATCCGTGCGGAGTTTTACCGATGGGCCTGCTCGATGCGCTGATCCTTGGAATAGTACAGGGGCTGACAGAATTTCTGCCGGTCTCCAGTTCCGGGCACCTGGCGCTGGGAAAACACCTGCTGGGCCTGCCGACCCATGGGCTGATGTTCGAGGTGATGCTGCATGTGGCCACAGCCCTGGCCGTTGTGCTGGCTTTCCGAAGGCGGCTTTCCGGGATGGTGGCAGCGCTGCCCCGGGCCTTCAAACTTGACGCCTGGAAAGTGAACTCCGGCTCAAGCAAGGAGCAACTGGAGCGGGCCGGGAACCTGCGGCTGATGTTGTTCCTGATCCTGGGAACTGTCCCGGCGGGTGTGGCCGGATTACTGCTCAAGGACTCGGTGGAGAGTGCGTTCAACTCGCCCAGGATGGTTTGCCTGATGTTGATCGTCACCGGCGCGGTACTGATCGCTTCACGTTTTGCGCCGGGAGCAAACAGGCGGGGACTTACCTGGAGCCGTGTGCTGCTTATCGGAGTGGCCCAGGCCTGTGCCCTGCTGCCCGGGATCAGCCGCTCCGGGATGACAATTACCACGGGGCTGCTGCTCGGTCTGTCGCCGGGACTGGCGGCTGAGTTCAGCTTCCTGCTGGCCCTGCCCGCGATTTTCGGAGCGACAGTGGTGGAGATTGCATCGCAGTTCGCCGTGGCCCCGCCGGCTTTTCCGGGTACCTGGCCGCTGATCGTGGGATTGGGCAGCGCTTTCTTCTCCGGCTTGATCGCCATTTTTTTCCTGCTCAAGGTGTTGCAAAAAGGACGGTTCGCCTATTTTGCCTTGTACTGTTGGGCGGTTGCCGCACTGGGCCTTATTCTGCTCTGATTCCAGTTCTATTTCCACTCCATTAAGGCAAGAAAAACACGCCATCCGCTTGACTTATCATCTTGTCCGGAATACAATTAACCAGCTTCGTAATTAATCCCCATCAGGGCCCAACAGGTGAGCTTGAGCACTCACTGGAGACCGCGGGGGCCGGAGCCACATCGGCAATGACTGTTGTAATCCGGCCGATGGACGCAGCCAGCCGCGGAGTTATCCAAACGCAAGTTTTGGGGCCACACTCGATGGGGATTAATTTATGCCCCGCACTTTTTGCTGAAATCACGCCGTCACGAACGTGGCAATATTTTCCCACCTTCTTCAAAAAATAATAGACTATCAGGCAATATTTACTCTTCGCTTCTCCCTCCATACTCCTCAGACCCCTGTTATCCACGATTAATCCACGTATCCACCGCTGGCATAAAGCTTGCCTTCCCACAGGCAGCAGATTGCGCCATTGTGTCCGTCTGCAAGCTTAAATCATTATTAACAACGAATCAGCTTTGGAGAGCGGCGATGATCAAGGGACTCTACACTTCGGCCAGCGGGATGCTTCCGCTACAGTTCCGCCAGGAGCTGACGGCCAACAACCTGTCGAACTCCAATACGGCAGGCTACAAGCAGGACCAGGCGTTTGTCCGCGAACTTATTACAGCCGACCTCTTTCTAAATGAAAACCAGATCGCATCCTCGGGCCAGCGCCCGCAACAGGTCAATATCTCCCCTCCGGCGTTCCGCGCCGCGGTGGGCGATTCCAGCCAGGTGGTTCAGCAGTTCACCGATTTCAGCCAGGGACCGATGGAAGTGACCGGCAACATGCTCAATCTGGCGTTGGAGGGCGACGGTTTCTTTACCATTGAGACGCCCGGCGGATTGCAGTACACCCGCAACGGCTCGTTCAGCATTAACGAGGACGGTGAGCTGGTTACATCCCAGGGCCATGTGGTGCTGGGCGTGGACGGCCCGATCAATGTGGCCGGTGGCACGATCAACATACTGGCCAACGGCGGAGTTGCGGTTGGCGGGGTCCAGCGCGGAAGCCTTCTCATTACCGATTTCCCCAAGCCCTATGAAATGGCCAAGGTGAGCGACAGCCTCTTTGTGCCCACGGGCGGTGGAGGCCAGGATGCGCAAAACGTGAGTGTTCAACAGGGGATGCTGGAAGGCAGCAACGGGCACCCCCTGGATCAGATGGTCAAGATGATAGAAATATCACGATTGTTCGAGTTGGGACAGCGGGCGATCCGCCTTCAGGACGAAACCCTGCAACAGGCGGTGACCCAGGCCGGCCGTATCTGATAACGGGCCGGGACACTTCCTGTCCCTCTACCATTAAGTTGAAGCACTGGAGCCAAAAATGATGCGAGCAATCCGAACCGCCGCCACCGGGATGAAAGCCCAGGAAGTGCGGGTGGACATAATCGCCAACAACCTGGCCAACGTCAATACCTCGGGTTTCAAGAAAACCCAGGCGCAGTTCCAGGATCTGCTCTACCAGACCCTTCGCCCGGCCGGTGTGGTCGAGTTCGAGGGCCAGGTAGTGCCCACGGAACTTCAGGTCGGTCACGGAGTTAAGCTTACAAGCACCCAGAAGGTGTTCACCCAGGGTACGATGCATAAAACAGACAACAATCTCGATCTGGCTGTCGCGGGCGACGGGTTCTTCCAGATACTGATGCCCGACGGCACTACGTCCTATACCCGCGATGGGAATTTCGAGATCAGTCAGGACGGTATCCTGGTTACCACCGAGGGCCTGTCCCTTCAGCCGGCGATCACTATCCCGCAGAACGCGATGAATATTTCGGTGGGCGCCGATGGTAACGTGGATGCAATCCTGCCCGGGCAGGTCCAGCCCCAGAACGTGGGACGGATCGAACTGGCCAGGTTTATCAACCCCGCCGGCCTGCGCAATATCGGCGACAACCTGTTCAGCGAAACTATCGCCAGCAACACGCCCATCCTGGGCAACCCGGCGGAGAACGAGTTCGGCAGTCTGGAGCAGGGCTACCTGGAGCTTTCCAATGTTTCGGTGGTCGATGAACTGGTGGACCTGATTACCGCCCAGCGTGTTTACGAGCTCAACTCACGGGGCATCTCGATAGCGGATAACATGATGCAGGTGGCGGGCAATATCGGCCGCTGAACCTAAATCTTAACGGAATAAGTTAAAATGAAACTTGCGGTTTATACTATCCTTGCTCTTATGCTCACGGCCCTCCTGGCGGTGGCACAGCAGCCACCCTCCGACCTGGGCGTCACCCGCGCGTTTGTCTATCTCGACTCCAGCGCTACAGTGACCAGTGCGCAGATCAAGCTGAGCGATGTGGCCGAAGTGAGCGGGTTCGATGACGAGTTGATCGGCAAGCTGGAGAACATGCCACTGGGCCAGTCTCCCCTTCCGGGTAAAAAGCGCACTATCGGACGCAGCGACATCCGCAGGCAGATGGCCAACTGGCGGATCGACGCGGTACGCGTGGCGCTCACCGGTGAAACGGAAGTAACCGTGGAACGCAAGGGCCGCAAGGTTTCCAGCGGCGAGATCATCGCGCTTGTAGATCGCTGGGTAGCCGATTCCTGGCGCGGCCAGGATGTACGCACCGAGGTGGTCTATACCCGTATGCCTGATGAGCTGAGTTTGGCACACGAAGATTTCATCCTGCGTGTGCTCGACCCGGTAAAACATCACGTTACCGGCGCGATGGCGATCGGGGTGGCCGCCCTGGACGGTGAACGGGTGCTGTCCCGCTTTCCCGTGTCTGTCCGGGTGCGCGCCTGGCAGGAAGTAGCCGTGGCCACGGCAGAGCTGCATAGAGGAAAGATTATCACATCCGACGATATCTCGTTCGCGGACAGGGAACTGAACAAACTGCGTGGAGCCTCAATCAATTCGGTGGATGATGTGGTGGGCAAACGCCTGTTACGGCGTATCCGCGCCGGACAGGTTATCACCGCCGGCCACATTGAAAATCCTCCACTGATCGAGCGCGGAGACGATGTGTTTCTGATAGTGAAATACAACGGTATCACTGTTGGATGCTCGGGCAAAGCCGCACAGAAAGGCGGCCGCGGCGACAAGATTCTGGTCCGTAACCAGTATGGCAGAAATCTCACCGGTGTGATCCAAGACAGTCGCACTGTCGTGATTACTCCTTAAACGAAAAGAAGAGGATTCAGCGATGAGAACCGCGCAAAGCAAACAGACACGGCACAAGCCGCCCCGCACCGATTGCCGCACCTCCGGGCAACTGGCCCGCAGTGTGGCGGTGGCCGCCTGCCTGGCGCTGATACTCAGCGCTCAGGCGTTCGCCCAGAATGAATTCAAGGGTAATGTAGCCAGCCTTTTTACCGATGAGCGCGCCTACAAGGTGGGCGATGTGATAACGGTTATAATCAACGAGCGGCTCCAGGGACAGAATAACGCCCAGTTCCGCAGCCAGCGCGGCAGCGATATCTCCGCCAATTTCGGCGCGGGCCCGGGCAAGGTGTTCGGCCTGCTCAACCCGTTCAGCGGAGAAGCGAGTTCCCAGAACGATTTCGACTCCAGGGTGCAGAACAACAAGCTGTCCACTTTCTCTACCCAGATCAGCACCAGGGTGATCCGCACCGATGACCTCGGTAACCTGTACCTGGAGGGCAGCAAGGTGATCAACCTGCCCGACGAGCATCAGGTGGTCATGATCTCCGGAGTGGCGCGCAGCCGCGATATCACCCAGCAGAACAGCATTCAAAGCACTCAGCTCGCAGACCTTCACGTGGACCTCAAAGGCAAGGGCGAGGCCGAGGACGCCCGCAGGCCCAGCCTGTTCACGCGTTTTTTCCAGTGGTTCTTCTAACGGCCGGGACGTACCCTCTTAACGGTAGTCCAGGGAGTGATCAGGAACATGAATCTTTTCTCTAAAAATATAATCGCTGAAGCTCTGGCGCTGACGGCAGTGGCGCTCTTGCTGCTCTGCCCCGCGGTTCGCGCGGCGCGGATCAAGGACATCGCCCACGTGCAGGGCACCCGCAGCGAGCAGCTTATCGGTTATGGTCTGGTGGTGGGGCTTAGCGGCACGGGCGACGGGCGTACGCTGTTCACCAACCAGTCCACCGCCAGCATGCTTAACAAATTCGGCGTCCAGGTGGACCCCAAAGATATTAACTCCCAGAACATTGCCGCCGTGATGGTCACCGCAAGCCTGCAGAGCTTCGACAAACCCGGCGGCACCCTGGACGTAACTGTCAGTTCGATTGGTGAATCGAGCAGCCTTCAGGGTGGTGTCCTGCTTCGTACCCAGTTGTTCGGCTATGACGGCAAGACGCTCTTCGCCGTGGCCCAGGGACCTGTCTCTATCGGCGGGTTCAACGTACAGACTGGCGGAGGCGGCGCCGGCGCATCAATCCAGCTCAACCATCCCGTGGTGGGACGCGTGCCCGGCGGAGCACAAATCTGGCGCGCACTTGAGGTGGGCTTTATCGAAGACTGGCGGATCATGCTCACCCTGGAAAGCGGCGATTTCACCACCACACGACGGTTGGACCAGGTGGTCGATGACCATTTCGGCAGTGATATCGCCCTGCCTTTCGACAACCTTTCCGCCTATGTAACAATCCCCGAAGAATACCGCGAACCCGGACGGATTATCGAGTTTATCAGCGAACTGGAAAACCTCGACGTTACCCCGGCGGCAAGCGCCCGGGTGGTGATTAACGAGCGCACGGGTACAATCGCTATCGGCGAGAATGTTTCTGTCACCCCGGTGCAGATCGCCCACGGCGGACTGACTGTCACAATCGGAACTGGCATCTCTGTCAGCCAGCCCACCGCCCCGCTCGGTGGCGGCGCAGCCGTGTTATCCCCCACCGCCTCGGCCAGCGCCGTGGAACCGGTACGCAAGTTTATCGCGATGGGTGGCTCTGCCGGCGATCTGGTCACCGCGCTAAACGTCATGCAGGTAACTCCCCGCGATATTATCGCGATCTTTCAGGCGCTCAAGGAAGCGGGCGCACTCAACGCCAAGCTTGTAATTATGTGATTGGGGTCTTTTGTGAATAGTGGTATGAACATGCTTTCCTTTCCCGGTGCCGGCAGCATGAAGAACGCCGACAGCCAAAACATGGAAACCAAACTGCGCATACTCCAGCAACGCTCTCAGAACGCGGACGGCGAGGAGAAAGCTCTGCGCGAGGTGAGCCGGGACATGGAATCACTGTTCGTCAAACTGTTGCTCGACTCGATGGACAAAACTGTTCCGCGTGGCGATGACTCCTGGGACAACAGCCAGGCCATGCAGACCTGGCGCGGTATGTTTAACGAGGAAATTTCCGGACAACTCGGTGAAAGCAGTCCTATCGGCCTGGCGGACATAATCTTCAAACAATTATCCAAAGATATGGCGCGGCACAAGGAAGTGCTGCCCGCCGGGACCGTACCCGGTAAGGATCTGCCCGGTACAACCGCTAGCTCACCAGTGGCTGCTCCGCAAGCTCCCCAGCCGCAGGCAGTTGCCCCTGCCCGGCATCACTCAACCGCCACACAGCGTGTCAGCGACCTTCGCGGCCTGATCGAGCGCGCGGCCGGTGATGAGGGAATCGACCCGGCGCTGGTGGCGGCGATGATCACACAGGAAAGCGGCGGCGATCCTGAGGCGGTAAGCCCCGCCGGGGCACGCGGGCTGATGCAGTTGATGCCCGCCACGGCCAGGATGCTGGGTGTGGAGGATGTTTTCGATCCGCAACAGAACCTGAGTGGCGGCGTGCGCTATATCAGCCAACTGCTGGAGCGATTTGGCGGGGACGAGAAACTGGCTCTGGCCGCCTATAACGCCGGACCCGGCACCGTGGACCGCTACGGAGGTGTGCCTCCCTACCGCGAAACCACCGACTATGTTGAACGCGTGACCCGGCTCAAGGAAAATTTCCGCAAGTTGGGCTTCGGGCCCGGAGTTTAAACAATGGCTGAAGAAAAAATAGAGAGTAACGAACTTGTTGCCGTCAGGATGCTTTCCCTGCTGGATGGGATCACCGGCGGGCTGGATGAGCTCTACAGTTGCCTTCGCGAGCAGCAGAAAGCGCTGCTTCAATGGCGGATGGCGGATTTTATGGAAACTGTTACCCTTCAGCTCCGGCTGGCCGGGGAAAATATCGAGCGCGAACGAGAACGCCTCAAGCTGGCTGCCACCCTGGTGGGCAAGTCAGCCGCCGAATCGGCCAACCTCCGCACTCTGGCCGAACACCTCGGCGGCCAATGGCCGCTAAAATTCAGCGCAGCGGCCGGACGAATCAAAACAGCCGGCGCACGGGTCGGCGAGATGAAACGCCAGAATGAAATGCTGATAGAGAGCAACCGCGAGCTGGTTGACAGCCAGTTACGCCTGATGTTCGAACTGGCCTCGCTAAACCGTAACACATACGCCAAGAGCGGCCGCAAGGCCGGACGGACCGACATGTACAAGGTGCTTGACCAACGGGTCTGACCAACCCGCTGTCCAATAGCCGGAGAAGGTGTACCGATGGGATCATTATCAAACGCTCTATACATAGGCCTGTCCGGAATGAGGGCCAACCAGCTGGGCCTTAACGTGGCCGGCCACAATATCGCCAATGTCAACACCGAGGGCTATACACGCCAGAAATTGGTGTTGGAGGCCAACACTCCGGTCAAGATAGGCGGACTGGTACTCGGCACCGGAGTCAACGTTTTGAGCATCTCGCGGGTCCGGGATGCCTTTCTCGACCGTCAGTTCCGTGATTCAAACCAATTGATGGGCGGTTTCGAGAAACAGGCCCAAGCAATCGAGATGATCGAATCGATTATAAACGAACCGGGCGATACCGGACTCCAGCAGTCAATAGAGGACTATTTCGCCAGCCTTCAGGACCTGGCCACCAATCCGGAAAGCAGTTCGGTGCGCACCACTGTCAGTGAGCAGGGACGTTCGTTGGCAAGGTCGTTCAACCAGATGTGGCAGCAACTGGAAAATATAAGAGACAACAAAAACCTGGAGATAATCGATCAGGTCGCAAAGGTCAACGAGTTACTCGACAGCATTGCCGATCTCAATATCCAGATCGGCAAAACCGAATCCCTGGGCAACCAGGCCAACGACCTTCGCGACAACCGCGACCGCCTGTTGGACGTGTTGAGCCGGATGGTGGACATTTCGGCCCATGAAGACCAGGCCAACGGCACCATGACTGTTTCGATCTCCGGTCAGGCCTTCGTGGTGATCGATAACGTTACCCATATCGAGGCCCGGAGTGTCAATGTCGACGGCAAGGAGGAAATACAGCTCTACAACCCCGACGCCAAGGAAACAATAAACTTCCGCGGCGGAGAGATTTTCGGCCTGGTCCAGATAAGAGACAAGATGATACCGGAAATCCAGCAGCAACTCGATATCCTGGCCAAGGCCATTATCGACGAGGTCAACACGGTTCATCGCGACGGATTCGGCCTGAAGGGTAACAGGCTTTCCGCGCCCACCGGTATCGATTTTTTCCGGGGCGAGGATGCCAGCACGATGCGGCTCAGCGCGTTGATCAACAACGATCCGGGTAATATCGCGGCCAGTGCAAGCGGAGCTGCCGGCGACAACGAGAACGCCCTGCGGATGGCGATGCTGCGTAACAAGGGGACACTCAACAACGGACGGTTCTCTTTCGAGGATTACCTGGCCAGCACGGTCAGCACGTTCGGCCTGCAGAGCGAAACGAACCAGAAAAGAATTGTAAACCAGGAAATCCTGTTAGAGACTATCGCAAATTTCCGCGAGAGCGTGATCGGGGTCAACATGGACGAGGAACTGGTTGACCTGATCCGCTTTCAGAATTCGTTTGGAGCTAACGCCAGGGTAATCAGCATCACGAATGAAATGATGGGAGTCGTGGTACAGCTTGGCAGGTACTGATCCAACTCTATTACCACCAGGAGGCAGCGAGCGGGCTAAATCTCGGACATTCTAATTAAAAAATCGGGTATTCTCTCAGATCAGGGATGATTAATGCTGATACTGACAAGGAAGTTGGGGGAGAGTATTGCCATCGGCGACAAGATCAGAGTCACCCTGCTGGAAGTGCAGGGTAAGCAGGTGAAAATCGGCGTACTGGCTCCGCCAACCGTGTCGATTCACCGCCAGGAAATATACGAGAAGATACAACTGGAAAACTTCCGTGCCGCTGGCACACTTGAACAGGATTTGGATGAGTTGCACAGGATACTGGCAAAGCCTGTGCAGGGCAGCAGGCAGGTACACTGACCCGCCTAACCTTCCGGCTTGACGGAGAGATGAGTAATGACAGGCAGAGTAACCCAGAATATGCTCAGCAACTCTGTGATGAGAAACCTGAACCGAAAGGCGCAGGACCTGCTCAACATACAGAGCATGCTTTCCAGCGGAAAGAGGATCAGCAAGCCCAGTGACGATCCGGTGGGCACGGCCAGCGCTATCAGGATGCGCTCGCAGTTGAGCCAGACCACCCAGTTTCTGCGCAATATCCAGTCCGGTGAAACCCAGATCAATACTTCGGACGGGGTGTTCAACGACATGAGCAACCTGCTGATGCGAGCCCAGGAACTGGCAATCAGCCAGGCCAATGTAACCGCGGACGACTCCACGCGTATAGCGGTGGCCGAGGAAATCAATGCGCTGATCAATCAGTATGTCGATCTGCTCAACACCAAAGTGGGCAACCGCTTTATATTCGCCGGCTACGAAACAACAAATGCGCCGTTCGTGCAGACCGAAACCGGCATTACATACGTCGGCGACAGCGGTGAAATGAATATCGAGATCGATAACGGTACCACTATCAATACCAATGTGGCCGGCTCGACCCTGGTGCCAAGTCTGGACGACGACCTGGGCGGGCACGCCAACCTGTTCGCCTACTCGGAAAAGAACACACCCATCGAACTGCGCAAACTGGTCGAACTCAATCAGGGCACCGGTGTCGACCAGGGATTGATCAAAATAACTAACATGGCCGGCAACATCGGAATAATCGATATCTCAAGTGCGAATACTGTGGTGGAGGCGGCTTTCCTGATCTCAACCGCACTGGACACAAATGGACAGTTGTTGAGAGTGGAAGCGACTATCGACCCGGCCAACGAGTCGCTGGTACTCACCGACATGACTTCCATCAATGACCGTTTGCCCGGTGAGCGGCTGGTGGTCGAGGAAGTCACTACCGGCAGGGTCGCGCGTCAACTGGGTATTGTGGGCAGAGACACCGACGGCGATGGGATACTTGAGGGACGCCCGCTGGCGCCGATTCCGCTAACCACGAACATTGACGATCTCAACAACGGCAGCGGAGTGGAAAAAGGCAAGTTCGAAATTACCGACCGGGCTGGCAACACGGCCGTGATAGATATCAGCACGGCGGTGACTATCACCGATGTGCGCCAGTTGATCAACCAGGCGGGTATTAACATCCAGGCCGAAATCAATACCGGAGGCAGCGGACTGCTGATTCTTGACCAGACCTCCGGCGCAATCCAGAATCAGCTCACAATCAGGGAATTCGGCACGAACACCCATACCGCCGCCGATCTCGGCATCCTCACTCCCCAAAACGGTGCGCTGGGCAACCTGATAATCGGCGACTCTCTCAATCCCTCGCTTACGCGCAATACCGCTGTCAGCATGCTCAACCGCGGGCTTGGAATCAACCTCGGCAATATTTATGTGGATAACGGCCCCAACAAGGGCCAAATAGACCTCTCCCAGGCCGCCACAGTTGGCGAGATAATTGACACGATCAACTCCGCCGGCTTCGACCTTCGCGCGGAAATCAACGACCTCGGCACCGGCATCTCGGTAAACAGCAGGGTTGGAGGACGGACCCTGAAAATTTCCAACGGCAGCGGCGGGTTTACCGCCACTCAACTCAATATCGCCGGCAGCCGCAACGTGCTGGTCGATCCGCTCACCGCTATTGGTCAAAATAGCCATCTGATGCCCGCTGTCGATGGGCAGACCAGGCTCAACGTTCTTAACGGCGGTGACGGGGTGGACCCAAACGGAGCCTTCAGGTTAGTGGATTCCGAGGGCAACACTGTCTATGTCGATATCAGCAGCGCCAACACGCTCCAGGGCGTGATCAACAAAATCAACGAGCTGGGATTCAACGGCCAGGGCATCGTCAATATCGAGGCCAGGATTTCCAACAATCTCAAGGGTATTACGATAATAGATCATTCGGTCCCCAACACCAAACTGGAACGGACGACCAATACCGGAGCGCTGCAAATTACAGTTGGCAGCCTTGCCACCGGCAACACGGTGGTGCTCAACACATTTGATTACAATGGCGTGGAGAGCGCCAGCTATCTCAGCCTGGTGGACAGCCCCAGCCAGGGTGAACTGGCGCTCAGCGGCATTATCGAGTCTGTCGACCAAGAAGATGGCAGTCTTTCGGTACGCCTCGCCGACGGGACCCTCTACAAAGTGGACACCGCCCAGCCGCTTAACAACCTCTTCGTGGGCCAGCAATTGCAGTTCAGCGGCAATTTTAAGCCCACGGGCGAGTTCGAGGCCCGTACTCTGCGGGTGGTCGACGGTCCCACGGCAAACGAACAGCAGATTATCGGCACAATCCAGTCCGTGGATACGGCCAACAGTACGATAACCGTTGAGCTTGCCGACGGCTCCACACGCACCGTGGACCTGATCACCGATCGCGGCCTGATAACAGTGGTGGACACGATCAACAGCACCGTCGCCGCCGATCTCGGTATCGCCGGTACCAGCGTTGTCGGCAGCGACAGGATCGAAGGTTCCGCTCTCGATCCGCTGATCACCAGCAGCACGAAACTCAGCCTGCTGAGCGGCGGCACGTTCATCCCGGGACAGATCAATATCCAGAACGGTGAGCGTGATGTAGTGGTGGACCTCGGCAGCGCACGGACTATCCAGGACGTCATTATCCGGCTTAACAATTCCACCGCCGGTGTGGTAGCCTCGATTAACGATGCGGGTACGGGCATTTCGATCAAAAGCCGGTTACCCGGTACCACCTTGGTAATTAATAAAATAGCAGAAAAAAACCCGGATGGGACCAACCGGAAATACAGCGATGAAACCACTGTGTTCGACAACACGGCCGATATGCTTGGCCTGAGTGGCAGCAATGATATTCTGGGCAACCTGCTGTTCCTCAAAAATGCCCTGCTGAGCAACAACCAGAACGATATCCAGCGCACACTCGATCACTTCCCAGACTCGCTCAACCGCCTACTGAACCAGCGGACCAAGGTAGGAGCCAGGGCCAATCAGCTCTCGGCCACCTCGGAGCGCGGTCTGGACACCAAATTGCGAAACACGGAGATTCTCTCGGGTATCGAGGATCTCGATATAATCGAAGCGGTCAACAGATTGGCGGCAACCGAAAACGCGTTCAACGCGGCACTGAGCGCCGCCAGCAGAATAATTACTCCCAGCCTGCTCGACTACCTGTGATTAACCCGGTAGCCCGCGGCTTGAACTGATGGATTAGAGAGGACTGATCCATAATCCAACATAAACTGGAGGCAGTTTTGAAAGTTAAAACCACTCGATTCGGTACTCTGGACGTTGCCGAAAAGGACCTGCTCGTTTTTCCCGAAGGCCTGGTGGGCTTCTCCGGGAAAAAACGGTTCATGATTTTCAGCAAGGAGAACAATCATCCGTTCTTCTGGCTGCAATCGGTCGACGATCCCAAGCTGGCCTTTGTAATCTGCGATCCGGCCATCTTTTTCTCCGACTACCGAATCTCCGCGCGCAAAACCGAGTTGGCCACTATCGGCGGTGCGGACCCGGAAAATCTGATTATCTGTGTGATAGTCTCGATCAGCCGCGAGCCGTTCACCATGAGCGCTAACCTTCAGGGACCGCTGGTGATCAACACCGCCAGCCGCCTGGCCAAGCAGCTCGTACTGATCGAAAGCAATTACAGTACGCGGCATCCGATCCCGATCAAAGAGGAAACCATGGGTGTGCCCCATCCTCTGCTGGTCCAGCGAGCCAGAAATTCCTCCTCCGTGGAGAACTGCCTGGTACTGACCTGAGCCTGGGATGAAACGGAAGAGTTCTATCCCCGCCGGCCGAATGTGTGCAAACAGCCGGGCCGGGTGTCGATGGCCGTGTTGCCGTTGAGCGCCCGCCCCACTGCCTCCAGTCCTCTCTCTTACGGCCTTTGGGACGAACCGACCCCAGCCGGCAGCGTTTTTTCCCGCTGCCGGCTTTCGTCCTTCCGCTTTACTAACTCATTGACAAAACGTACCGGCCCTGATCAACTTTAGTCAGAACGAAGTTGCAGGTATCAGCTTTTCTTCGGGAGTACCTTCAGATGAGAGTGGAATTTTTTAAACACAATATCGGCAGCCGTGAACTGGAAGATATCAAGCGCACACTCGACAGTCTGTTTCTCACCACCGGCAAGGAAGTCGAGCGCTTCGAGCAGGAGCTGGCCGAATTCCTGGATCTGCCCCACGCCGTGGGAGTAACCAGTTGCACGGCCGCTATGCAGATCGCCCTCACAGGGCTGGGAGTACAGCCGGGCGATGAGGTGATCACCACTCCGCTCTCGTTTGCCGCCACGGCACTGGCCGTTATCCAGGCCGGGGCCACTCCTGTGTTTGCCGATGTGGAACCGGATACGGGCAATATTGACCCTGCCCGGGTGGAAGATGCTGTAACCGGGCGCACAAGGGCTATCCTGCCCGTTCATCTGGGCGGCCTGCTCTGCGACATGCACGCCCTGCGCTCTATTGCCGATAAGCACTCTCTGGTGCTTGTAGAGGATGCGGCCCACGCGCTCGAAGCCTCCCGCGATGGCGTACGGGTGGGTGAACTGGGAGACGCCGCCTGTTTCAGCTTCTACCCCACCAAGAGTATCACTTCCGGCGAGGGCGGAGCCGTGGCAACCGGCCACACAGAGCTCGAGCGGAAACTTCGCCTGCTGCGCCATCACGGGATGAGCCGCTCGGCCCAGGAGCGCTACGGCAAGGATGATGTCAGTTACCAGATTGTAACCATGGGCTGGAAATACAATATGAACAATATCCAAGCCGCTCTTCTGCACGGCCAGTTGGAGCGCGCACTGGAGTTCCATTCCCGGCGCCAGGAACTGGCTGCACGCTACCGCGCCATGCTGGAGAACGTGCCGGGGATAACGCTGCCGCGTCAGCATCCGGATGCCCGTCACGCGCATCACCTGTTCACTATCCGGGTGCCCGTGGAACAGAGAGCCGCTTTTCTGCGCCAGATGGCCCAGCGGGAAGTGGGCGTTTCGGTCAACTACTCCCCACCAATCCACCTTCACCCCTTCTTCCGTGAACGCTACGGGTTTACCGAAGGCAGCTTTCCGGTGGCTGAATCAATCGCACGGACAACTCTCACCCTGCCGCTCTACCCAAAGCTGACTGACGGCGAGGCGGACTACGTGGCCGGGTGCGTGGCAGCTCTTGCCGGAGAATTCTCCAGCTGAAGTTATGCTACCCGTTACCGCGTTTAATCCGCTTCATTGATTACAGCAGCACACCGGGTTAATTTCATATCAACGCACTTTTACGCTTTCCCCTCAATTTTACGGGAGACAAGCGCCACGTCCTCTTTAGCTTCCATTATCACCGCACGCGCCACGCGCGCACCGGATGCGCCGGCGGTTATCGAGTACGGCCCTGATGGCCGGCAGGCTCTCTGGACCCACGGAGATATCCATTCCGCCGCCTGCGCATTCGCCCGGCGCCTGCTGACAGAGCTTAATATCGCCCCCGGCAGCCGGGTGGTGATCAGCGCTCCCAACAGCGGACGCTGGATAGCCGCATGCCTGGGTACTCACCTGGCCGGGATGACAGCGGTACCCATGGACACCGAATACTCGGACGATGACCGCGCCAACATCATCTCGTTCGTGGAGCCCGCGCTGGTTATCTGCGCCACGGACATCAGGGACAAATTCAGCTCCGCCATCCCCCTGCTGGAACTGGAAAGTATCTCTAATAATATTGAAGGCGAGTATTTTGAGCCGCTGCCGCTGCCAGAGGGCCAGCCGTTTTCAATTGTGTTCACTTCCGGCTCCACGGATACGCCCAAGGGCGTGATGTTGAGCGAGGAGAATTTTCTGCACAATGTTAACATGCTGCGTACCTGGGGCAAGCTGATTTCCCCGGCTGACAGATTGCTTAACCTGCTTCCCCTGCACCATGTATACGCTTTTACAACCACGTTTCTGCTGCCGTTGTCAGTGGGTTGCTGCGTGGTGCTGCCGGCCTCGCTCAAACCAGCCGACATTAGCCTGGCCGCACAGAATGAGCGGATCACCATGATGGCCGTGGTGCCCCAGGTTATCACCTCGCTGCACAACCGGGTGATGCAGGAGGTGAAAGCTAAAAGCCTTCCGGCCCAGGCAGCTTTCCGGCTGATGCTCGCGCTGGGCTCCGTGGGGATCACGCGGGGATGGCGGCCCGGAAAGTGGCTGTTCGGCAGGCTTCACAAACGGTTCGGCAGGCTGCGCTTTTTCGCCTGCGGCGGGGCCAAACTGGACGCCACGATTCATCGAACAGTGGCTGCCCTGGGTTTTCGGGTGGTCGAGGCCTACGGCCTGAGCGAAACCGCGCCGATCCTTACTTTCAACAACCCACTCCGGCCGGTGTTCGGCTCGGTGGGCAAAGCCGTTCCGGGAGTGGAGCTTAAGCTGGCGGACTCCGGCGGTGGAATAAAGGACCGCGAGGTGCTGGCGCGCGGCCCCAACGTGATGGCCGGTTACTGGCGGCTTCCCGAGGCAACCGCCAACTCGTTCACTGACGGCTGGTTTCGGACCGGCGACCTGGGCCGCATGGACAGCGAGGGCAACCTGTTTCTTACCGGCCGCTGCAAGGAAGTGCTGGTAATGCCCTCCGGCAAAAACGTTTACCCCGATGAGCTGGAAAAAATTTACGAGCAGAGCGACCTGGTGGAAGAAGCCTGCCTCTGCCTTACAACTCAGGGCGGCCATGAGCACCTGACAGCGGTTGTTGTCCCCTGCCGTGAGACGATCCGCCGACGCAGGATATCCGCTATCAACGACGAGATCAAGTTCGAGCTGGAGAATATCGGCGTGAACCTGCCCTCCTATCAGCGTGTGACAAAAATAGTGCTCACCTCAAACCCGCTGCCCCGCACCCGGCTGGGAAAACTGCAACGCTTCAAGGTGCTCACCCGGCTGGAACAGGAGCTTGAAGCCAAAGCCGGCTCCCGGACCGAGGCAGGCGGCGATCCCGCCGATCCCCTGCTCGCTTTCGCCCATGGGCAGCTCAAGCTGGAAAAAGTCCCCACGGGGCGGGAAAACCTTGAGACCGACCTGGGCCTGGACTCGCTGAACAAGCTGGATTTTATCGCCGCGGCGGAGGAGGCTTTCAATATCTCTCTCTCTGATGAGGACGCCGCATCGCTGGTTACGCTCGATGATTTCCGGCAGTTCATCCAGAGCGATCAGCCCACAGGGAATGCTGCGCCCAGTACGGTGAAAATCCCGCTGGAGGAACTGGTTGATCTGGGCAGCGGCCGGTTCTGGAACGCTGTGCGATGGTGGGCACGGATCAAACTGCGGTTCGTGCTTTGGGCACTGTTCCGCGCCAGGGTTACAGGCATCGAAAACCTGCCCGCCCGCGGTGCGTTCCTGCTGGCTCCCAACCACGCGTCCTATATCGACGGGCTGGTGATGCATGGCATGCTTCCCGGCCCGCTCAGCCGCCGCCTGTTCTCGGTGGCCACCGCCGAGATATTCGACCGCTGGCCGTTCCATCAGATTAGTTTCCGTGGGCGGATAATAAAAACCGGCACCCTCGGGACCTCCGCCCGCTCACTCCGTCACGCTGCCCGTCTGCTGGGCGAGGGCTACCCTGTGTGCGTGTTCCCGGAGGGCAAGCGCTCATTCGACGGGCGGGTGGACGTTCCACGGACCGGCCTGGGAGTGCTGGCCGCACAATCCGGCGCACCGGTGGTGCCTGTCTATATCGATGGGACCAACGCCCTGCTGAGCCGTTCCAATCCCGGAATCCACGGCAGCCGTATCTCCGTGCATTTCCTGCCGCCGATAGAGCAGCCGGAAAGTGAAGATGCCGTGTTGGAACGCTGGCTGACCGCCCTGCGGAAAATGGAGGAAGAACATGAGCGCTCTTGAAAACCGCCGCGCGGTACTGGGCTGGACATTCTACGACTGGGCCAACTCGGCTTTTGCCACCACGGTGATGGCCGGTTTTTTTCCGATTTTTTTCAAGCAGTACTGGAGCGTGGGGGCCGACATTACACTCAGCACCGCCCGTCTTGGCCTGGCCAACTCGATCAGCGGGATATTGGTGGCGGCGGTAGCTCCCCTGCTGGGCGCAATAGCCGACAAAGGCAGCAACAGGAAAAAATTCCTCGTCTTTTTCGCCACAATGGGGATAGTGATGACGAGCGGCCTGTACATGGTGGCCCAGGGAAACTGGGGCATGGCCGTGGCGATCTATATTATCGCGGTGGTGGGGTTCTCCGGCGGCAATATATTTTACGACTCCCTGCTGCCCTCGGTGGCCAAACCGGAAAAACGCGACTGGGTGTCCTCGCTGGGATTCGGCGTGGGTTATCTTGGCGGCGGCCTGCTGTTCGCACTCAATGTCTGGATGACACTCCGTCCCGAGACTTTCGGGTTCGCCAGCGCCGCGGACGCAGTCAAATTCTCGTTTATCTGCGTGGGAGTCTGGTGGGCGGTGTTCACTATCCCACTGCTGCTGTTCGTGCCGGAACCGCGCTACGGTGAGCCGCTGAGAAAAGGCCTTGTCCGCGCCGGATTCCGTCAGCTTGTCCACACGTTCCACGAGATCCGTCACCAGCGCACGATATTTCTGTTCCTGCTGGCCTACTGGCTCTATATCGACGGGGTCGATACGGTGGTGCGCATGGCGGTGGACTACGGGATGAGCCTCGGGTTCGATTCCAACAGCCTGATTGTCGCCCTGCTGGTTGTGCAGTTTGTCGGCTTCCCGGCGGCGATTGCGTTTGGCTATCTTGGCGGCAAACTCGGCACCAAACGGATGATTCTGGTGGCTATCGTGATCTATCTGGCCGTTACTATCTGGGCCGCGTTCATGAACTCGGTGCGCGAGTTCTACGTGCTGGCTGGCGCGATAGGGCTGGTGCAGGGCGGAGTGCAGGCCTTAAGCCGCAGTTTTTTCAGCCGGATAATCCCCCAGGACAAATCGGGGGAGTATTTTGGGTTCTACAACATGCTGGGCAAGTTCGCCACGGTTATCGGCCCGCTGCTGATCGGCGGTGCGGCGTTGGCCGCGCGCGCCGGCGGGATGAGCGCAACAGGGGCCAGCCGGGTGGGGATAGCCTCGGTGTCAGTGCTTTTTCTGGCCGGTGGGATATTGTTCTGGTTCGTGGATGAAGATAAAGGCCGCCGCGAGGCCGAGTACCTGAGTGGTGGTGGTGGCGAGTTGCCGGACTGATAGTGCGGGCGACACGCATGCGTCGCCCCTACGGTGGGAGAAAGACGTGCAGAGCAGGCGGTAGGATTACGCTTACCCGTGCAAAAAACACTTGAAAGATAAGTTTAATCACTAGTGCCCCAACGTAAGTATAGTATTAACAATTGGATAGCAGAGTCTATTTTCAGTTTAGGAATTATCCTTCTGCAAACGCTTGTAGAATGGGCATTCTTTCAAAAAGTGACAAACTCAAAATCTGTAGAATTGTGTAGAGAGACAATTCTAATTGCAGTTCTTTTTTAACGATTGCTAACATAAACGTCATTCCCGTGCAAACGGGAATCCAGGGAAGTTGTGAAGACATGTTTTGTTTATCTTCTTGCAAGTAAAAAAATAGGACTCTTTATCATGGTGTCACAAACTACCGCTTAGTATAATTTGGATTCCCGCTTTCGCGGGAATGACCGTTCTCTTACAAAGTGCTTCCTGAACAGGATCGGCCATTATGTAAAACCAATTTTCAAGTCGATGCAGGCTTTTTAACCGCCTATTGCTTTGTATTTATAATAGTTACAGCGCTTTCTTCGTCAAACGTTGGGACACTACTGAAGTTAATAAAAGTTAACTTCCACATTCTACCCCCGGAGGCACCATGAAATTCTTTTACCTCTGCACTCTTGCTCTCCTGCTGACTGTCTCGGCCAACCGCGCCACTGCCCAGGACTTTATTATCGACTCCCATATCCACGCGGGCAGCGACCAGCAGTGGGTGGATGACCTGGTGAAAACATTCCGCGAGCACAACGCGATGGCCTGCGTGCTGACCCGGATGGACAATTTCGAGCTGATCAGCGAGGCCGCAAAGAAATACCCCGACGTGGTTATCCCCTATGGCCGCGTTAGCCCCGATGACCCCAACGCCATCCGTGAGATAGAGAAATTTTACCAGGCAGGGTTCGTGGGGATCAAGTTTCACAGCCCACAGAAAAACTGGGACGACCCCAAGTACCATCAGATGTACCGCATGTGCGAGCACCTGGGCCTGGTGATGCTGTTCCACACGGGTATCTCCAGCCGGAGGATCAACAACGATGTCAACCTGGGCAGTTCGATGAGGATGCGGCCCGGATATCTGGACCTGATCGCCAGAATGTGCCCGCGCGCTATTATCCAGGGTGCGCATTTTGGGAACCCGTGGTACGATGAGGCGGCGGAAATCTGCCGCTGGAGCCCCAACGTATTTTTCGACATCACCGGCTCCAGTCTGCACAAGCTGATCAAGCTGAACGATCTTGGGCGGTTCAGCAAAATCCTGTGGTGGAAATCCGATGAGGGAGAGGCCACGGCCCACACGCTCAAGGGTGGCCCGGACGCTTTTGAGCATATCGTGTTCGGCACCGATGAGGACCCCAGCGGGCTGGAGGGTAATATCGACCGCTTCCAGAAGTTCCTGGACGCCAACGACATCTCCGAATCCAACCGCAAAAACATGTGGGGCCTCACCATGGCCCGTATCCTGGGAATCGACCCGGCGACCAAGAAGTTTACCTGGAGCCGCCCGGCAGCCCCCGGCAGCCGTCCCATGTTCGATCCGGACCAGTTCGGCAAACCGTGACGGGTGTGCGATACGTTAATTCATAACAGAAAGGGACACGGTGCATGCCGTGTCCCTTTTTTGTGCTCGTGTGGCTATTGCTTAGCGGGCGGGGTGTGTCATTCAGCGCCCCACACACCTGCTCACCCTGAAATTATAGCACTCCGGCCTTGACAAGGGGCGCCCCCCGCAGCTATCGTCAAAATATAACATTATCAATCTCATTGTTTGTTCATGGCCAATGGAGGTGGCGGAGTGGCTGACGGACTTCTTCTTTTCCAGGTGGACGCTTTTACGGCGGAGGCTTTTGCGGGTAACCCGGCGGCGGTGTGTCTGCTGGAGCGCGAAAAAAGCGATCAGTGGATGCAGGCCGTGGCAGCGGAGATGAACCTCTCCGAGACCGCGTTCCTGTTCCCGATTGAGCAGGGCCACAGCTTGCGATGGTTTACACCCGTGACCGAGGTGAACCTCTGCGGGCACGCCACTCTGGCCGCGGCCCATGTGCTCTGGGAGGAAAAGCTGCTGGAGCTTGAACAAAAAGCACGGTTTTTCACCCGCAGCGGCCCGTTGTTCGCCAGCTACATAGAGCCGAGAATCGAGCTGGATTTTCCGGCTCAGCCCGCCGTGAAAACCACGGCTCCCGACGGCCTCTACGCCGCCCTGGGAATAGCCAACGCTCTGTTTACAGGCAAAAGCGCCGAAGACTACCTTGTTGAACTGGACTCAGAGCAGGAGGTACGGAAGCTCAAACCGGATTTCAGGCGGCTCAAAGAAATCAGCACCCGTGGTGTGATAGTGACCGCCAAAGGACAGACCGGCGGCTGTGATTTTGTCTCGCGCTTTTTTGCTCCGGCGCTGGGTATCGATGAGGACCCGGTAACTGGCTCGGCCCACTGCACACTGGGGCCGTACTGGGGGAATAAACTCGGTAAGGAAAGAATGCTGGCGTATCAGGCATCGGCTCGCGGCGGGGAGATGTACGTTGTGCCCGGCGGGGAACGGGTATTCCTCTCCGGGCGCGCTGTGACTGTTCTTCGCGGAGAACTGCTGGCCCTGGATGAGCCGGGCGGGCGGCAATAACCACCTGCCGGGGGTTATCACCGGGCGCTATCTCGTTATCCAGTCAAGTAGCTTTTTGAGTATCCCCGCCACTGATTCGCCAGGCTGGACCCGATGCTGCCTGCGCCATTCGTAAGGGTTCTGGAACGGTGGCGTACCGGCTTTCCGGGCTGCCCCTGTGATCAGCACGGCCAGGTCGGGGAAACCGTTGTCACCGTATTGGCTCACTGTCTCGTATGCCAGGCCCGCCTCGATCATCTTAACCGCGAACAACTCCCCGTCGACAAACACATGAGCCAGGGTGCGGCCATAGCGGTCCTTAGTACCGGGCACGTACTCGATAACAGCGGCCGAGTCGAATATGGCGACCGCCCGGGCGGTTGCCTGACGGCCATAGGGTTGCCCCTGGCGGAAACCATGCTTAGGACGCCTCAGCTCCGGCGTGTCCAGCCCCAGGATACGGATCACCACCCCACGAGTTTCGAACGTGTCGCCATCGTTGATTTTCATCTTTTTCCGCATCACCCATACAGCCCTGTCAGCGTAATGCGGGAATGTATGAAAAACTCCCCGCTGCGGCTCGCTGTTCCCAAGAGCGGTGTTCTCAGCAGCACAGCCCGCTGCTACAGCCAGCAACAGCAATACAGGCAAAAACCTCGGTATGGCAAACGAACATACCCAGCCGCGGTGAATCATCCCGGCATATCTCCCGGCTCAGATTTCGTAGTTTTGCAGATCAGTTCCCGGCTCTACTCTTACTCCGAACAATTGTTCGCATTCATCGGCCAGCTCCGCTGGTTCCAGCGGCGGATAGACGTGAGTTATCAACACCCGTTTCGCATTTGATTCAGTCACCACACGCGCCAACTGGGCAGGACTCATGTGTCCCTCCACGCGGTTGGCCTCGTCGCTGCTGCACTCGCAGACCAGCAGGTCCGCCTCGCGCGCCAGACTCACAAGATTATCGCAGTACTGGGTATCTCCACTGAGGGCCAGCACCTTTCCCTCGCGCTCCACCCTGTAGCCCAACCCTCCGGACTCGCCGTGGTCCATGATCATGCAACTCACCCGCCAGCCGCCATCGATATGAGTTTCCGCCCCGTGGCTCATTACCTTAAGGTCCAGGTCATAGTGTCTGGGTACAATCGATGGCCAGGCGGTAGTGATGTGGCCGTAGAATTCCTCCAGACCTTCCGGGCCATAAACTGTCAACGGCCTGGTTCGGGGGCTGGGAGGGGCGTAATTTGCAGCGAACAGGTAAGATACCAGCTCAAGCGAATGGTCGGGATGGTAGTGAGTGTAGAAGATATGGTTAACTTTGCGCCAGTTTATTCCTGCCCGCGCGGCCCGCTGTAGAGTGCCCGGGCCACTGTCGAACAGCAACCATTCCGCCGCTCCCGACTCTCCGACCGCGTAGCCCGGCGCGCCCCGCTGCCCGTGCGGAACCAGTGTACCGGAACCCAGGATTGTCAGCCGCATATTTTGCTCCTGCTGCAATATGAAAATTTCCGTGGGCAGTCCACCTGATAATAAACAAAAACAACGGATTACAAATCCCCCTCAATCCCCTTTTGGCAAAGGGGGAAATCACAACCCCCGTCCCGATTTCATCGTGGACACCCCCTTTTCCAAGGGTGACTTATTTCTCTCTCCCAAAACACACTTCTGTTATCCAGCTTACAATAATGAGACACCAGCAAAATTATTTTCCCAGCAGGTTAAGCACCGCAGCGGTCATCGCAATAACTCCGGTCCTGATAGTAGACTCAGGCACGGGGTAGTACAGCGATGAATGCAGACCTGGCCGGGTGGCCGGATCGCTACCAACGGGCGCGGTTCCGAGACGCATCAAGAAGATCGGCACCTTATGGTCCGTGCGGCCATACTCGGAAAAATCCTCGCCGCCGGTGGTGGGCATTAATTCGATTACGTTCTGCTCACCCAGTTCAGCTTTCAGCACTTTCACGGTATTCGCGGTCAGTTCCGGGTCGTTGTAAAGCGCCGGGGTGAACTCCACTCCTCCATCGATAATGGGCAGACGGTCTTCCGGCACACCGGCGGCGCGGGCGGTATTGATCGTGATCCGCTCGATAGAGTCGAGAAGCTTTTTCCGGACCTCCTCCTTGAAGGAGCGCACGGTAAGCTGCAGTTTCACCTCATCGGGGATAATATTGTGCTTGCTGCCCCCGTGAATCGATCCGACAGTGACCACACCGGGCTCAATCGGATTGATATTGCGGCTGACCGCTGTCTGCAGGGCGTTGATCACCTGGGCGGAGAGCACCACCGGGTCCACTCCCTGGTGGGGACGGGCGCCGTGTGAGCCGACTCCCCTGATTGTAATATCTATCATGTCCACATTGGCCATCGCCCAGCCAGGGCAATACCCGACCTGGCCGGTTTCAAGCGAGGGATCGGTGTGCTCGGCCACGGCATAGTCCGGCACGGGCCAGCGCTCGTAGAGTCCATCGGCCAGCAGCGCTGTGGCTCCTCCCCCGCGCTCCTCCGCTGTCTGCCCGATAATCACCACGGTTCCGCTCCACTGGCTCTTAAGTTCGGCCAGCATCCTGGCGGTTCCCAGCAGCACGGTGGTGTGCATATCGTGGCCGCAGGCGTGCATCACATCCACCTGCTCACCGCTGATATCTTCCATCCGCACGCTGCTGGCATAGGGCAGGCCGGTTTTCTCGGCTATCGGCAGAGCGTCCATATCACCACGCACCAGCACGGTGGGACCCTCGCCGTTTTTAAGCACCGCCACCACACCCCAGCAGGTGTATTCTATGTGAGCGGGGTATTTGCCCACGGGATAAGTGACCTCGTAGCCGGCTTTGGCCAGTTCATCGGCCAACCGTGCGCTGGTCTTCTGCTCAAAATAGCTCAGCTCCGGATTGGCGTGAAAATGCTTGTACAGTTCCAGCAACTGGCCTGTGTGTTCTTCCGCCAGGTTCCGCACGGAGGATGGTGGCGCGGCATACAGGCCGCTCAGAGATAATGTCAGCAGTGCAGTTGCCAGTACGCCGGTTATAAAAGCTCTCATCGAGTCCCTCCCCATTGGTAGTAGGTTTAAATCCAGCAGCTATAACTATAGCACCGGGCGCGATGGATGACAACCGGGCCAATGAGTCAGGCTGTGCTTATCACTGGGGCCATCCTTGATTTGACGGCAAGAATTGCTTAAACTACTCCCCTGCCTTGGAGTAGACTGAATCGATATCGTTTTAATCAATCCTATGAAAAGAGGAAATACCAGGATGAGCCAAAGTAACGAGAAACCTCAGGTGCTGCTGATCGGCGGCGGGATGATCACCGAAATCCAGATCCTGCCAACCCTGTATCATCTGCAAAACACCGGGCTGATCGGCGATATCTCGATTGTGGCGCTTAACGGACCGCCGTTGCGGAAAATAGCGAAAAGCAAGACTCTGCAAAAAGCGTTTCCGGGCCAGGGTTTTTTACCGTTCCCGGATTTTGACAAAGTGGGTGACGACGAGGTTTTCCCCGATCTCTACAAGGAAGTTCTGTCCAAGGCCCCCAAGAGCAGTGTGGCCGTGGTGGCTGTGCCGGACCAGTTGCACTATCCGATAGTCAAGGAAGCGCTCAACCGCGGCCATCACGTGCTGGCTGTAAAACCGCTGGTGCTCAAGTATAACGAGGCTATCGAGCTGGAGAAACTTGCCCTGGAAAAGGGCCTGTTCGTGGGTGTGGAGTACCATAAGCGTTTCGACGACCGCAACCTGATCGCCCGCAGCAGGTACCGCAGCGGCGAACTTGGCGAGTTCCGTCTGGGCTACGCCTCGTTGATCGAGCCGTGGTACTACCGCAACTCCAATTTCCAGAACTGGTGCACCTCCGAGCACAGCGACATGTTCACCTATATCGGCTGCCACTATGTGGATACGGTGGCGTTTATCACCGGGCTGCTGCCCACCGAGGTGAGCGTGTACGGGGTGGAGGAGCCGTACCCCAACGGTAAGCTGGGCTACCTTTGGACCGACGGACGGGTGGTGTGGGAGAACGGCGCGGTGCTGGCCACGCTCAACGGGATGGGCTACCCCAACATTGCTCCCGGCGGCAACAGCCAGGGGATGACCCTGTTCTGCCGCGGCGAGAACGATGGGGCGCTGGTGGTCCACGACGACCAGTACCGCGGGGTGAAACACAGTTACACTTCCAAGGGCGATGACGAGGGCGACAGTTTCTACAACGAGGTGAGCCCGGATTATTTTAAACTGCTGGACATGGGCGGCAAAGCGATGACCCCGGTGGGCTACGGCCATCGCTCGGTGGAGAATAACATCAGGGCGGCGATCCGTACCGAAGCCGCCGCCGGGGGCAAAACGGGCGATGAGGCCCTGAAAGCCCGCAGAGCGATGATCGAAGCGATCGACAAGGAGGGCGTGATCGCCACACCGGCCAACAGTTCCTACAACGAGCTGGTTATCGAGGCCGGACGGATGTCGATCACCAACGGCGGCAAACCTGTTGTGATCGAGTACGGCGACAATCCCCACGTGCATTTCAGGGATTAATTTTTGCCGATAAGACTTACTGATATGAGAAAGCCCCTGTTGCGTTTTTGCAACGGGGGCTTTCTTGCTGATAAGGCGAGGTATCCCTAATCTTTTTTCAATTTAGGCCTTGTAGCGGGTAGCTCATCAAGCTGAAACACTTCTTCCACGCCCATCCCGAACGAGCGGGCCAGCTTGAACGCCAACGTGAGCGAGGGCATGTATTTGCCCGCCTCGATAGCGATAATGGTCTGGCGGGTGACCCCCACGCGGTCAGCCAGGGCCTGCTGGGTCAGCTCACCGCGCTCGAACCGCAGGCGGCGGATGAGGTTTGTGACGCGTTCCTCAACCATCGAGTTTCTCTTCCCCGTGCTTTTGTAGGACAACGCTCAAGGAAAAAACAAAACCAGCACGGAAACATCAAGCCTAATGAAAAAAGAAATTGCATTCGCTGTTAATAATTCCGGGCTACTCAGACAAAAGTACATTTTATACCAGCCAATACCCAGCACTAGAAAAAACCACGCGACGGCAAAGCCACAGACCAGCGCTTTGTAAAAAATCAACGTATCACGCTCATCCCAAGCCGCCGCTATGGGTTTACCGTCTTCTTTTCTTTTTTTTCTTTTCCATAAGTAGTGCACAGTTCCCACAGTCCAGAAAGCAACCAGCAAAAGCAGCAACTCTCTGATTCCATCCAGCAATCGATGCCAACCTTTGAAATATCCTTCTGCCAAATTTACGGTGTACACTATCAGAATAATAATCAGGTTTAGTCTGCCAAAGAAATATAGAACTGACATTTCACCGCTTTCGAGCCGTATGCGGCGGAATTGTTTGGACACCCATCGATCAGTCATTTACGCTCTCCTCTGCCATCTTCCACCGTTTCCCTGTCGTCCCTGCGGCAGAGAACCAGGATTGATATTACGTGGACTATGGAAACTGTCATGGCAATCACCGGAAGGATCAGCATCACACTCCAATACGGGGGTTCCAACCTTCGTAGGCTCCATAAAAAATGCAGTGATATCCCAACGACCCAAACCAGTATCCAGAACACAAGGTATGCAGTCTGCAGCGCCTCCTGGCCGATTCGATAATCGCGCTCATCAAATTTCGACTTGTTCAGCGCTCCACCTTTGAACCGAAATTGTAATAAGACAATCGGCATTGTACCGGTTACGCAGCAGAGATATAACAGGGAGGGAACAAATTTTTTTCCTAAAAGGAAAATAGCCAGCCCTGCAAGCAGTATAATAAACGTCCAGGCGACCAGGCTCTGGATGGCCGTCTGCCCGAGTTGAGAGTGCCTCCGGTACCAGGAGAGTTCGCGGCCGAACAAAAATACCAGCGCAAATATGGACAGTAAGATTATCGTCATTACTAATAAGCGCTCGAACTCACTCATTCGCTTGCCCCCTCTCCTCGTTTCTGGATTATTACGCTGAGCGAGAAAAACAGCACCAGCACGGCAAATAAGACTCCCAGGTAATACACGGCTGTCTCCGGCTCCCTGATAAAAGCGGCCACACCGAACGCTGCTCCAACTATTTTTCGGAGGGTGGTCATTTTTCCTGCTGGGCCTGTTCTGAGTTTTCCTGCAGACCACCTGCTGCCTCCTGATGGCTGTAAAGAATAACCAAAGCAATTCCCTGTGCCCATATGAGCACAAACACGGCCCCCAGCAGAACAGTACGGAGAGCTGATTCAGGTATCGATATCATATCGCTGCCATCGCCGTATATCTTTCCGGCTGCAAACAAAGCTATCATGAAATAGAAGGTGACCGCCGAGAAGCCAACTGCCATTGCACGCCAGAAAATTGTCATTTCCATTTCATCCAGTTCAGAACGATGTTTCCCGTAGCCCCTGATCCAGTCAAAAGAAAACTGGGGTACTAGCACAATTGCATAGGGGATCACAAAATAGAGTATCACAGATGAATTGAACGCCTTGAAAAAATCAACACCTGTTGCCAGTTGATGGAAGAAAGCAACCAACCATATTACAAAGGCTATTACATTCCCCCAGCTGTACCGCTGATACCGCGGCGTATCTTCGTACCACTGCTTTGCGCGCCTAAGCATTTGGCCGCTCCTCTGCGCTGGCGGCCTGGTCTTTGATCATGCCGTTGCCAGACAAGATTGTGGAAAACCCCAGTACCAACCAGGCGCCCATTATTACAATTAAAAGAATCGTCGATATAACCGGCAACACCGCTCTATCCAACGGCCTAACCCAGAACAACCCCAAATTGACTAATACGGCGGCGCAACCAATCAAAAGTGTGATGTCGCCTTTCCTCCTGACCCATAACAATTCAGCCGCTTCTTCTTCCGTACTCACTCCCTTACCGAGATAGTACCGGGTCAGTAAATAAACCACGACCAGACTACCGCTGACCAGATAGCTGAACAATAGTGAAAACTCTCCTTTGCCGATTTTCAGCATCAAAATCATAAACGGAGTCATGGCAAGCATTCCTAATACTATTATCCACAATCCGGTCCTGCGTATACCGCTCATATTCCTATACCTCTCTGCCATTGTGTGCTTCTCTGTTGCATCAGCGCTGTAAAGCACAAGGGTCGCAATCGCCTTGGTGCCCAGCATCACACACATGCCAGTCCATATAAATTTTATAAATAAATAGCTTGGAACAAACTCTCTGTAATCCCAAAACCTTACAGCCACCATGCAATATCCGACGAAATACAACCAGAATATTGGAAACGTTATCTGGTTCGCCCTAAGGGCAATGAACTGGTCGCGTTCATCACCCATAAATTCACCCTTTTTCGCGGCTGTGCTTGATCCCAAAAATCCCAGCAGGCCCAAAAGTGCAAATGCGGCCTGCGAACCAGCTGGATTGGTGGTCAACGTCAGCAGCACACAATAAGCAACTACTGCCATCATTATTACCGCAAGCGTGTACCACGCCGCCTTCTCCTGTGGGTTCATCGGTAATTGCTCCCTTCAGGCAGATACCATTGACAGCCATTTATCAAACTGACATTTTATCAATGTAAAGCTTACTTTACATCTTGTCAAGCTAGTTTAACATATAAATGCAAAAAAACCACGGACTCGCCGTGGCTCTTTTGCCTGTTTCTGGATTTATTATCTGCATCGGAGGGTGGCGCGGGGCGGCACGATCATTGCCAGGAGCCGCGCCAATAGAGGGTTTACTCTCTCATCTCGCGGCGGGAAGCAATGATCGTGCCGCCCCGCCTGCTATCAGCTATTCGAGAAAAAGATCGGTCAGCCCCAGGTGAAACACCGGATCAAAACCCATCCGGCCTTTTTTGCGCAACAGAAGCAGTTCACCCTTGAAATGCCCGCCGGGGAATTCTGCCCTCACGGACTCGCCGGTGGCTATCACCAGCCGGTCAATATGGTCCTCGAACACCAGGTCGAACGAAACGCCGTCCGGGGTCTGAAAATAGCTGCGGATCTCAGGTAGCTTTGTTGCGTCGTTGCGCAAAGGGTACAGCACGGTGGCAAACAATGCCGGAAGTTGGCGCGTGGCCTCGAACGTGACATCCCACGATGGGTTCTCGCCGTAGAGGCTGGTCCAGCCTACATGAGGGTCTGTTTTGCCTTTCTCCCTGCGCAACTTAAGATCGCCGCCGCCGATCTGCATCACCGCGATATCCGCTACACCGGGATTTTTACCGACAGCGACCCGGTTGCCGATCAACTCCACTTTCCCCGGAGCGACCCCGGCGGAGTCGTGGCTGGTAATAACCGGGCTGAAATGCCAGAGCTGCTCCAGCTTGTGCTCTCCCGGCCCCAGCAGACAGTCCAGCACCACCCAGTACTCACCTTTAACCCACAGCACCTTGCGCTCGTGATGAATATCGATCAGGCTGGCTTTTTCTTCCGGGCGGGGGCCACTGTACCACAGCGGGTGATTTTTCTCCGCGAATCCGTTGCGGTAAGCGCTCCCGGCCAGGATAAACTTCTCGCGCTCCAGCCAACGGCTGTCGCGGTCCGGGAAACTCTCGCCCGTGTAGGGCTTTTCCTTATCAAAAAACATATCGCGCCGCTGCCCCAGGCCATCGACCAGCACCACGTTGTGGCCCCGGCTGCCCCGGAAATAGCGCTCGAATCCGTCGTTGCTGTAACGGTAGATACCGGGGTCGTGCAGCAACTCGCGGCCCTCGGCGTAAACAATCAGGTTCAGCTTGTCCTCATGCTGATGGTTGCTGCCGTAGTAGCCCATGTCGAACAGCATATACTGGGAATAGTGGGGCCACGCCTCGCGCATGATCCCGAATCCCGCATGGCGGAACCAATGACTTTTCTGCTCAGCGCCGGCATCCGGGTACTCCGGGATACCAACCGGATGAATAAACAATTCATTGCCGGGGAACAGTTCCCGTCCAATTTTTTGCATCGAGCCGATATAGCTCCTGGCCGGCCCCGTGTCGCTCACCATCGGCTTGGAGCCATCGGGCAGCGCACTCAGTACCAGCGCCTCGATTCCCCGCTCGATAACACCTGTCCAGCTTGTATCGAGCGCCACGCCCAGGCTCTGCGCCAGACGGTAGACCTGGGCCTGCACCCCCAGCGGGAAAGCGTGATAGTAGAACGAGTTCTCCGTATGAACGCCGTCCGGGAAATACATCTCCCGGTTGAGATAATCGAACCGTCGCAGGGCGGTCCTGACGTACAGGTCCGCGTCCGGGTGCTCGGAAATAATCATCGATGCGCCCAGCAGCCCGGCACTCTCCACCTGCCCCCAGTTCGACAGGTGCCGCATGTTGTTCACCATCAGGTAGTCGGCGTGCTGGTAAAGAAAATAGGCCAATGGGAAAAACATGCTGTCCACAAACGCGCTGTCGTCAGCGGCAAGCGCCATGATTTGCGGCCAGCGGGAGGACGGACGCGCTCCGGCCTCCAGGGTGCGCCACTGAAGCCCCTGCTTTGTATCCGGCCGGGGGGACTGCTCCATCCAGGAACTCAGCAACTCGATCAGCTTATCTCTGTATTTTTGCTCGCCGGTTGCTTTCCAGACACGGGCCAGCAGCAGAATGTGCGGGTGGTTATTGATCGAAACATTTGATTCAATGTCGCCATCGAGCACGGTGGCCCAGTCAACAGTCGCTCCGTAGCTATGGCGACGGACCATGTGGGCTCTGAGGATAAAAATATTGTCCAGCAGGTCGTCGGCCTCGGCTATCTCAGCCTTGGACACCCTTACCCGCTCCGGTGCAAAAGGGCCCAGCTTGTGGGCATAGTAGCGAGCTATTATTTTTTCCGCTTGTTCCGCCTGACGGCTGCCGTCACTGGCCAACGCCCGGCTCAGCTTATCGCCCCACTCTCCGGGTAGTTCCAGACGGCTGATAAATCGCTCCCGGCTATCCCCTATTTTTACCGTTGCGTAGTCTTGCGCTCCTGCTAACTTTGTAGCGAATTCGACCACTTCGCTCAGTAGCGGTAAATTCTTCTCCAGCGCAGTGCGGGCCACATACAATACCGCCGCGCTGTCGGCAGCGCTCACTTGGCCCTCAATCAGCGGATATATCATCCGCGACAAGCCGTAACCGTAGCGGATATCGAGGCTGTCCGGGGTACTGTGCAGCATCCCCCAAAGCGCCAGCGCGGCACCGGCCAGCACAAAATCTTCTTCTTCATCATACTGGT
>SDBV01001623.1_pt1 | contig 33881 bp, 26 predicted proteins | sample 2277081 | NCBI WGS metagenome assembly SDBV01 (sample SAMN10402039, study PRJNA504765) | marine sediment metagenome | isolation source: marine sediment core GS10_PC15, 223 cmbsf | place: Arctic Ocean: Southern Knipovich Ridge | collected 2010 | reverse complement strand
CAATAGTAGCTATAGAGACAAACGGCGGAAATGAGACATATGTGCTGGTTGCTGCTTATGCCACCCCGGCGGATATACCTGATGATGTGTTTGAGACAGGCGACGATTTCCCGTTTCTTTGGGGCCGGCTGAGACTGTGCTGGAGCCCCTTTTTCAGGAACTCATTCTCCGGGGTGAGCTTCCCCCCCAGCCGCTCCAGTTTCTCTATCCTGTCCTTGAGAGCCCCTTCCTCGGTAGGCTCGTTGTTGAACTTACCCCGGCTGTATTGCTTCTTCCAGTGGTAAAGCAGGCTTGAGCTGATATTGTATCTGAGGCAGAGCTTTAGTTACAAATCAGGCCCGGACCGGTCTTTCACCAGGTACCTACGCATATAAATGAGCCTGTAGAAAACGACCAGGTTGGTCAAGGTGGCGATAACAATGAGACAGAAGTAGGCTTGCCCGGTGATTCCCCCCAGCATTATCAAGAAAAGCCTTATGTCACGTGAGGCAAAAGACTTGAATCCTTTATCAAATAGATGGCGGTGCTCAGAGTCAATGCGGGCCCTTGTATAGCTGATGGACATGATACCAGCAATGGCTAAAAAGCCTGCCAGCCATATACCGGGATAATCCTCATGAGACAGAGACCACACAGTAAGCCCCAGCACAATCAGGACATCAGAATACCGGTCAAGCACAGCGTCCAGGAAGCCACCGAAGGCAGAGGTCATACCTTTGAGCCGGGCTAGACTACCATCTATACCATCAACGACGGATGATAACTGAACCAGGAGGCCCCCTACTATATTCAGGCCATAAATGAAACTCATAAAGGCCAAAAACGCAATGCCAAATGCTGCCCAGGTTATTTGATTGGGGGTTGCTCTTGTCCTGGCCAGTAGTCGAGCCATCGGCTCTGACGCTCTCCTGTTCACATACCTGGAAACATAGCCATCGTATACAGCTGCCACTTTGCCCCCTACATCCTCACCATGTTCAGGTTTTCCTCGGTATCCACATCCGCCCAAAAACAGCCACTGACGTTACAGGTATGGAAATGATGTCCCCGGTTGATTAAGAAGCGGATAACATCACTGATTTCGACGTCGATGCCAGGTCTGGACACAAGCTCGTCTAAAGCCCCAAAAAAATTCTCTGTCAACAGAAAGACCCCGGTATCGATAGCATCCCAGTCAGTAATGTCCTTGCCAATGCCCTTGATACAACCGGCACTATCTACCACAACCTTGGTCGCCTCAGCTATTTGATGGTGCTGTGCCGGAGTATAATCAACACACAATGTCTCATTGGGAGTCTGTCTATCCAGAAGACGCCTGACCAGTGTCTCCTCAATCAGGTGGTCTCCCATACAAAGAACAACCGGGGCTCCTCTAGCCCAATCTCTGGCTCTATGTACCGAAACAGCATTACCCCCGAGATAATCAGGGTTGAAAATATATTGTATTTTTACCTTAAAGCTACTGCCATCTCCCAATACCTCGGCCACTTTTTCGCCCAAGTAGCCAATCACAATGGCTATTTCACTAATTCCAGCCGCTACCATTGCCTCGATAGGATAACTTATTAGTGCCCGGTCATTAACGGTCAACAGAACTTTGGGACATGTGGCAGTTAGAGCGCCCAGGCGGTCACCATCGCCAGCGGCTAAGATAACGCCTCTATTAACCGACTTGCTGAGTGCCATGAGTCTTGCTCCTTTTCAAAAAGATTCCGGGTGACGGGGTTTATCAGGCAGGAATCAACAGTAGAACACTTGAGTAGACTTTGATAAGCGCCAGTAATCAAATAGAATAATTAGAAGGAGACAGCTTGTCAAGTGGCAGGGTAAGAGTTTTGTTGAATAACTATCATCCAGTCCATAGCCATTGATGTCAACTGCACACTACAGTCAATTTGTTCGCCTCGGAATTCCTGGATACCATCCTGTCGTAGCTCAAAGTGGTTCCATTTTGGGTAAAGGGATTTCCAGCAAACGAGCAAGCTTGCTGTAACCTCCGCATAAATCTATAATGCATATTGGTAAGCTTTACCAGGTGACTCACCATGCAGCAAGTTTATCTTGGCGATAGCAGAATGTCAAGCTTTAGAATCGCCGGGGAGAGGAGAGGTGATGACTGACCAAAAGCCGGGTGGTTACAACGGTAAAGTCCTGAGGGTAAACCTGTCCGACAACAATATTTCAGTGGAGACAATTGATAACTCCTTCTGCCGTAAATATCTGGGGGGCGCCGGCTTTGTTTCCTATTTTCTGTGGAAAGAAGTCCGCAAAGGAATCGACCCTCTATCTCCCGATAATAAACTGGTCTTCGCCCTGGGGCCGGCAACAGGCGTTATGCTGCCGGGAAGTGGGCGCCACTGCGTTGGTGCCAAGTCTCCCCTGACCGGTGGCATTGCCAAGTCAGAGGTTGGCGAATTTTGGGGTGCCGAGCTCAAGCGGGCGGGCTACGATGCCATTATTATCGAAGGTAAGGCAGTCAGACCAGTTTATCTCCGGGTGCATGGCCAGGAAGTGAGCATAAGGGATGCCAGTCACCTCTGGGGAAAGACTACCAAAGATACCCAGCAAGCAATCAGAGCTGAGCTGGGTGACAACCGAATACGCATGGCGGTAATTGGGCCTGCCGCGGAAAAATTGGTCCGTTATGCCTGTATCATGCATGGCCTCTATGATGCCGCTGGCCGGGGCGGTCTGGGGGCAGTAATGGGTTCAAAGAACCTGAAAGCAATCGGTGTAAGGGGGCGCAAGGCACCACCGGTATTTGAGCCAGAAGGTGTGAGGAAATTGAGACAACAGATACTAGCCAACATACATCAGGTCAACAGTTTCCATGACTTTGGCACCGGTGCAATTATGGAAGTCTTTGAGGCTACGGGGAATCTGCCGGTGCGGAATTTCCGTGACGGGTTATTCCCAGGAGTAAAGCAAATAAGCGCCAGGGCAATAAAGGACACTATCAGAATCGGCATGGACGCTTGCTTCAGCTGCCCGGTGCGCTGCAAGAAAGTGGTTAAGTTCGAAGAGCCGTACCCGGTAGACCCCGCCTACGGCGGGCCTGAATATGAGACCTTGGCCGCGCTTGGCTCCAACTGCGGCATAGATAATCTCAAGGCCATCGCTAAGGCCAACGAGCTTTGTGGCGCCTATTCATTGGACACAATTTCAATGGGCGGTGCGATTGCCTTTGCCATGGAATGCTTTGAGAACGGCCTGCTGAGCCTCAAAGACACCGGCGGCATTGAGTTGAGATTCGGGAATGACGAAGCTATGCTCAAAATTATCGAGTTGACGGCCGAGCGCCAGGGTATTGGCGAGCTGCTTGCCGAGGGCACCGCCCGGGCGGCCCAGATGATTGGCAAAGGAGCGCAGGAGTTCAGCATACAGGTAAAGGGTCTTGAAATGGGTATGCACGAACCGCGGCAAAAAGCGGGGCTGGGGCTGGGTTATATGGTCAATCCTCATGGTGCCGACCATTGCTGCAATATGCATGATACCGGGTATACCAGCGAGCGGCATATGAGCGAGATGAGGCCCCTCGGCATAAATGACCCCCTTCCTTTGGATGATATCGGCCCGGGCAAGGTAGCCCTATTCAGGCTGGTGCAGCTTAAGCACATTATATTTGACTCCCTGGTAATATGTCAGTTCATACCCTATAGTTACGAGCAATTGGCTGGTGTTGCGGCCGCAGTTACCGGATGGGACATGGGTGTAACGGAACAATTGAGGATAGCCGAGAGGATTTTGACCATAGCCAGGTTATTCAATACCGGTGAGGGATTTACCCCCGCTGACGACACGCTGCCAAAACGTTTCTTCAAACCCAAGACCAATGGCGCCCTGGCTGATAAGAGCCTGGACCCGGCCAAGCTGGAAAGGGCCAGGAGCCACTACTACAGTCTCATGGGATGGGATGCACGTACCGGAGTGCCCGGGCCGGAAAAACTGGAAGAGTTAGGCATCAGCCAGCTAGCTGCTGAATAACCGGAGAGTTATCTGCCATGCTGGAAAGAGAAAGGTAGTCTGGAGAAATTCCTTCATGTTGCCAAAAGGGCAACATTTCTATAAGCTCACTCCTTCAAACGAGCGGAGTAAGCCGAGAGGAACAGATATGGTCTTGGGCGAGATTTTAACTCGAAATGCCACACATTCCCCGGATAGGCTCGCCGTGGTCTGCAAGAGCGGTGATACCAGATGTACCTATGGCCAACTTAATGCCAGGGTTAACCGCTTAGCTCACGCCTTTACCTCTTGTGGAGTGCATAAAGGCGATAGGGTGGCAATTCTACAGCACAACTGCGTTCAGTATATAGAGACCTTTTTTGCGGTGATGAAGATTGGAGCGGTGATTGTGCCGCTTGACCACAGGCTGGTGACCAGAGAGCTAATCTATCTTCTAAAGGATTCTGAAGCCAATACATTAGTAATCGGGGCCGATTACCTCAACCATGTCAGTTCTATCACTTCCAAAGCAAGTACCGTGAAAAATCTTTTTTCCATGGGGCCGGGCGCTGATTATTTACAGAGCTATGATGCACTTATTTCCCAGCACCCGCCCACTGAGCCTGCTATTCACGTAGATGAAAGCGACCTGGCCACCCTTTACTACACCAGCGGCACTACCGGTTCCCCCAAAGGCGTCATGATGACTCACCGAAATTCGGTGGCGGCGATGATGAATATGATAGAAGCCCTCCCGGTAACCCACAACGACATTACCCTGCACACCTCCCCTTTTTCTCACATAGCGGCGGCCTGGCCTATGCTGGTTCACTGTTATGCGGGAGGGGCAAATGTTATTCTGGAAAAGTTCGACCCCAAAGTCGTTTCGGAGGCAATCGAGGAAAACAGGGTGACAACATGGAATTCAGTGCCTACCATGATTCTCCGGCTGGTTGAATATCCCGACCTCAATAACCATGACCTCGGCAGCCTCCGCTGGGTGGGCTACGGGGCTTCGCCCATGCCAGTCAAAGTATTAAGAAAGGCAATTCAGCTTCTGGGCAACATCTTTACTCAGGTATACGGCTCAACTGAGACTTACATCGCCACCCTGCTCCCCCAGGAAGACCACATCATCGAGGGACCTGAAGAGAAGGTGAGGAGGCTCAGTTCCTGTGGAAAACCGCTCAGCGGTAGTGAAGTTCGCATTGTCAATGAACAGGGAGGTGATGTGGTGCCCGGTGAGACCGGCGAGATAATCGTGAGAGGTGACAGCGTTACCCAGGGGTACTGGAGACTGCCAGAGGAAACCGCCAGGACAATAAAGCAGGGCTGGTTTTACACCGGAGACCTGGCTACTGTTGACGAGGAGGGGTACATCTACATAATTGATAGGAAAAAAGAGCTGATTATCAGCGGCGGTGAGAATATCGCTCCCAGGGAAATAGAAGGAGTAATCTACGGGCATCCGTCCGTTCTTGAGGCGGCGGTAATCGGTGTCCCCGATGAGAAATGGGGTGAAGCAGTCAAGGCAGTCGTCACTTTGAAGGCCAATAAAACGACTACTGCGGAGGAGATAATATCTTATTGCCGGCAACACCTGGCTCGATTCAAGGTGCCTAAATCCGTGGAATTCACCGATAGCCTGCCAAAGACCGCCAGTGGCAAGATTTTGAGAAGGGAACTGAAGGATAGATACAAGGCAGGTGGTCGGAAATAATCCAGATAACTCCCCAGAGACCGAGGTATCGGATTAGGGTTGTCACTGCATAGTGGTGACAGTATTGCTGACGACGCATATAATAATAGCAAAATGATAATCAGGGGTGATGTTTATGGAATATCGCAGGCTTGGGAATTCGGGACTCAAGGTCTCTGAGCTTGGCCTGGGAGGTAACCGTTTCGGCTGGCGGGCTGACGAGGAGACTTCGATTGCGGTTATCAACCATGCCCTCAGCATGGGAATCAATTATATCGATACTGCTGACATGTACGATATAGGGCGCTCCGAGGAGTTCGTGGGCAAAGCGGTAAAGAGCCAGCGTTCTGATGTTATCATCGCTACCAAGTTCGGCTACGCCATGGGTGACGGCCCTAACCAGAGAGGAGGCTCGCGACACTATATCATGAAGGCAGTGGAGGCCAGCCTGAGGCGTCTCCAGACCGATTATATCGACCTCTACCAGATTCATCTGCCTGACCCGACAACTCCCATTGAGGAAACCTTAAGGGCTATGGACGACCTGGTTCGGGCCGGCAAGGTACGGTATATTGGCTGTTCCAATTTTGCTGCCTGGCAGCTCTGCCAGTCACTGTGGACGTCCAGGGTCAACAATCTGCACTCTTTCGTGACGGTGCAGACGCGCTATAATCTCCTGGAACGCCAGATTGAGACAGAGTTGGTCCCCTGCTGCCAGGCATACGGCATCGGGGTGATACCCTGGGGTCCGCTGGCTGGAGGCTTCCTTACCGGGAAGTACCGTCAGGATGCGCCGTCTGACGGGCGCTCGTCCAGGCCCATGCCGCTTTACGCCAACATCTTCACTGATGCCAACTGGAACAAGCTGGCCAAATTGGAAGCCTTTGCCGCCAAGCGTGGACACACGGTGGGAGAACTGGCCATAGCCTGGCTACTCTCAAAACCATGGGTCAGCACCGTCATCGCCGGAGCACGAAAGCCGGAGCAGGTATCAGCCAATGTGGCTGCCGTCGAATGGAAGCTAACAGCCGAGGAAGTAGCTGAAGTTGAAGCCGTATCCTGAATTGGATGACTATCTGATGGAATGTGCGGCCTGAATGCACCGCTTACTGAGCAGCCCTGAGTTCTCTTCTCCGTATAAATTGCCAGGCGAGCAACACCACGAACAAAGCGGTCCCAGCCAGGGAGAGAGGATAAGCCTGCACAAAAACAAAAGTTAAGCATAATAGTGCGGCCAGCATAAAGGCGACTCTCTCATGTAACCGGAGAAGAGTAAGGCAATAACTGGATATACCTATTTGTAAGGCGGTTATGGCCACCAGAATACTGATGATTTGAGCCGCAGAAAGGAGAAAACCACCCTCAGGGCGCAACAGTATAACCGAAGCATAGATGACGAAAAAAGGCAGCAAAAAGGCCGTAAAAGCAGCTTTAACTGCCTCCCACGATGTACGCCAGTAGTCACCATCGGATATTCTGGATGCGATTAGAGCTGCCATGGCTACTGGTGGAGTGATGTGGGAAAAGACGGCAAAGATAAAGGTGAAAAAGTGGGCAGCTAACAGAGGAACCCCCAGGCAGCGAGGGGTGGGGGGGGAACACCATTGCAGCTACTTCATCAGCTTGAATATCACATCGGTTAGAACCTCAAAAGGTTTTACCGCCAGGAAGGCAAATTTCCCCAATCTCTTTCTTATTACAAACTGTACTTTCCCCTTAAGAATCGCAAACCTCATCTTTGCCTCCGAGAAATCGGCATCAAAGATAAGAGCGTGCTCCGAGATAAGGCCGCCATGAGCCGCCCATTCCCTGGTAATCCTGCCCTTCACTCTTTCATAAAGAGCGGTGCCCGGCAGAGGGTAGGGTAGTGTAAAGGAGAGGTAATCGAGAGGGATTGAGGTGGCGAATCTGATGGTGTTTAGTATGGTATCGCTGGTCTCCCCGGGATAGCCAAGGATGAAAAATGCGCCGGTCTTGAGCCCGACGCTATGAGCCGCCTCCACTGCCCGGCGCGCATTACCTACGGTGATATTCTTTTTCATTAACTTCAGCACCGAATCGTTGCCCGACTCGATGCCAAAGAATATCCTGTCACAGCCGGCTTCTCTCATCGCCCCGGCGATATCCGGGTCAGTTGAGTCTACTCTCGCCAGGCATTCCCATTTGAAATGGAGCCCCCTAAGCTTTATCTCTTCACATATCCTGATTACCCTCTCCCTCTTGAGGGTAAATACATCATCAGCGAAATGTATACGCTCGTATCCCAAGGCGAGTGCCTCTTCAACCTCATTGACCACATTCTCCGGTGACCTCTGGCGGTAGGAAATGCTAAAAACCGCATTACTGCAGAACTCACAAGCAAAGGGGCAGCCTCTGGTGGTGATAACGGTGGTGGTAGCCCTGCCAAACTTTCTCCGCCAGTAGCCAATGTACTTATCGTTGGGAAGCAGCTCCCTCGCCGGAAAGGCAATCGTGTCCAGGTCTGCCACCAATTTACGGGGGCGTGTGAAAACGGTTTTACCCTCCCCGCTTCCTGCCCAGCCATGGTTCCCCTTTCGGTATGCGATTCCGTCTATGGACTCAAGCTCGTGATTTCCCTCATAAGCGCCGAGGATATCAAGCATGGTATGCTCCCCTTCCCCTATCACCACAACATCAAAGTCTTTCATGAATGGAACAGGGTCACACGATGGGAGAGGGCCGCCGGCGATAAGCATATCGCATTTATTTCGCAAGCATCTGGCAAACTCAATGCTGTCTTCCCGCATGGACACCATACTATATATTCCAATAACATCGGCATTAGCCCTTTCGGCGTCATTCAGGGCGTCCTGTCTATTCATAAAAGTACAATCCAAAATACCTACCTCGTAGCCGGCGTTCCGGAGCGCAGCAGCCACGTAGCCGACTCCAAGCGGAGGGAAACGAAAGATAGACCGGGTGCGAGAAGAGTTAAAATAGGGGTATATAAGTAGTACGGAGGTCATGTGGCTGCCCCTATCCTGATGGCATAGGCGAAATTAACAGTAAACCGGGGTATCACATAATTGAGCCCGGACCAGGCAAGGCGACCTGCCACAAGCTCCCGGCCCCGGAACAGCCTCGCTCCCTTCACTTTTTGAAGCGTGAACGCTATATCGTGACCAGAGTCGATGAGAGAGGCCTCATCGGCACAGGTCTCATCCCACGTCCCTATCGCATTTCCTGTCAGATTTACTCCGCTTGAATCGCAATAGCGGTCAAAGTGGTTGGCACCCTGCTCATTCGTGATTATTACCTCTGTGCACTCTTTGTTCAACTCACTTAAATTCACGCCGACGTGAACCTTGCTATCTTTAGCCCGAATGGTGTATATCACACTGGCTACGCCTGCCGTGGCGATATTCTCAAACCTGGTCTCTATACCGCAGGTGCGCCTTAAGCTGCTGGCAGCCTGTGTGAGTACTCCTCGCAGTGGCGGGCACTTGCGGTGCAACCAGGAGAGGTACTCTTTTATTCTATAGAAAGCCTGGCTATTTATGCTCCGGCCACTCTTCGCCGCCATTCTCTCCACCAAGCACATCTCATAATCGACCTCTACGATTGACGCATCGCCATCTTCTTCAGCAGTGACGCGTGCACGTCCCGGAAAAATTGTCTCATGGCGTAACCTGAGCAGCGGCACTCCGAATCCAGTGCCCTCCTCAACCAGCTCCCTGTTTCTAAAGGCCAGCACCAGCCCTCTCTGGATGCGGCAGATGGGATAATCCCCTGGCCCGCTCCCAGGGTCTCGGAAAAGGAGTGACACGCCTCTCCCCATTTCGATTCTCGCCCGTGCCGGGATTTTGCTGTTCATCGATAAACCGCCAGCGGATGATTTCATGCCAGTCATGGTCACACCCATATCACCAAGTAGAGGTGCAGGCCAATAAGGAATGTCAATACCCATAAGGCGAATGCCAGCCTCATGGCTACCACCAGCCTGCCCCACATCTTTATAACTCCCCTGAGCGCCAGGTTTACGTAGACCCACAGCGCCACAACCACCAGCCCGAGCGTATGATGTATCAGCACCTCGATATTGAAGAATATACCAGGCTGTTCATTTTCAAGGTAGCCCAGCAACGAGGGTAGCATTACCCCAGCTATAGAAATTATCTGCAGCGGAAGAAGGACTCTCATAATGGTGCAGTGTTTTTTAAAGTCGCTCTTCCTGGCCATAAAAGCGGCAATAAACACCACTATTATGAGCGATACTTGAACCGAAAGGTTTACTACCGCTAAGGTTTCTACGTCTAAGGCCATAAATCACCCTCTGGTTCATCGGGCAGCGTATCTGCAAGTATAACACCAAGAGTCTACCCTCATAAAGTAAGCGCCCATCCTTGCTGCCATAATATGAACTTAAAAGACCAGACGCATTCAACACATTGACAATGACCCTGCCAGATATAAAATGAGCCAGAACCAAGCTTATCGAAGTGGCAGGTTGGAGATGAGGTGGATTGACTCAGGGGTGCTGACAGCCTATACTCTGGGGAGAAAAGAGCAAAAAGATAGATTGGAGGGCCGAAGTGGGCAAGGACCTGAGACAATTTCTGCAAACAGTAAAGAAAGCCGGAGATGAATTTTACGTTGAGGTCAGGCGACCGCTTAAACCAAAGTATGAAGTATGCGTTCTCCAGCAAAAACTGGCTAAGGACGGGCGCTTTCCCGTGGTCTATTGCCCGGAAATTGAGGGCAGCAAGCTACCCCTGGTCAGCAATCTTTTCGGCAACTATGAGATGCTGGGGCTGGCTCTTGACATCACTCCGGAAAGGCTTAAGACGGCAGGCAAAGGTGAAATTTTCCAGGAATATAGGCGACGGCGAAATAGCGGTATATCACCCGAAGAGATACCGGCACCGCAAGCCCCGGTCAGAGAGGTAGTTTTACAGGGCAAAGATATAGATTTAGGGCTTTTACCAGTGATTCACCATGCCGAACTTAACTCCGGTAAATACATATCAATGGGCATGATGGTATGTAAGGACCCCGATACCGGGATACCAAATGTTGGCGTGTACCGCCACGAGATAAAAGGAAAAGATAAACTCGGCTGTATGATGATCATGCCACACCACGGCGCCCGTATCGCACGGCGCTACGCTGAGCTCGGTGAGCTTATGCCAGTGGTGATTTTCATCGGTCATCACCCGGCGGTAGCCATGGGGGCAACCGCTGATGGACCGCTGGAGATGAATGAATTTGAAGCTATGGGGGCACTGCTGAAGGAGCCACTGGAAATTACGCAGGCATTAACCGTTGACCTGCCAGTTGCGGCTGGCGCCGAGATAGCCATTGAGGGGGTGATTGACCCGACAAAAATGGACATCGATGGCCCTTTTAGTGAACTCTATGGCTATTATGGAGAGAAGCTTCCCTGCTATATAATTCAAGTAACTGCCATAACAATGCGCCGGGATGCCATATACCATGACCTTTACGCTGCACATCAAGAGCACAATTTGGTGGTCCTATTGGGCAGGGAATCCAGCGTCTACGATAATATTCATAGCATAGTTCCTGCCATCGAGGCTATTCACTATGGTCCTGAAGGACAATGCGGTAAAACCTTAGCCTATATATCCATAAAAAAGGGCTCCCAGGGTGACGCAAAGCAAGCCGGCCTGGCTGCCCTGGATGTAGACTTTGGTCTGAGAACAGCCGTGGTAGTTGATGACGACATAGATGTCTATGATGAGCAGGAAGTATTATGGGCCTTTGGCACTAGAGTAAGAGCGGACTCAGGTATTTCTATCCTCCCCGGGATGCCCAGTTGGTCACTTAATCCCTGTGCGTATGATAAATCTGGTGTTGACATGGGTTCTCGTGACACAAAGATACTCATTGATGCGACGAGGCCACTGGAGCTGCCGTTTGCAACCAGGGTCACCCCGCCTGAGGAACTTTGGAACTCCATGAAATTAGAAGACTATCTTAAATAGGCTAAAATCCACAAGTTGTTCGTTAATTGGGGCTCGGCAGCAGAAGGCGTAGACAAACTGAGATTCCCCACCCTGTGATTAAACCCCTGGTGGTCAAAATTTCACACTCGATTAAGCCACATAGCATATCCACGTCCACAATTTTGGCGTAACATACCTTGAGTTACTGGTTATGCCAGAATTACGTATATCCCTGAAAAAATTCGCAGTTTTTTGAAAATTAGCGCTAACCAAGCCGCAGTTTTTCCGTTATCTATTATGTAACCAAATTTTAAACAGGAGGTAGATATAACATAATGAGAACCTGGAAAGTAGCCATAGTATCGACGCTGGTGGCCGCTTTAGTCCTGGGAGCAACGCTGCCAGTGTTAGCCATCCCGGATGAACCACTACAGGTCGAGCATAAGCCACGACCCCGGATGCTGAAGGGTGAAGTCATCGGCATTGATGAGTCATCCTTTACTATCCAGGCAGGGGAACAGGACATTGATATTAAGGTGAACGAAGGCACCAGATTTTTTAAGCTGTCTGTCCCACCAAGGCTCCTCGCCCGATTTCGCCACCGAATTTCTCAGATGCCGGGTGAAAGCCAGGACCAGCTAACGACCATGGCACAAAGAATACCAGGATTGAGGGATATCGAAAACCGGCCTGCACTGAGAGGAGGGAATGGCTCTGGCAGACAAACGCTGCCATTCTCGGAAAACCAGACTCCACCACTCAACCTGGAACCTCTGGGGAAAGGTCAAGATAAGCCCAGGCACCTGCAGGGATATCTGAAGTGGCTGCGCCAGTTTGGCGAAGAGGTCACTTTTGACGACCTTGCTGCTGAGGACAGGGTAATAGTGCGGGTGGCAGGCGGGGATGACAAACCCTTAGCCAAGCTGGTCCTTATTATAGCGCCAGTGCCTTTTAAACGAGTGGTTGGCATCGTAACCGACGTAGATGAGACAACCCTAACTCTGGAGCCACTATCGGAGACAGAGGACGGATTGCTTACTTTCACGCATGACAACAGTACCACCTTTATCATCCATGGTACTCCCTTTCTGGAAGGCACGAAAGCAGTTGTCATCTATGTTGAACAGTCCGATGAACTACTAGCCAAGAGGGTAATGGCCCGGGTTCAGCTACCGGAACCGGTTGAATAAGCCGGCTGGTAGTTAATAATACAGGCGGGGAGAGTCTTGATGAAAGGCTCTCCCCGCCCCAACTATCCGTTCGGTTCAGTCAAGCCCCGGGAGTATTCAGGTGGCTCTTACAGCCTCTTTTAATTGCCGAAGCTCTTTCTTTACCTCGTCAAATGTCACCACTTTGGCGAAGTTGCGGTCAAGCACTTCCAGGGCTACCTTCTGCCTCTTCTCGCCAAGAGTGCTGGTGAGGTCGCTCACCAGAAATACCCTGAAGCCGAGCATCATGGCATCACTGGTAGTCGTCCCGACACATACATCGGTGGCGACGCCACAAACAATCAGGCTATCCCTTCCCAATCCCCGCAACAGTGACTCCAAACTGGATGCCCCGGGAATAAGAGCGCTGTAGCGGTTCTTTCTCACCCGATAATCGCTTTCTTTCACGTCCAGGTCTTTATAGGGTTCGGCCCCCTTTTTACCATCGAAAGTATCCAGGTCAGAATCTTCCCGTGGCCGGATTTCCTGCAATAAGCCGATATCAGACAGGTCGGTACGAACCGCCATATATACATGAATTACCGGTATCCCCACCTCGCGGCAGATACGGGCCAGTTCATTCACCCTGGGGATAAAATCCCGGGCCTGGGCACACTCCACCGGCGCACCCTGCTCCACAAATGCATTTTGCAGGTCTATGGTAACCAAAGCCGTATTTTTTAAACCAATCTTCCAGTTAGCTTTTAGCACGATTTCAACCTGCTCCCTTTCATCATGATTATCGCCTCATGGTCATCGTTGGCAGCCAGAGAAAGACGGCACAATTATAGACACAAGCCTCTTCGTCTGTCACCGGTCTTATCGTTGACAAAGTTTAAACCACAGGCTAAAGTGTAGCATAACATATCATACCACACAATTTTCCCTATATCATTAGCCTTAAAGAACTCGGTGATTTTCGGCAGGAGTGGCCGGAAAGGAGATAGACCAAAATGAACAGGGTAGTTATCGTTACCGGGGCATCCGGCGGCCTGGGTCGCGTAATCGCCGCCAGGTTTGGCGCCGACCGGGACAGAGTAGTCGTCAACTACAAGAGGTCACTCGATAGCGCCGAGGAAGCGGCTAAACAGGTCAAAGAGGCCGGAGGCGAGGCCATTACCTATCAGGCGGACGTTCGCCACTACGGGGAGGTAAAAGCCATGGTGGATGAAGCGGTGAAAAGGTGGGAGCGGCTTGATGTCATGGTGGCTTGTGCCGGTGGAGCTCTCAAATCACTTACCGAGGAAAAGGACAAACCGATAGTCGATACTGAAGATGAAGAATGGGACCTGGTTATCGATACCAATCTCAAAGGGGCTTTCCACTGCGTTAAAGCCGCCGCCCCTCCCATGATGAGACAAAGAGATGGACACATCATAATTGTTTCTTCAGGGGCTGGACTCAGAGGTACAGAAGGAAGGGCAAGCTATAGTGCTGCCAAGGCGGGTGCCATCGGTTTAATGAAGACGGCGGCTCGAGAGCTGGGTGACTACAATGTAAAAGTAAATGCGGTTATGCCCGGCTACATTTCACACCGCCTGCCACCAAATGTCACTGCGGCTCATCCCGGAACCAGTGAGCATAGCCGTCAAACCCTGTTACACCGGGAGACAGGCTCGTCACAGGAGTTCGCCGACTTTGTTTTCAATTTGGCCCAGATGAATAACATATCAGGGCAAACCCTGAACCTGGACAGCCGGATTCTCTTCTAAGATACTCCTTACTCCCGTGGCCGATTGCATATATCCAGGGCGATTAGAGCATATACCTTAGCGAAATAGTATAGTTCATCGACAGGCATACCGAAGGCAGCACCTTTGGGAAGACTGCCGGCACCTCCTCCCGGACCGTAGGTCACCGAAGGTATACCGAACGAATTAAATACATTGCAGTCCCGCCACATGCTGGGGATTTCCGGGTTAATCGGTTTGATTTTCTCGCTAAATACTGACTGGTGTGCCTTCTCGATGACATCGGTCAGCATCTCGGTATTTTTACCTTCATAACCAGGACGAAAAGCGTAGGATTCTATCTCCACTGGAACGCCTATTTTGTCAGTCGCCTCTTTTAGCTCTCTAAGTATGGTCATGGGATTAAAGCCGGGTGGTGTGAAGGCCTTGATATACAGGCTGCAGACACCGGTGACTGAGCCACAGGTAGTTGGATCTCCACCCCTTATCCCCACAATAGACGCTTTGGGTATCACGGTAGCACCATCGTACTTCGCCTGGTATTTCTGCTGGTAGTGATACGCCCAGTCCTCAAACGCCTCTATGACCTTTGCCATCCTCACTATGGCGTTGGGACTTTCTGCCATAGTGGTCGGGCGCTTCAGATAAGGTATATAAGCATAGGTTCCTTCCAGGGCAATGGTAAGTTTATAGGCCGCCATGCCGCTCAAAACTCGGGAGTACCCATGACCGGTAGCTTCAGCGACTAAAGCATAATCCGCCAGTACGCCATGCGCCACCATATACTCAGCTCCGATCTCCCGGCTGTAATATTGCGGCGGCTGCAGCTCATCAACCGGGTCCCTGGAAATTTCAGAGCAAACGGCAGTGACCAGCACATCGCCACTGAGCTGAACGCCACTCTCTTTGATGGCTTTGGCAGCTATCATAGTGGCGGCCAAGGGCCCCTTGTCATTCACTATGCCATAACCGATAAGCATATCTCCATCCCGCCAGGCGCTATGCCATATCGGGTCGGCAACATTAGCCTGTATCCAGATATCATCTTCAGACAGAGTGGTATCGGTGTGGGCATTAAAAAGAAGACTGTAACCCTGGCCTGTTCCCTTAAGCCTACCCACCACGTTGTATCTATCTTCCAGCATGCCAACCTTTTTAGGCGAGAAGCCCTCCTTTTCCAGCCAGGAGTAAATGAATTCAAGAACTTCTTTCTCATACCCCGTAGGGCTATCTATGTTGGCAAGCTCAAGGGCGAGGTTCACCACCTCATCCTTGCTCACCTTAGTCAGCACCTTTTCTGCGTCCTGACTGGAATAACTGTGACCGGTCATTTTGCTAACCTCCAAGGTTATTTAAGCTAGCCGACAACTCCTGATGCCACCAAAGGTGTGGGGAAGAACCTGAAAGGGCCTGTAGCCATTCGCTCGCCTTCGGCCACTTAGTTGTTTTCCGTTCTTGAAAGTCGGCTAACCTTACAGCGATAAGAATATTACAGCAGAGCTTTCCGTTTGTCAACTTAGCAAATTGACAGACCATGCTATGAGTGATAAAATGACGCCACCTCAAACAACCATAAACCGGGCGGCAAACAGAAGAAGTAACCGACAGCGGCATACTTTGATGCTCGCTCGGGCAAGGAAGTGGGCTATGATGGAGAGAGAAGCGCTGGAAGCAGATGTCCTCTGCGTAGGCGGAGGCATCGCCGGATTAATGGCAGCAATACGGGCGAGCGAACTCGGGGCAAAGGTCATCGTGGCTGAAAAAGCAAACTCGTTTCGCAGCGGTGGTGGCGCTATGGGCAATGACCACTTTGCCTGCTATATTCCCGATGTCCACGGCCCTGAGCTTAAACCAGTTATTGACGAGTTGCGGCTGGGGCAAATGGCGGGCAGGCTGAGGAACCCGGAAATAGTGCAGGTCTGGTTTGAAAAGACCTTTGACATTATCAAGCTGTGGGACACCTGGGGCATCCCGATGAAATACGAGGGGAAATATGAATTTGCCGGTCACTCTTTCCCGGGACGCCCCCAGGCGGCAATGCTGAAGTACGCCGGGTTGATGCAAAAGCCGGTTCTAACCACGGAAGCCCGTAAAAGAGGGGTAAAGATAGTAAACCGGGTAATGGTTTTTGAGCTGCTGGGAGACGATGGTGTCGCTGGAGCCATAGGGGTCAGCACCAGAGAAGATAAGCTTATACAGTTCGAAGCCAAAAGCGTGGTCCTGGGGACCGGAGTGCTAAGAAGGCTGTATCCAGGCCCAACTCCCGGCTGGGCCGCCAATGTGGAATATCCCGGTACCACCATGGGCGATGGGCGGGCTATGGCCTACCGCCTCGGCGCCGAACTGGTCAATATGGAGATGCTCGGGCTTCATGCCGGTCCCAAGTATTTTATCAGGTCGGGCCAGGGAACCTGGGTAGGCGTTGTCCGAGACCCGCAAGGCAATCCGGTCGGCCCCTTTGTCGCCCAGCCAGACAGGAAATGCGGCGATATGGTTATAGGGTTGAACAAGAGCTTTTTCTCAGACTATGCTAAATCGGGTCGGGGCCCCCTCTACATGGACTGTAGAGGCATTTCGGACGAGGACCTGGGGTACATGAAGTACTGGCTGAAACACGAAGGAAACACAGCACTTATAGATTATCTGGAGGAGGAAGGGATTGACCTCAGAAAAAATCCAATAGAGTTCATGACCTATGATGCCTACTCCGTGGGCACGATACGTTGCAATGCCAGAGCGGAGACCTCGGTAAAGGGGCTGTATGCGGCAGGGGACGAGACGCTTGGCGGCATCTCGGCAGCGGCTACATTCGGCTGGATTGCCGGTGAGAACGCTGCCCGGTATGCACAGGGAGCGCGGCTGCCCAGCACCGACAAGATGAGAAGGACGGTTGAGGAAAAGAAGGCTTTACTCGAGGACATTCGAGGTCGAGAGGTGGGTCCGGATTGGAGGGAAGCCAGCGTCGCCCTCCAGCAGATAATGAATGATTATGCCGGGTCTATCCGGTCGGAGACCTTACTTGAGGCAGGTCTCAGTCATCTGCAAAGGTTAAAGAAAAAGGCATATGCCACCATGATTGCCAGAAACCAGCATGAGCTAATGCGTGACCTGGAGGTAATGAACTTGCTAGACCTGGCAGAGCTGGTATTTATCGCCGCCAACGAAAGAAAAGAGACGAGGGGCCTGCACGTCCGTGCCGACTATCCGCTCACCAACCCACTGCTGGATAAACGAATTGCGGTCAGGAAGGTGGACGATAAGCCGGTTATGGAATGGAAATCTGCAGGGGGATAAAGGAGGGAACTATGCCACCTGTAATAAATAAAGACGAATGTATAAGCTGCGGTAAATGCGCTGATGTCTGTTCAGAGGATGTATTCTTTGGCTCAACCGACGGGGAGATTCCGTCAGTAACCTATCCTGACGAGTGCTGGCACTGCTATGCCTGCGTGCTGGATTGTCCGGTGGAGGGGGCAATCAAGCTGAGGATACCGCTGCCGATGATGATTGTCTATAAGTAGTAAAATCCTCCGCAAAGGAGCCGCAATGTCCGTTTTAGAAGAAGCAAACACAGAAGTCCTTCAGACCGATGTCCTGGTACTCGGTGGAGGCATTGCCGGCTGCCTGGCGGCTATCAGGGCCAGGGAGTGTGGCGCCGACGTAGTGCTGGTAGACAAGGCCAATGTAGGCAGAAGCGGTGTTAGTCATCAATGGTCTATAGTCAGTTATTTTGACCCGGAAACCGAGAGCTATGATGACTGCTATCGAGAATGTGTCGAGGCAGGTCAATGGCTGGTTGACCAAAAGCTGCTTGAAGGTATGCTTAATGAGAGTACCGACCGTGCCGGGGATTTGGTCAAGTGGGGGGTTGAGTTTCAAAAGGATGACAAGGGTAAATACATACGAAGTCCAGGTGTAGGGCACCATTATTCACGCAATTCTTACCTTGCCCACGGTGGCCTCCAGATGATGTCAGTGGTTAGAGGTGTGGTACTACGCCGCGGCGTTCGTCTGCTGGAGAGGGTTATGGCCACTGACCTTATTACCTCTGATGGCGAGCACCCGACGAGAGGCCAGGTTGCTGGTGCTGTTGGCTTTCACATCAGAAATGGAGAGTTCTACGTGATAAAGGCAAAGGCGGTGGTAATTACCACCGGACCAACATCCCTGCTCTGGCGCGGATATGCCTGGGCACCCAGCCTCAGCGGGGACGGACAGGCTATGGCTTTCCGGGCCGGGGCGGAAATGAGAAACTTGGATATAGCCTTCTTCAGGTATATGCCGATAGGTTTTAACTGCTCTTCGGGGGCAAATATTTTACTTGGTGAAGGCCTTACTATGGTTAATGCCAAGGGTGAGCGCTTTATGGAAAAGTGGGACCCGGTGCGAAAGGAAAGGGCGGCGGCGGCGCTATACTGCCGGGCCATGGCTACCGAAACACGGGAGGGACGGGGTCCAATCCTGTGGGATGCCACTCATCTCGATGAGGCAGCGCATGCCAGGATTGAAAAATCTCTCCTCCTAACAATAAGGAATTATGCTATTAAAGGGCTCAGTCTAAGGAAGGATAAAATTCCAGTTGCCTGTCTCCTGAATGACCTCGGCCCGGGTGGAGTCAGAAATAAAACTAGAATGGGTGCAACAAGCGTACCGGGATTGTACTGCGGTGGGGCGGTATCAGACCACGGCGAGGATGGTGTGTCCAATGTCATTGGCCACGGTATGGCATCAGCTATTGGCGGATACCGGGCAGGTGAAGGGGCTGCTATATACAGCAGCGAGGCAGACGCAATAACTATAAATGAACGCCAGGCGCAACAATTTAAAGAGCAGATGTACGCCCCGCTAAAGCGCGAGGCGGGAATAGACTACCAGGTTCCTAAAATAGGGTGTGACAGGGTATTCGACAGTGGTTTATTAGGCCCTATACGGAACGAAAAAAAGCTGAAGCAGGCTCTGGACGCAGTGCTGGAAATAAAAGAGGATGTGCCAAAGTTAGTTGCCAAAGACTATCACGAGTTAACCAGATGTATTGGTGTAAGTAATGCACTGCTGTTTCCTGAACTCATATCCAGATGCGCCGTAGTGAGAACGGAAAGTCGGGGCAGCCATTTCCGTGAGGATTATCCAGCGCGGGATGACGCCAACTGGCTGAAATGGGTTATAGCCAAGCGGAAAGATGATGGGATACAAGTGTGGACGGAGTCCATTCCTTTTGAGGAATACCTGCTTAGACCTTAGCCGGCAAGAGTTGACCAACTATAAAGACTAGATAAAGAGGTGATTCAAATGGCAGAATCATGGCGAGTTGGGGAAATAGGGATAATAGAGATAGACAACTACCGGTGTATCGGCTGCACGGTCTGCGTACAATCATGCCTGAACGATGTGCTCCGAATGAAAAGAGGTAAAGCCTATTTAGCCTATCCCGATGATTGTTCGGCATGCTTTGCCTGTGAGATAGATTGTCCCCGAGATGCCGTCGTCATCGGCCTGGTTGCTTAGTGATATGATACTAGTCAGAAATGGAACATAATTCCGGGAGATAAATGTAGTGTCCGTTTTAGAAGAAGCAAATACGGAGGTAGTTAGCACCGATGTCCTGGTACTCGGTGGAGGCATTGCCGGCTCCCTGGCGGCTATCAGGGCCAGGGAGTGTGGCGCCGACGTAGTGCTGGTGGACAAAGCTAACGCCGGCCGGAGCGGTCACAGCCATATGATGTCAGGTACGATGTATTACTTCGACCCGGAGAAGGACAGCGATAGATATGAGGACTGGTACCGAGAGTGTGTGGAGTCCAGTGAGTGGCTGGCTGACCAGAAGCGTCTGGAGAACATGATTTTTGAAACCGGTGAGCGTCTCCGGGAAATGGATAGGTGGGGGGTTAAGTTCTTGAAGCATAACGGCGAGTACGTACGGACACCCGGGGTAGGTCACTATTACTCGCGAAACATAATAATGACCAAAGGTGCGTTTCAGATGATGTCTGTGCTGAGGGGTGAAGTCCTGCGGCACGGGGTTCGCATAATTGAAAGGATTATGGTTACCGACCTCCTGACTTCAGACGGAGAACTGCCCACCGGCGGTCGTGCCGTTGGGGCGGTTGGTTTCCATATCAGAACCGGCAGGTTTTATGTCTTTAAGGCCAAAGCCATAGTGCTGGCTACTGGCTCAGCCGACTCGATTTATGGCTATGCCATTCAGCGTAATTTGAGTGGTGATGGCATAGCCACCGCTTTTCGGGCCGGCTGTGAACTGAGGAACATCGATTTGACCTTCTGGAGTCCTTCGGCTAAAGATTTCAACATGTCCGCCGGTCAGAATGTGCTGGCTGGTGAGGGCATTCATATGGTTAATGCCGACGGTGAGAGGTTCCTTGAGAAATGGGACCCACGGCGGATGGAAAATTCATCCCGAATGGTAATTGCCAAGGCACAGGCTAACGAGGAATTAGAGGGACGCGGCCCGGTCTATTGGGATGCCACTCATCTTAATGAAGCCTCTCATAACCGCATTGAGGGTGCTATCCCAATAATAGTAAGGAACCTGGCTATCCGTGGACTTAGCTGGAGGAAGGATAAAATCATCTATAGCCTGTTCCCGTATACCGGCGGCCCGGGTGGGGTACGGGTATCGGATAGAGAAGGCTCGACAACCGTAGCCGGGTTATACTGTGGCGGTGCCGCATCAGACCATGCCGAGGACGGCGTGACCAACGTTATTAATCATGGTACACAGGCGGCAATAGGTGGCCATCGCGCCGGCGAAGGCGCCGGCAAGTATGCTGCCACGGCCGAAGAACCAAAGGTAGATGAGAGTCAGGTTAAATGCCTGAAGCAACAGATATTTGCCCCTATGCAACGCGAGGAAGGGCTTGATGACCAGGAAGTGAGGTCTCACTGCCGGAGTATATACGAAAGGGGCCTGATTGGCCCAATCAAGAACGAAACGGGATTGAAAAAAGCCATAGAAGCGGCTGGTGAGATAAGGGATGAGGAGATACCGAGACTTAAGGCTAAGGATTACCACGAGTTAGCCAGGGGCATCGGCTTGTCAAACACGCTCGTTTTTCTGGAGCTTTACCCCAGGTGTTCCTTGTTACGAACCGAGAGCCGGGGCGGTCACATGCGTGAGGACTATCCCGAAAGGGATGACGCAAACTGGCTCAAGTGGGTGATAGCTAAAAAAGGAGAAAGCGGAATAGAACTATGGGCTGAGCCTATCCCCTTTGCCGAATACCCCTTAAAACCAGAACCAGCGAAGTAAGTCCATAGGCCTGCGCTTAAGCGTAATTACCACTCCGAGGAGGTGAGCATAGATGGCACTAAAGAAGACTGGAACCAGAGTAGCGGTGATAGAGATAGACCGTTATCGGTGTATAGGGTGCACAGTTTGCGTGCAGTCATGTACCAATGATGTCCTCAGAATGAAGGGGGGTAAAGCCTACATAGCTTACCGGGAAGACTGCTCAGCATGTTTTAGCTGTGAGATAGACTGCCCCAGAGATGCAGTATACCTGGGCTTAATCGGCGGTACATATTAGCCGAAATGATAGCGGAGACAAATATTATCAGTAACTGAGACGGGGTGCCAGGGGGATGTTATGCCCTGCCTTGAGTCTCTGAGGAGGCGAGAAGATGAGTGCTAAGGCGAGAACCGTAGCGGTGGACGAAGGAGCCGAAGCCTTCCTGGAACTGTTAAATGCTAATATGGTGGACTATATCTTTCTGAATCCGGGGAGTGATACCTTTCCGGTTCAAGAAGCAGTGTCTAAATTTAGAGCTCTTGGCAAACGTGTCCCGGAGGTAGTGCTATGCCTCGATGAGTCGGTAGGCATGAATGCTGCCTACGGATATTTTATGGTCACCAAGCGGCCCCAGGTAGTCCTGGTGCACACCGATGTGGGTATGCAGCAGGCTGGAGCGGCGCTGCACAGCGCCCAGCGAGGGCGCGTTGGCATCGTATTCTGTGCCGGGCGAACACCCCTGTTTCCTGAGGGAGACAAACGGCAGGCACGCAGCCATTTTGTAAACTGGGCGCAGGAACAGTTTGACCAGGCCGGTATTGTGCGCGGTTATGTTAAGTGGGAATATGAGCTCCGCTCCAACCAGAACCTTCACCGTGTGATACCACGCGCTTTCCAGGTCGCTTCCACCGAGCCCTGCGGGCCGGTATATCTTACTTTGCCTCGAGAACTGCTCATGGAGAAACTTGAGAGTATACAAATACCCGATTTATCCAGGCATACCGCACCATTTGGTCCGCAGGCCGATGCTGATGTGTTGATGCAAATAGCCGAAATTATAATGCAAGCCAAAAATCCCATCATTATCACCGGTTACTCAGGCAGAAACATTGAATCAGTAGCGGCGTTGGTGGAGCTGGCAGAAACCCTTGGGGCGCGGGTGATAACTGATAAATTCCGGATGAACTTCCCCACCAATCACCCGCTCTGTGGCGGCATTAATCCCAATCCATATTTGGCGGATGCCGATGTCATACTGATCATTGACCATGATGCGCCATATTTGCCTGCCCGGGCCAAACCTGGACCGGACGCCAAAATCATCCATATCGATATCGACCCAATTAAGCAGGATATACCCACCTGGTCGTTTCCGGTTGATATCCTTGTTCAGGCTGACTCAAGCAAGGCAATTCCCGCTCTGACCGATATTATCCGCAAAAGGATAACGGCTGAAGAGAAGGCCCGCTTTCAGGCTCGCTTCCAGCAACTAAAAAGTGAGCATCAAAAACTTCAAGCCGAGTGGCGCAATCTGGCTATGTCTAAAGCAGGGCAGAAGCCAATATCCGCCGAATGGCTCGCCCACTGTATAGCCGAAGTGGTAGATGAGGATACCATTATCCTTAATGAGTCCATCTCTAACTCGCTATCGGTCGCTCACCAAATCCCGCGGAGCAAGCCGGGGACTACCTTCAACAGCGGCGGCTCCAGCCTGGGATGGGGTCTGGGGGGAGCGCTCGGAGCCAAGCTAGCCGCCCCGGATAAAACGGTAGTAACCCTTAGCGGTGACGGCAGCTTTATGTACGGCCGACCCATCGAGACATTCTGGGCGGCCCACGTTTACCATGCTCCTTTTCTTTGCATCATCTTCAACAACGAGCGCTACAACAGCCCCAGGATACATCTCCAGGATGCCTACGGCAAAGATAGTTTTTCGGAGAGGACCGGGGTATGGGTGGGTATAGACATCGTGCCACCACCCAACTATGCGTTAATCGCTCAAGCATCTCATGCTTACGGACAGAGGGTAGAGGACCCTTCAACTCTCACGGCAGCGCTGCAGCAGGCCCTGGACCAGGTTCATAGTGGTAAGTGTGCCGTCCTTGATGTCAAGATTGAGTAACCACCTGAAAGTATCAGCAAGGAAATGACCATCGAATACGTGGGTAGAATAGATTTGGTTTCAAAATACCGCTTGACAAAAGGATGGTGGTGATGTATTGTGTGTCTCACACGACTGACATAAACAACTTTTTTTTAGACACACCCGTATAGTTTACTGGGAAATAGGGCAAAGGAGGAGAAAAATGTAGTACCAAATAATTCAATGAGAGCTAAAAACTGAATGGAGGTACGGACAATGAAAAAGAAACTAATCAGTTTGGTTGTCTTGTTTTTGGTTGGCACTTTACTGCTGCTCACTATCCCGGCATGTGCCGGTCCCAAGCCAGTTGACCTGACCTTTATGTCGGCCAGCCCCGGTGGCTCGTGGTACCCTATGGCAGTAGGTTCAGCCGAAATCTGGCAGAAAAACATTACTGACTTTGAACTATCCTTCACCCATACCCCCGGTGGTGGGGTAGCTAATGCTCAGGGGGTCGATGAAGGAATCGCCCAGCTTGCGATAACCACCAGCGTCACCATCGGCCAGGGGTTAACCACCATGCCGCCCTTTGAAAAGCCGCTCACCAGTATCAACACACTGGCATCCCTCACCACGCAATATTTCGCCATCACCACCTTTAAGGAGTCCGGCATACGTGAACTCGCCGACCTCAAGGGGAAAAGTCTGTCTCCGACCAAGAAGGGCTGGACAGTTGAGTCTCTGGTGGTACTACTGCTTGGCGCTGCCGGAATGAGCTACGATGACCTAGATAAGATTGAGTTTGTCACCGGTCCCGAGGCGGCAGCATTACTGAAAGACGGTCACATAGATGCCTTTGCCGATTCCTACGAGGAAGTAGCCGACCCGCTTGTCGTGGAACTTTCCCTTTTCAAGGAACTCTGGTTTATACCGGTGCCACAATCTCTGTGGGAGGGAATGGGACTTCCCGGACTGGTCCCCTATACGGTGAAAGCTGGCACTATCAGAGGGGTAGACCAGGATATTCCAACCTTTGCTTTTACCACCGGAATCGCGGTTAGTCCCGACCTTGATGAGGACCTGGTCTACCAGATGACCAAGAACCTGGTCGAAAACTGGAGTGATATGGGACTCGTTATGGAAAGCTTAAAGGGACGTCAGCCGCAAGAATTAGCCGTCAAACTCGGCGCTGACTTTCACCCCGGCGCCTTAAAGTATTATAAGGAGCGGGGCTGGGTAAATTAGCTGTGTTAAGCGATAGAGTGTGAGTATTCTCCATAAGTGACTTTTGTGCACACGGGTGGGGGCATAACCTGGATACCTTGCCGAAGAAGAGGCCCCAGGTTCGCCCCCACCCAGCACTAAGAGGGTAGACTTGACAGCCCGGCTGATGCCATTACTCTGCTATCAAGAAAGGTTTGGCCTCTACCGTGCTGGCAGCTAATTATAGGGGTATTTGTGGTACCCGGCACAGGAGACTGAATTGACAACCGAGCCCCTTAGTAAAAAGCTAACTAAATATTTGACTCTTCATAACATAACCATCGCTATCGGCGTAGCGATGGCTTTATTTCATCTCTATACCGGGGTGTTCGGCACCCTGCCGATGCTGAAGCACCGAAGCATTCACCTCCTCTTTGTCTTCATCCTGGTGTTCTTACTTTACCCGGCGACAAAGAGGGGAAAGGAGGGAGAGAAGAAGAAAATACCCCTTTACGACTGGGGGCTGATTCTGCTATCTCTCGCCTCTGTTGGCTATCTTTGGGTCAATTACGAGTATATCTCTTTTGAAAGATACTGGTTTATTACGCCTCTTCTGCCCATAGAACAGGTGCTCGGGGTTATAATCATAGCTCTGGTTCTAGAAACCGCCCGGAGAACGGTTGGTCTTTTCCTGACCCTGGTGGCGGCTGCTTTTCTCCTCTACTGGTTTGTCGGCCAGTACCTGCCGGGGCTGTTATACCATCGTCCGCTCACGGTATCCATGTTGCTGGACATGGAATATCTGAGCACGGCTGGAATCTTCGGCGTTCCTCTGGGGATATCGGCTACCTACGTCGTTCTCTTTATCCTCTTTGGCTCTTTCATGCTACAAACCGGTTTTGGCGAATTCATTACCGACATGGCTACCGGTATCACCGGCCGAACCCGGGGAGGTCCGGCCAAGGTAGCCGTTTTCTCCAGCGCCCTTTTCGGCACCATCAGCGGCAGCGGCAGCGCCAATGTGGCTATCACCGGCACCTTCACCATTCCGATGATGAAACGGGTGGGCTTCAAACCTCACTTCGCTGCGGCGGTCGAGGCGGCTGCCTCGACCGGTGGGCAAATTATGCCCCCGATTATGGGCGCCGCTGCTTTCTTAATGGCGGAGTACTCCGGCATCCCCTACATCCAAATCATCAAACATGCGGCTATCCCAGCCATTCTTTACTTTGCCGGGGCCTTTTTTATGGTAGACCTGGAGGCCGCCAGAAGCGGTATAAGGGGTCTGACCAGAGAAGAATTGCCGGACTGGAAAGGAAAAATCCTGGTTTACGGCCACCTGATAATACCCATAGTGCTCCTACTGTACTTCCTGATTATCGGCCGCACCATTTTCTATGCCGTCACCTGGAGTATACTCGCTATTTTCGCTCTCAGCTTCCTGCGCCGGGCTACCCGGCTCACTCCACAAAGACTGATAAATGCCCTGTGGAACGGGGCAAAGGGTACTATCATCGTCGCCGTGGCTTGCGCTATTGCCGGCCTGATAATCGGCACCATCCAGATTACCGGCATCGGCGACCGCTTCACCTCTCTGATGGTCAACCTAAGCGGCGGCTATCTGATAATAGGTCTGGTCTTTGCCATGTTCGCTGCCATCATTTTGGGCATGGGCATGCCTACCTCGGCGGCTTATGTCTTAATGGTAGCTCTGGTAATCCCGGGCTTAATAAAAATAGGGGTTCCCACTCTGCAAGCCCACTTCTTTGCTTTCTATTTTGCCATGCTTTCCCTGGTCACACCGCCGGTAGCCACTGCTTCTTATGTCGCCGCCGGGATAGCCGGAAGCTCGATGACCAAAACCGGCTGGACTTCAATGAGGGTGGCATCGGCAGCTTATATTGTTCCCTTCATGTTTGTTTTTGCCCCGGCTCTTTTGTTAATTGGCTCCATCGGGGAAATTACTCAGTCCACAGTTACCGCCCTGCTAGGAGTTTATGCCCTGGCTCTGGGTCTGCAGGGGTGGGGATTAAAGAGCCACCTTAATCCTGTGCAGAGAATTATAGCCCTGGCAGCGGCTATCCTTATGATTTTCCCAGGGTGGCAGACCGATGTACCCGGGGGTATACTCCTAGCCTCACTCTATTTATGGGAGAGAGTTTCTCTTTCAAAAAAGGTTTAGGTTTACCGCCGCCGGTAGATGAGATTATTTACAACCCCTCACCCCTTCTCCCTCTCCCCTGCATGCCAAGAATACATCTCCCATAATATGGATATAAATTCCTATCATGAAGGGGACAAAGGTCGAAGACTCTTCGAGGGATGGGGTTACTAAAGAACAATTAAAATAATGTGAGGTCAACCACCAATCTCCAGTCGATGGTTTTACATATCACGAATCAAGGTGTTAAAATAGCAGCATGGAAAATAAAGTACTAAAAATAGACTTATCGAACCGTTCCCATGAAACTGAGGAAATTCCGGATAAGGTAATCGGACAGTATCTGGGGGGGAGAGGCCTGGGCGCTTACCTTCTCTATAAATCGGTGCCGCCAGGGGCCGACCCTCTGGGCAAAGACAACCATCTTATCTTCTCGGCCGGTCCAGCAAACGGGACGGGCATGCCCTACAGCCCCAAGTCAGTGGTTACCACCAAATCACCTCTGACCAGTATCTACCTGTATGCGGTGAGCAGTGGTATATTTTCCCACCAGATGCGAAAAGCCGGCTTCTGGGCAGTGGATATCAGCGGAATCTCTGATTCACCCGTCTATATCGCCATAAATGACGACGAGGTTTCCTTTCATGATGCTGGCCCGCTATGGGGCATGGAATCAGCCGGGGCACAGAGTTCAATGCGGGGAGACCTGTCTCCGAGAGATGCCGCCACCATAGCTATCGGTCCTTCCGGGGAAAAACTAGTGAAATATGCGTCCATCATGACGGACGGCCCAACCTATCGTGCCTTCGGCAGGGGGGGCTCCGGCGCGGTTATGGGGTCCAAGCGGCTTAAGGGCATTGTATTAGCCGGCAGTGCTAAAATAGAGCCCGCCGATAGAGCCGGTTTCAATGCCATGAAGAAGGCCATAGTCAACAATATAAAGGCGCACCAAGACTGGGTGGAGCACCGCCGTGACTACGGCACCGGCGGTCATACATCTCAGCTGAGCGAGCTGGGCGTCCTGCCTACCAGAAACTGGGCAGGTGGCCAGTTCGAAGGCGCCGCCAAGATATGCACGTTTCAAAATAAAGACGAGTGGCCACTGAAGAATATACCCTGCGCCCCATTTTGCCCTACGCCCTGTTCCCACTTAGCCGAAATCAGAAGGGGTCCATACCAGGGAGCCCACACTGACGGTCCTGAGTATGAAACTATTTATGCTTTCGGTTCAAACTGTGGGGTTGATAAGTTTGACGCTATAGTCGCCGCTGGTCAGTTATGCGATGAATATGGCCTGGATACTATGTCAGCCGGTGTCGCCATTGGCTTTGCTATGGAATGTTTTGAGAAAGGGCTTATCAGCCTGGACGACACCGATGGTATTGAGCTACGGTTTGGCAGCGATGAGGCAATGCTCGCCATGCTGAAGAAGCTTGCCCGTCAGGAAGGCTTCGGGCAGCGTTTAGGGGAAGGGGTAAAAAGACTCTCTGCCGAAATCGGAGGCTCCGAGCAGTTCGCTATGCACTCCAAAGGCCTGGAACTCGGCGGCTACGAATGCCGGGGGCTGATGGGAGAGGCACTGGAGTTTGCCATTAATAATCGCGGCGGTTGCCACCATGGTTATGGAATACCAGCCCTGGTGGAGATATACGACGGAAGCCGGATGAAAACTGAAGGCAAAGGTGAGCTGGTTAAAAACCTGGCCGTCCATACCATTCTTCGTGACTCCCTCGCCGTTTGTATGTTCCCCCGTTTGATTCTCACCAACGCCATGATTACTGACGTTGTTTCTTCCTTATTCGGCAGGGCATGGTCTCCCGATGATTTAATAAGGGTCGGTACCAGAATAATGTGCCAGGAACGTCTATTCAACATGCGTGAAGGGATTACCCGAGACGATGATTCGCTGCCACCAAGGCTATTAAATGAAGCAAAGCCCGACGGTCCCACCCGGGGTGCTACTATTCCGCTGGAGGAACTGAAGGACGATTACTATCGGGCTATGGGTTGGGAGTTATCGACCGGTAATCCACCAGATTCGCTTTTGAATGACCTCGAAATTGAGAGATAAAAGCGCACCACTAAGCTATAACCAAAGCGGCACCAATACACCTGCTGGCACCAGATTCCCTGGAGCGATGGTGTCTTCTTATGCCGACTCACGATACGGGGATATAAACAGCCCCCCGAACTTACCCTATTCTTACCCGGCCTGGTGAAAAGATAAGGCAAATATTTTGCTGACATTCCTTTTCATCACTAAAGGGGATTTATTTACCTTGAATAGACGTAGCCCCGGGGTTACAAAATGAAGTATGATTTCGACACCGTTATCGACCGCAGTAATACCAATTCCGTAAAATGGGACCATGCTGAAGAACTTTTCTCGGTAAAAGATATTTGGCCAATGTGGGTTGCGGATATGGACTTCAAGGCACCGGAACCCGTCATCGATGCCGTGAAAAAAGTAGCCGAGCACGGCATTTTTGGTTACTCGGGCACACCGCAGTCATATTATGAGGCACTAACCGGATGGATGAAAAAACGCCATAACTGGGACATCGAAAAAGAATGGGTTGTTTTTTCTCCTGGAGTGGTGCCGGCACTCCATATGCTGGTCAGGGCATTCACCAGACCGGGCGACCAGGTAATCGTCCAAACCCCGGTCTATTACCCGTTTTTTAAAGCCATCACTAGCAATGGCTGTGAAATACTGGACAACCCACTTAGGCTGCAAAACGGACAGTACTTGATGGACCTGGCCGATTTAGAGGCAAAACTTAATCCTCGCACCAGGATGCTCATTTTGTGCAACCCCCACAACCCTATCAGCCGGGTATGGCAAAAAGAGGAGCTCAGAAGGCTCGGAGAACTATGTCTTGAGCACGATATCCTTATTGTTTCCGACGAGATTCATGAAGATATAGTATACGACGGTTTCAAACATATACCATTTACGTTGGTTGCCGAGGAGTTTGCCGAGAAAACTATTGTGTGCACCGCCGCCAGCAAGACTTTTAATCTCCCCGGACTGCAAATATCAAATATTATTGTGTCAAATCCCGCGCTGAGGAACCGTTTCAGTGAGACGGTGAGAAGCTGTGGAACCTATTCTCCAAACATATTTGGCACCGTGGCAACCGAAGCCTCGTACCGGTATGGTGAACCGTGGCTGGAACAGTTACTGAAATATCTACAGGGAAATGTGGCATTTCTGACAGAGTATATCGCCGAAAGAATACCCGGATTAAAAGTAACCCAACCCCAGGCTACCTACCTTCTCTGGCTGGATTTTAGAGACTGTGGTATCGACCGGGCCAGATTAAGCGAGTTTGTACGCGAAGACGCCAAAGTAGGTCTGGAAGCAGGTACTGTTTTCGGCTGCAAAGAAGTCGGCTTTGAAAGAATGAATATAGCCTGCCCGAGGTCCACTCTAGCCGAAGGACTGCGCAGAATAGAAAAAGCAGTGAATCTGGTCAAAAGGCATTGAAACCACTCACCTTTTGCCGGAAATTGATACCGGCACTAGGGTCTCTCAGCATATAGAACCTGTGATGGGAAGGTCAACTGGCTCAGATACGCAGTATGAATGTTCCGGAAGCCGCTGCGTTCGATATCCTCCTCCAGGGAAACCGGCCGACAGCCAGCGAGCAGGTTAGGAGCTCTACGCAGCAGCCAGTCCCATACTCGGCTGTGCCACTCTCTCCCGGGAGTCATGGTGACAATTACCAGGCGCCCTTGAGACCTCATGACCCGCCTGAACTCGACCAGCACCTGGTTGAAATCCTCCTCCGGCAACAGGTCAAACATGTAGTTATTAATAAGGAGGTCGAAGGTATCATCCTGGTACGGTAAAGAGCAGGTGTCTCCCACTCTCAGCGAATAGTTGCCGAAACGTTTAGCAAGCCGCTCCCTGGCCCTGGCAAGCATTTCCGGAGATAGGTCAATACCTTCATTTCTCCCGTGCGGATTAAGTCTAACGATACGTTCAAAGTTGGCACCGGTACCAACTGCCACCTCCAAGATGCTCTCACCATCCTGTATGTTTGCCAGTTGCAGTGCCCTATCCACTGCCTTAGATTCCGCCAGAAACCCCCAGAAGTCATAGAGGCGAGACAGTTTGGCGTAAATGCGCCGCACATTTTCCTTAGATGTTTTCACCTCTATAAACCTGAGTTTATTATTCACCAGCCCCTCTTCCCTCGGCTCCTGCCGGCCAGTTTCGGACTCGCCGTCTGCCATATATTCATCATAGCCATTAGAATCTGTCAATGCAATGTATAAAGATTGTTTATTACCTCACCCCCTGTATCCCCCTCTCCTTAAAGGAGAGGGGGAATTGGTACGGAAGAGAGGCTTTGCCTCTCTTTGACTCTCCTTTACCCTTTTTCATTCAAGTGAGGGACAGAATCTCAACTTTGAGAAGCTTCGCCTCTCTTTCCCTTCCACTTTCCTCAGTCCCCAAGCGTGGGGAGATATAGAGGGGCCATCGCCCTCTTAAACCAAGTCTTCCCTTTCATGCAAAGAATGCATCTCCTCATTCTGGGGAAGGGGATACAGGGGAAGGAGTCACAAATTCTCAAAGGGCAAGGAGGAAGAGATTTTAAAGAGGGGTAAAGCCCCTCTCTTACCTACACTCCCCCTTCCCTTGTAAGGGAAGGGGGACAGGGGGATAGGTTGCTAAACACGCTCAATGTTCATTTGCAAGCGAAGTCTGGCGAGAAGTGCTAAAATAATGGACGATGATAAGGTAATTCATCTGCCACAACCGGTTAAACCGCAATTATACTCAGAAGTCGACTCAATCAAACAGGCTGAAAAATAGCTCAAGTAGGAGGCAGCAATAGAGGGTTATCCAGCACCACGCTATCCAAAGTTAAAGAGACCCCAATCAGTCGAGGAGATTATGCCACAAGCCAGGCATCTATTAGATGTGACCCGGGACGTTAACGCCATGAGCTTAAAACAGAGCTACGGCATCAAAGCCGGAGACAAAGTGTTGTTCGTGGTTCTGAGCGAATACAACCCCATGGTAGTTGAGGCGATGTGCCAGACCATAAGGGAGAGAGGGGCACGGGTGGACCTGTTGACTCTGGACTCCACGCCGGTGGCACCGCCTGAGGAAGTGGCCGTCCACGAGGCTATAGCTCTGGACAAAGAGGAGGACAACTACAGCTACTACTATACCGTGATATGCGATTTTATAGCCACCAATACCGCCAAAGCGCTTGTCGAGCAGGAAAACTATAACCTGGTCATTGCCGGCTCAGCCGGGCCGCTGCCCGGAGTTTCATTTCCCTGGAAAAGGTTCAACTTCACCAGTCTGGAGCATTTTGTCGGTCCGGCGATGGACTATCCAGTTGAGCTGGCGGAATTCATCGATAAGAAAGTTCACGCTCAGGTTATGTCATGTAAGATGATGAGGCTCACTGACCCGGAAGGCACTGATGTACAGTGGACGAACTATGATGACGGCCGGTTCCTGAACCCGGACCACATTTTTGCCAGGCCTTACAATATCGGCTACGGGTTTGGGGGGAAGGACGATTGTACCGGGGTCATCGCCGGAACACTAAACCACATGGGCGCTTTCCCTCATCTCAAGGCCTACATAGAGGAAGGTCAGGTGGTCAGGGTGGAGGGTGGAGGTAAATATGGGGACGTTTGGCGGGAGAAGCTAGCTAAATATAAAGACGTGAAACTACCACCGATTACTTACGGTAAATCACAACCCATGGTTGGTGAAGAGGAGGAACGGGTAACCTACGAGTTGCCCAGCCCGGGATTATTCTGGTACTTCGAGGCCGGCATAGGCACCGCTCCCGGATTCTTCAGGACCGAGAAGGAGGGTCTTTTTGAATGCTACGCTAACGTCCTTCACGAACGAAGGCGCTCCGGATACATACACCACGGCCTCGGTCCAGCCATCCATGCGCAACGTGAGTTAATAAAAGCCGGGATTCCCTGGGCTCATGTGCATATTCACACCATATTCAACACTCTTGAAGGAACCACTGAAAAGGGTGAGCAGATAACCGTCATTGACAAGGGTCATCTCACCGCCCTTGACGCCCCTGAGGTGAGAGCGCTGGCAGGCAAATTCGGTGACCCCGATGAGCTGCTTACCGAGGCCTGGGTCCCGGCTATACCGGGAATTAATGCCCCCGGCGACTACATGAGGGACTATGCTCAAGACCCAATCTCCTGGATAAAAAAGGAAACTCTGGAGAACTCTTATTGGATAGACTGAGAAATAATGGCCGTTTTTTACGTCGCCTAAATTGGAGGAGTTATAGATGAGCGACCTTGATTTTCCTCTCCAGGAATACCGGAACAGGATTACCCGAATTCAAGAACAAATGAAGAAAAAAGGGCTGGACGCGCTCATATTGCTGGGCCCGGAAAATATCCATTATGTGTCCGGATATGACTGTGCCTGGGCATGTCCTTTGGGGGAGCTTAGCGGTATCGTGATTCCTCTCGATGGTGAGCCCAGACTAATCGTCAGGTCTCTAGAGAGCAAAACTGTGAAAAGGCACTGGATGAAGGACTCCCGTATGTATGCCGATTGGCAGGGTCCCTGGCCAATGCTCAGGGAAATCCTGGAGGAATGTAAAGCGGCAAGGGGAATTATAGGCGTCGAGGAGAATATCATCACGGCAAAGCAGCTCAGCCGGCTCGAAGAAACCGTGGCCGAAGCCGAAATCGTTAACGCCGCCG